>APMI01005582.1_pt1 | contig 18989 bp, 17 predicted proteins | sample 667938 | NCBI WGS metagenome assembly APMI01 (sample SAMN01084076, study PRJNA167559) | wastewater metagenome | biome: Wastewater | place: Denmark: Ejby Moelle, Odense | collected 2011-11-28 | reverse complement strand
TCAGCTTGAGGGGCTGGTGATCATTGCGATCGTGGAAGTTCAAGTCTTCTCCAGTGCACCAAGATTGACAACAGGTTGGTTTACCAACGTAGCAAAAGGCTCCTTCCATCTGTAAGAAGGGGCTTTTTTGTACCCCATTTCTACGTTCAAGAGCAATAATCGTGCAATTGCATCTTTTTCGACAGGATCGCCAGCTCTCATCTTGTCAGCGGCTACGTTTGCGATGTTCAAGAACTCTTCAACTGACAGAGTGAAATTGGCCGAAAGTTCTAATTTCTTGTCGATTTTGGCTATCTCCACCTTACGTTCGTTTATAAACTGGAGTTTATCCTTAATACTATCCATGATGATTTTTCGTGAGCTAGCCGGCGTATCTTTTGGTAATTTGAGTAAGTCGAGTGAGTCGTTACTATATTCACGCTCCTCGTGTTTAAGCGCGCCAGCAAGTGAGTCTCTTTCGGCTAGCAATGCCGATTTCTTTTCCTCGCCAAATTCTGCAAAATACTTCTTAGCTTTGTCGTAATCTTTGGCAGTAAATTTCATCTTCTCGAGCTTATCAGTTAGATCGTCGATTAGCACGTGGGCGCGGATACTTTTACCATATGCTTCGCAAGCCTTATTATCACAACGCATATACAGCTTCTTCTGGCCAACACGACCACTAGCGCCAACAACCATGTAATTAACATTGTTATTGCAGACATTACAGAATATAAACTGCTGGAATGGAGAGAACGGTGCCGACTTCTTCGTTTTCTTGCTTGTGCGGGCCCTTGTTATACCTATCGCCTGGATAGCATTGTAGTCGTCTTCGCTTATCATCGGTTCAAATCTGCCGTTGTACGCGTCGCGCAGATCGGTTTGTTTGCCATTTTGCTTACTGCGAAGCACTCCGTAGTAAAAGGTGTCACTAAAGAGCTTAGAAGCGGTTTGCTTGCTAATCTTGATAGTTCTAGGCCGCTTGTTTTTGCGAGCGTCGCCCTTTGTTTTACGATAGATGTCTTCTCGTAGCCACATCTCTATTACTTGAGCCTGACTCGTATTGCCTTCGGCAAGCATCAAAAAGCCACGCTGTATGATCGCAAAGGATTCGTTCGGCTTATACTGGCCCGAGGCTTCGTCTATATCGTAACCCCATTTATGAGATCCGTTAGCTTTGCCTTCTTCGAAGTTGCCATGCATGCCTCGCTTTACATTCTCGCTGAGCTTTTCTGAGTATTCCTTGGCCATCGCAAACATGATATTTAGCATGAGCTTTCCGCTCGCATTATTTCTGAATTCCGTCGTAGGGAATTTCAAGTCGATCATCTTTCCGGTGTCGAGCATGTCCACTAACTTGCCGCTGTCGAAAGTATTTCGACTGAGTCGGTCCGGGTGGTATGAGAGTATACCATCGTACTTACCATTTTCGACATCTTCAACCATTTGGTAGTACTTGTAGCGTTGGCCGTTGGAGTATTCGGATACTTTAGCTGATTTGTCTTCTTTGATTACAGTTACGACATTTAATCCAAGACGGTCGGCAAGCTCCTGACATGCTTTGATTTGGTCGCCGATTGAGCGAAATTGTTCACCATGCTCATCTGAAGTAGATTTACGAGCATAGAGAACATACCTGTATGATCGTATGCGTCGTAACTCTTCAGTATCCATTAGCTATATTTTACAACAGACTTAAAGAGTGGCCTAGTATTCAATAATAGACCCGTCTGGACCCCGCATATACTTGCTGTTGAAAGCTGTTTTATCTGGAGTAATCTCTATTTTTTCAAGAATTTTAACGAATTCAATAAGATTTTCTGCTGAGTTATTTGTTTTAACAGTAAAACCACCGACAACCTTGCGCACTTTAGATTTGCTTTGGGGTTGTTTCCTGGTGGTTTGTACTTGCGGCATACCTCCATTGTGAAGCAGGTATTAAGTGTTTATTTGAATTAGGAGTGACAGGGGTGGACGCTATCGCCAACCAGCATCTTCATCAATCACTTCAAAATCCTTTAAGCCTGAGAGATAGTTATTCATTGCATCGACATTTAAGTCGAGCTGGTCGATGTTAGCTTGCGTGACAACCGTGTTAATCCTAAGAACCTTACTACCACCGAATGAATGAAAGAAGAATTCCCGAAAATCTTTAGGCATTCCTTTTTTCTTTAGATTATTGGATATGTCAGACAGGTCCTTTTTTAGCATTGGATCGGTAATGACGAAATGACGCTCCTGGTCGTATTCGAAATAGGCTTCTTGTTGCATAAGTTCGTTGTTATCGAGCACCTTGTTGAACACCATGTGAGCAGCGCTGCCTTTGTAGGCTTGTTGAATAATTTTTCGTATAGGCCTTACGTCTCTCATTGGCCGGGTGTAGTCGTAATACGATATTACTATCAGGCTCGTGAGGGTGTCGAATTTCATTACGTACCTGGTTAAATCGTCATCAAAAATATAGACCTGTTCGATCTTTCCGTTCTTTTCAAAACTAATAAATCTACCGTGCCTCATACGTTTAACTCGGTCGTTTTAGAACATTAGGTCCTTATAGTCTTTATCGTCAAAATCCGGCTTCCATGTGTCGGCTTTCGGGTGCGATGACAGCCACATGCGAAGATTTACCATCGAGTTGCTCGCTCTTCCTATAAGGTCCACCTGTTTATGTACATATGTTTTGTCGTTTAGGTTTTTTCTGATGGTGTGTGCCGGCTTTTGTCGTGCCGCACGCACTTCACGAAGTGGCGACATCGTGGATTCAATCATTTTCGACGATAGTCGCGTGAGCTCCATGAGCTTAGTGAGTCTTTGAAGTGAACCCATATTATTGCCATGTTCGTCAATCTTCGGTACATCTGCTGCGTCCAGCGCTTTATGGTTAATGTTTTCAGAAAGCACCTTATCCAGCAGCTGCACCTGCTCATCCCATTCCTTTTGCGAGGCTCGCAGGATCCAACCCATCTCGTCAGGTCTTTCTATGCTTTTAAACAAATCTTGCCCGAAGGCTAACTGATATAGGCTATTTATGTTTTCCATCTCAGTAAATAATCGCTGGAACGGGCCGATGTCATCCGTCCAATGGCCCATCTGGTTCGCAAACCATGTCGGATGCGGTTTTAGTTGCTCATCGTGTACCTGGTAGGTTTTCCAGCGCTGCTGATGCTCGGGACTTAATCTGGATAAGTCGCCAACGAACACCGCAAGGCGTCTGACTATAGGTGAGTCGATGTTTTTCTTGTTAAATTTAGATAGGTCGTAAGCAAAACCAGCATGCTCTAATGACACTTTGTCTTTTTTTGGCTCCCCTTTATCCCCATACACGTCATCGTTTACACTCATGTATACACTGAAATCGCCTATCCGGCAGTGGTATCTTGGATCATTCCTATAAAACTCAAGTACGTCGGGTGTGAAATACGCCAGTTCTAAAACACCAGTACCTTTTGCTAGCTCTTTTTCAAATGGTCGATCACTGTATCGCCTCGGTAGCCGAACGCCTTTCATAGCCTTGTGTGTAGGGTATAGACAGACTAATCCGTATTCGTCGGCGTCCTTAAGCGTCGTCAATGACCCAGTCTGCTCATCAATGGAACGCATTGACTGCCATGGGCGAATATGAGGATTCAAATAATCATCCTGTGTCATTACCTGAACTAAGTCTTGCTTCGTCAGTTCAATCGCTTCGATTATGTCGGCCTCTTTAGCATCTGGCCTGAGAGTAAGACCATTGAAATCACGCGAGTCTAGATAGAACTTTATAACCTCTTCTAACAACGTTTTTTCTTGATTGGTCATTCGTCTGACTCGTTTCGAGTAATCAAATCATACGCTAAGCTAGAAAGTGAAATGTAGTGAATGGCTAAATTAGGCTCAATCGGGCTTGCGGGTGTATGAGCTTTTTCGTTACGCAAAAACTGTATAGTCAGATTGAGGTACCCAATTCCGCGAAAGAAGTCTTTTTCTGCTTGAGTTGTGCCGTCTGTCTTCCCGAATAATTGCTCATAGTGGCCTTTATTTTCTGCGTTCATATTAAACACTTCGGTGGCTTTTTCCTTACCCGTTATTTCTCGTAATTTCTCACGGACTAATTTATAGGCCTCGTCTACTGCATGGAAGTAATCTTGAGTATCGAGATACGGTTTTATGTGGCCATAAACGACATTATTTATCTGTAGTGATATAAAATCATTATCAACGACAGCGAGCGGTGTATCGTCGATTTGTGCTACCGGTTCTATATTTCTCGCACCTAGTATGGCTCTGCCTGAAATCTTCGATTTAGCGTATAGCTCGACACCATCAAGAGCCAAATTCTTATTTATCGTCGCAAGCACGCGTTTTGTATTCCAGTCGACAGCCCGAACCTCTGGATGAAAGAACTCAGCAAGGAACTTTAGGAATTTTGCGTCCTCTGTATCTAGTAAGTCGAATTTATCGACGTACCAATTATCATCCCAGTCATTATTATTGATGCGATGCTGCCAAAGGTCACCCTTCATATTGTCACAGCGACTATCTGTAGACGGCAGCTTTTCTAGATCGAATACTCGTTCCCAGAACTCAACTTCATTAAGTCTGCCATAAAAATTAGTAGTCATATACGTATCTAAGATTTCAAAAATAGCACGTTTTGTGATCTTCGAAATCTTATTTTCGCTATTACGGGATTTGAGTGGGGGTATGCTCATACTTTAGTCCAGTCATTGTCTAGAATGTCGTTTCTGTATTTATTGAATCTTCGAATTTTCAGCTGACTGGCAACTTTGTACACTTCATGTTTTTGTGAGTTGTGAAGGTGGCCAGACAAGTCTTTGTCTAGTTTGGTCAGAAATGTTTGACGTTCACTTTTGGTTAGCTCCTTCAGTATCTTTTCGATGTGCTTAGCACTTAGCGTATAGAGATAGTCACCGTATATTAACTGCTTGATCGCAGTTCTATTAATTCTAGTTAGTTTATTTAGACCTATGCTGATAATCGTTTTTAGAATGGGAGCACCGCCCTTAATGATCTCACTTCGATCAGTCGATAGAAATCTTTCAGCGAACGCGTTTGCAGTGGCTTTTGTATGATCTTTTGGATAGACAACTTCAGGAGGGAGTGTCTCGAACAGGTCAAACGCCTTGTACTTGCGAAACTCGTCTTTGTCGTGCCATACGACAACTTTCTTTGGGTTCACGTTTAGTCCAAACCGAGACAGCGTAACGGAGGCCTTTTGAACAACTTTTCGATTATCGAACTTTTTTGGAATAAAGAATATTTGATCGTCTGCGTATCGCAGATACCTGATATTATGTACATCGCAAAACTCTTTAATTAACTTGTCGTACTCTTGAAGGTAGAAATTGGCTAGTATGCGGGAACAGTCACCGATGAGTTCTTGAGGCAGTCCTACGGATTGCGGCCAGTACGAATTTATGAGTTTGTTCCAGTTTTTTAAAAAATGAAATAATAAATTGATTTGAGGTTCACGCACGCTGTCTGTTGCCTGTCGGACTGAATTCTCAAGCAGGTCTAGGCGTATATGGTCGTAGAAATTTGCAATATCAAGTTCGACAATATCGTATTCATCCTTGTTTGACAATCTTTTTTTAATTTCAGCATTGTACTCGCCGTAATGCTGTATATACGCATATGGATTGAATGTGTTTGAATTGGGCGATGGCGGCTCGGGTGAGTTGCTTTCGACTGACTCAGCCTTTCGCATCGCTCCTCCCATTGAATAGCCGCCGAAGGTTCCTTCAACCCGAGAAGTAGCCAGGTACTCATCAATAGAAAGTACGCAATAGAAGTACACGGCGTAGTCTAAAGCAGTGAAGACTGGTATATACCGCATAACTCCTTTTCCTTTGTTCACGTCCACTACAAACTCGGGGTTACTAGGCATGTACTCATTTTTTGTTAGTAAATCTATGACCTGTTTTAACAGTTCATTTCGATTTATCTCTTTGTTTATGTATATGCCAGAGAGTTTCTTGACGAAGCGAGTGTCAATAATTTTCTTAAGATGAGTCTCGTCAATTACCATATTCTAATTCTCTACAATTGCCTGCGTCTTAGTATCATAATGATAATCTACAATCTCACCGCTAGCTATCAGTTCAACCGCTTCAAGGACCGCTTCCATAGGGACCGAGTACCACTCTTGAGGGGTATAGAGGACTCCGCCCGGAGCAACAATCTGTAGATCAACTTTAGCGTTGCCAAAGATTTGATGAATTAAATCTTCAACTTTTTGAGGATTATAGTCGCCGGTTAGTCGGTAGTCTTCGATAACTTTTACTGGGGCCATAAGATACGTAGGGTCATTAGCGGCATTTTTGATACGGTTCGCAACGCTACCGTTAGTTACGCCAATTTTATGTAAGTTGGCGATGGTAGCTATTTTCGGATCTTCACTAAGTGACTCTAGGACGTAAATGTGACCTACGGTTGGGTCTTCGTTTGATATTTCAACGTGACCGGCGTCAACGACAGTGTAGCCATCTTCACGTAAGCGTTGAGATAACGAGCGCCGGTACATGTTTGATTCTGTGCCGTTTTCGTAGACAACCCTGAACCGCTCTTTATTTCGGTCGTATACACGTTTCTTTTCCGTTTCGTCTACTATGCGAAGCATTTGACCCTCGTGAATGTAATACGCGCCCAGGATTAAATCTTCTACCCCGGCGTAGCGTACCAATCTTCGACTTCCATCAGATAGTTTTGCTTGTTGCTCCAAGAAGCCACTTTTAAATAGCGAATCAAAATCAGCAACTGGTTTACGTTCAGCTCTGTCTTCGACAGGGCGTGGCGCATGGCTGATCACCTTACCTGGACCATCTTCGAATATGCCACTTTCTTCACCGAAAAGACCTTCACTACCAGTGAAAAGTTCTTCAAGGCTTTCCGGTGCCTTCTCGAGTTCTAATAAGCCTAGCTCATCGTAATCTTCAAGGACTGCTATCTTTTGCTTATCGGTGCGTATAGCATTCAGTTGTGTACCAAACACAGCCTCTTGCATATCATCGGCGTCTGCGCTTGGCATACGGCCATGCACACGAACAAACAATGTAATCTCACCGAATGAATCAATTAATCGATTATCGGGTGTTGATACATGCTTTTTAGCCTTCGGCATGAACATGTCAGCATCTTCGCTCTCGAAGAGGGTAGATAGCTCATCGAAGTATTCCACTATGCCGCATCCTCAGATTCAGCTTGCTTGCGGAGCTTTTCACGTTCCCACTTTGCACGCTGCGCGGTCAAGAAGGCTTGTACTTGAGCTAGGTGTTTTTCGTTTGCGTCTTCAGAATTTAATGACGGGAATTTGCCACCGTGAGCTACGACGAACGCCTTTATCTGGGGTACAAGGGCGAGTGCAGTTTCTACTTTCATATCGATCCGGCTACCCGCAATGGTGTCCTGGATAATCTTGAACGTATTAGCACCCACACGTTTCGATATAACCTCAAAGGCATGGTGGAATGGATTAATAGAATCAATCAGGTTAATATCGAGTTCATCGATTTTTACAAATTTATTCGCTATCTTTATGAACTTATCATTGCCATCGTCGCCCTTGGTTATTACGGCTGTTTTCATTGCAATGTTAGCCGCAAGGTACTGACGGGTTACTTCAACCTCTTCTTCGCTCATTTCAGGGTGACGTTCACGAATGATCTTAGACTGGACCTGCTTAACCGCTTCGCCGGTTACGCCCTTGGCAGCCAGCTTCTGCATTTGGTCACTTTGTAGTACTGCCGCTGTTAAGTCTTCGAGGTCGCTCTGGATCACCTTTTTAACATTGTCGGTCGGAGGTTTCTTCAAACCGTTCACGAAAATCTCGCCAGGCTTTGCTTCGCGAGGATCTTTCGGCCGTGGTGTGAATGTAAAATTAGGGGCGAGCACTTGCTCCATGAGTAACGATACGGTAATTGCTTTAAGCATATTGTTAACACTCACCGTGATGTCTTCATTAGTGCCGTTTGGCTGCACAATCAGGTTTGTAAATTGTGCATGAGATTTGTTGTAGCTATCACGTGTTGCTCGGCCGATAATCTGAACTATCTCAGTAAGGCTGCTTCGGTATCCGATGGTTAGTGCGTGTTCGCAGAACGGCCAGTCAAAGCCTTCTTTTGCCATACCGAGCGCAATGATGATGTCTACAGCTGCAATGTCATTCCGGGCCTCGTTAGCGAGGTAGCGTGATAGTTTATCACGATGTATTTTCTCATCGTTGACGAGGTTAGCTACCTTCAGCTCACGGCCATCATTGGTTGCAATAATATCCAGGCCACTTTCGTCTTTGCGTACCCATGTGCCGATAATGTCGTAAATTCGCTGGACCTCTTCGAGCTTGCCAACGAGTGTCGATTCTTTGCTGTTTACATTCGGAATATGCACGATCGTCTTCTTGTGCGTATCGAGCACCTCACTCAGTGCGCCCTGGTCAAGGTAGTTACCTGTATAGAAGTGATAGCCGATTCCAAGTGTTTTAAGGTATGTGTAACCGTTAAGCTGCTCGTAGTAGGTATACGTAACCTTATCGAATTCAGCCTCGTCATCAGCCGTTAAAATAGGCACTGCGTCACCACGAAAGTATGAGCCGGTCATGGCAATGATTTGCACATTAGATCCATTCATAACATCATGTAGCAGTTGGCCGAGTCGAGATGATTCGCTGGTACTAGCATGGTGAAATTCGTCTATCGCAAGTACGGTGTCGTTGAATTTTTCAGCCGGTACGTTTTCGAACGCAAAACGAAGCGTTGCGTGTGTACAAAGGAGTATTTGGTCATCGCTATCCATGAAACGCATGAATGCACCGACTTTGCTCGAGTCGTCTAAACCATCGTCGTTCGTGAGATTATTTCGATCATCAATATGCCAATCAGCAAAGAAGCCGTGGGCTGTGAGGTCGGTATCGGCAAAGCTCGCACCGATAGAGCGCTCTGGTACGGCAATGATAACTTTTTTCTTGCCTTGATTGGCGAGCTTGTCGAGCGCAAGGAACATAAGCGCACGGGACTTACCAGATGCAGGCGGTGCTTTGATAAGCAGGTGCTGGCTATTGCGCTTAGCATAGGCGCGCTTTTGCATTTCACGCATGCCATAACTATCTAGCTTTGTACTACTCCCATCTGCTTCGTATGTTACATCTACGATGTTCAAGGTGTCTTCGTTCATTTTGTTTTCTCCTTTGTGTTCATTTCCTCATATAAATCGAAGAGTGCGGCCAGGCGATCCTCGTCGTTTGTGAAGCCGCCCTTCTTGTACAGTTGGTCAACTAAATGATCGTTTTCGTCGTGGGCTGTACGCAAATCATCCGGCATCTTCTTAGGGTTATATAGCTCTGCAAGGGTTTTTTCGGGATGCGAAGCACGGGCCAATAGTATGCGACGTGCCGATGTATTAAGTGATGCCTTTTGCTCCTCAGAAATAAAGGGAATTGGAAGGTTATTGTATACAATTGCAGCAGAGAACCTATATCGAGTCTCCATCTTTCCTCCAACAGAGGCAACCCATGCTACGCATAGTTTCGAACTAATTATTGAAAATAGCCATGGCTCGGCACCATATAGCGCGAATGCTAGGCTTGAAACCACCGTACTTCCGTCAACGATACCTGTCGGTATGTACTCCCTACTTTCTGAAGATACAAGTGGGATGATGATTGCTTGTTCATTTTTGTGTGCCGCCTGTGCAAACCTGTAAGGTATACGGGCGAAGTCTCGTGTACTTGCGGCATCACTCTCAAGTCTGAATTCTTTTACTTTATTAATTCGCTCTTGAATGAACCTACTCTTTAGGGCTTCTTCATAGTCTTTCTCGCTTATCCAGAGACAGTATCGTTCTAATCCTTTAATCAAATCGGCGGATCCCATGAATTTTTTAATAAATTTTTCCGCCCAGGGGCTTTCGGATATTAGTTCTAGTTTTTCCTCGCGTGACATCATTAAGTAGCCGCCATCTTTAGGCATACTTCCAAGAACCAATCTAGGAAGGTTTGACAAAGGCATGCTACGTTTTTCAACTATAACGTTCGGGCCATCTGCAACAAGGTAAGCATTTATAAAGCTAGTAGGAGTTTGAATTCCATCGGTAACGACTAATTTGCGCTTAACATAACCGAGATTCGCTAATCCTACGATCACACAAGTGACACCTGCTTGGTCTCGAGCGCTGTTGCGCCACTTGAATGATGTATGGGCGAATATAATCTCTAAGCCCATATCGAAGAGGTGTGGCCAAATCATACTGATTTGTTCGCCTTGAGTAACCGAATTGGTTGAAACAAAAGCGAATTGTGCATTTGTATCGCGAATGTACCTTCCGGCTTTTAAGAACCATATTGATATGTAGTCAACATTCTTAGAGTAAGGGGATCCCTTATAGGCTATCTTTACATCCTCTTTCATTGAAGGGTTTTTAATTTTTTTACCACCCTTGTATGGAGGGTTGCCAACCAGATAAATTTCATCATAAACCATTTCACTTATTGGTAGCTCGGCTTGCTCGAGTTCGCCAAAGTCGAACATAGCGCTTTGCTCCACCCTCGTCGGTGTGTGGCCAACATTTGGCAATACAGTCTGCCAGTCTAGTCGTGCAGCGTTGCCTCGAACGATGGTTGGAATGTCGATGAGCGGGATGATACTCAGTGCTTTACCGAACTGCTGTGTAAATTCTTGGTTCATCTGGTGCTTAGCAAGAAATAGCGACAGAACGGCGAGTTCATGTGCAAAGTCATCGATCTCAATACCATAAAAGTTGTGGATATTTATCAATTGATTGTCAGGGATTCCGCCGCCAAGACCTGTTGGTCTCAGCTCGTCGATACGGCCAATGATTGCATGCTGTAGCTGACGCATTTCTTTATAAGCGATAATCAAAAAGTTGCCGGAACCACAGGCGGGGTCAAATACTTTTATTTTTTGTACACGGCCTAGTAATGCCCATAACTTCTTTTCGTTGTCATAATGCCTATCAAACTCTTCTTGAAGGTTATCAAGAAATAGCGGCTGGATAACTTTCATAATGTTAGGGACGCTAGTGTAGTCCATGCCATTTTCGTCTCGATGCTCTGGGTCAACAACGCCCTGGAACATAACACCGAAGATGTCCGGGTTGATCTCTCCCCAGTTTTGACGGCCACACTCTAGTATCAGGTGTCGAGCTTGAGTGCTGAATGCGGGAATGGCAATAGCGTGCTTGACGGTATTGAAGATGCTACCGTTTACATACGGAAACTCTTTGAACGGTGCCTTGAGGACATGATTATCCTCGGGCTTTGTATCGAGTGCGCCAAATAATTCACCAAAGAACCAAGCTAAATCGGAGCCGTCTGTCTGAGTGTATGTTTTTATAGCGTTCGTGAACTGTTTGTCTTCGTATATACCGGTATCCTCGGCGAAGTAGCAGAACAGCAAGCGTGTAAAGAACACGTTGAGCTCATGACGGAAGTTCGGATTATTTATGAACTCTTGTCGGTTAGTTTTTTCGATCTCGACGTAAAGCTCATTCATCTTATCGGCTGCACGGCGGTCGGCAACGGCTTCTGTCTTAGTGTCGACAACTTCGTCACCAGTCCACCAATAAAAGAAATCGATATGATCGTCTATGTCGGCCAACTTGATAGCGAGGTTAGTGCCTTTTATACGATCCTTTGCCGTGAGGAGCGTAAGATCAGTCGCAATAATATAACGTGGCTTGTAGCGCTGAGTGAGAGGATCTTCGTATAGCTTTTCTACCTCTTCTTCAAGTGGGGTACCGGCGGTATATGTTCTGAAGTATACAAGGTCTTTTTGCAGGACCGCATCTGGGTCTTCGGCTTTGTTAAGGTGGCCTTCTCGTAATTGTGTAATAGCCGACTTGGACCGCCCGTAGGCTGCCAAAAGCTCATAAATAACGTCAGCCGTATATTCGTTCCTGTTGGCTATATCACCGACGTTTTGCTGTACCTGTTGGAGAGTTATTTTCATTATACGATCCTCCAAAGTTCAGTTGCTTTCGTGGCGAGTTCTATGGTTCGATTGTCAATTTGCTTCAGGCCCCATTCTGTATTGCCGGCAAGCTCTCTGGTCGTAGCGATTTCTGATTTTTCGTATTCAACCTTTTTCGCTTCGAATGGGTTGTTCGACGCAACGATGTTTAACTTCTTGCCTAGCATAGTGAGATTACCTAACCTAGTAAGGTATTCGCTATGTAGTGCGGCATCTTCGCCGAGGTATGACATCCAGTCACCAAACTCCGCTTTGGATTTCTTCGTGTCGATAGTCTGTGGCATTATATGTTCAAGCTCAACAGCACGGTGACTCTTGATGACCATTTCAGTTGGTGATAGTGAACCGTACCCTAGGTATTCCAGCATGTATTTAGCACGAGCTTCGAGCTGACCTTTGAATACGTGCTTTTGTAGGCGGATATTAAATTCTTCGTCGCTTGGCATATTGTCTATAAATACTTGTTTTGCAGCTGATACGATACCGTCGTTTGGTAGTTTAGTAAGAGCCACAAAAATGTCTTCAAGTTCAGAGGTTCGGTATTCTGCTACATTGCGGCGCAGCATGAAGATTTCAATCATGCGTAGGACTTCCAGCACGTCGTTATTAGCTACATTGCGCTGCATCAAGTTCAGGATGAATGTGTATGAAGCAACCGAGCGAATCTTCTTCAGGTTGATGAGTCGGCGATTGATCTCGTCATCATCGAAGCTAGCACGTTGGATCTTGCTATAAATATCGGCAGCAAGGCGCAAGGTTTTAGCAAAGGCCCTTAAGTCCTGTTTGTTAATTGCATCCGACTCTTGAATATCGGCGAACTCCTCGTATTCTTCACGAAGTGCTTCGCCCTCTTCAATGTTTTGGGCGTAGTAGGTCTTAAATGCATCAATCAGGCGTGTTTGGGTGACCTTTTGACCAGTGAGTCCAGCCATGTACTGGCGGAAAAAGTTATCCATATCAATACCATCAAGCAGTAATACAATTTTGGTCCAGTCTGCCTTAACCGATTCGAGTGTTTCGGCGCTAATAATCGACGCGTTGCCTAGTAAGAAGTTCTTGATAATGTCAGTAGGGCTGAGGCTGAGACCACGGTTGTTGATGGTCTCAAACAACTTGAAGGCATCTTTTGCCTGCGCCACATCTAGGCGAATAATATAAGCCTGGTTTATGAACTTGTATCGCAGTTGGTTAAATTCCTCGAGAGTGAGTTTGCCAACAAGCTCGCCGATGAGTTTACGGGCTTTGAGCAGGTTGTTGTTAATCACCTCATCTAGCTCTATGCCATCTACGACACGCGTAAAGTCCTTATTGTCCAAGTCGCCCAGCACGAGCTTCTTTGACTTCGTGCCTGTGTAATCTTTGCTCGTAACCATTTTACTGATAGTCTGAGCATCTTCGCTGTTGCCATCTGCACGGAGACGATCTTCGATAGCGTCGAGAAATAGCATGATGGTAGTCGTGCGCTGCTGGCCGTCTACAAGTTCGAGTGAATTAAGGCCAGCTCCGTGGTCACCGGTAAGACACACAATACTACCAAGGAGGTGTGTATCGCCGCTTTCAAGGTGATTGATGTCATCAAAAAGTTCTTTAACTTGTTTGTCTTGCCAAGAGTAACGTCGTTGATATGCTGGAATCGTGAACTGTTCGCTCTCGGTGCTAAGTAATTGTGAGATGCTGAGGCTAGTCGGTGTGATCTTCATATTGCCTATAATTATAACAGCATACAACGCATATTTGCGTGCTGCCGACACCGAGTTGCTATAATAGAGTTAATGACCAAGATGACACTTAAGGAGCTGCGCAAAGCAGCTAAGATGACACAGGATGATGCGGCTAGGATGATAGACGTAAGTCACGATACTATCGCGCGCTGGGAGTCTGGGGTTACTCAACCCAACGCGCCGCAAATTATTGATATTTGTCGAGTTTACAGCTGTAAATTCGATGACATTATCTGGCCGGAAGCTAAGTAACAGGATCGCTATGAAAGAATATAACGGTTTTTCATCTAACGAACGTGCGAAGGTTGGCAAGCTCCAGCTAGAAGCCGTTCGGTCTGGTAAGTTCCCGAAACCTTCTAAGTGTGAGTTCTGCGGCTCGACTGATGGCCAGCTTCAGCTTCATAATGAGGACTACTCGAAGCCGTTTGAAGATGCGCATCCTATTTGTCGTGCTTGCCACCTAGCATTGCACGTCCGGTTTACCAATCCTGAACGATGGGAAAAACGTAAAGAGTTTATACGTTCCGCTAGAGTCCCTGGTAATTATTGGTGGGAACAACTTGTTAATACGCCGATCGACATAAATCCTTCGCATCACATTTAGCGCCCAATTGCTCATTTTTGTATAATTGCTTGCCTCATATCATTATTAATTATTTTCTTGACCCCATATAGCTTTCCAAAAAAACGCTATGTTTTTTATACGCAGAGAAATTGAGGTAGGCTTGTGGTCGCGGACGATCGTCTAAAGTTCATGCCCTAGGGGAGGGGGTAGTTTCAACAAGCTGTCGCAACTCTTCGCGTGGTATTCGTCCTGTTTCGGCAAGTCTGTGATGAAAATCGCAGACGGTTATTAAGTTGTCACTATCAAGGCTTCGGTCGAGGTCCTCGGCTAACGGAACAATGTGATGTACACTAATGCACTCGTAAGTGTACTCCTGGACGGTATCATACCTATCCACGAGGCAAACCCTACAAAGATACTTATCTCGTTCACGTATTTGTTCACTCTTCACACGCCACCTGTTTGTTTTCCTGAATGTATTTGCAACCGTCTCCTTCTTTACTGAGTAGGCCGTCTTACAAGGCTTCGTACTGATCGGATGTAGGTATCCACAAGCTCCGCAGACAGTCATCATTTGCTTCATACTGGACTGGTCCTGTTCAAGTATTGCCCGGTTAGTTTGTTACTAGAAGGCATACTGTTTCTCCGGCAATAATTTTTCAAGGGGTAGCGGCGCAATATCAGGAATGGTGAACAGCTCGCTTTTACCGTGCTCAAATATCCACTGTGCTATGTTATAGAGGTGTTCAAGGAGCGTCGCTTCTTTCGCACCAACATATCGACTCGAGGTTATGCTCGAGTTTTTATGTTGGATTGCGCACCGGGAACTGGTGGAAGTATCGCCTGACAGTGCGGTACTTAGGGTGTCTGGTACAATAATCGATCGCTCACAGTCCAATACTGCACATTCGCGTAGCGATCGGCTTCATTCACAAGTATTGTTCCAGGACGAACGGCGCTCACACCGGGATTCGCAACGTATTGCAAGACAGGCTGGTATAGCCCAAGAGCTGGGGCATCTTCCTGCCATTGGCGCACAAACTGCTTATACTTCGCACTGCGTAGCTCTGGCTCAAGCCTCAGTCGAGCGCTAGCCAAACTTGCGTCAGCAACCTTGCTCACATAGTTTGAGAAATTATAGCCACTTTGCCCAACTTGTGATGAGTGCCAATAGGCGTAAACATCAGGGTCGGCACCGATCGAGAGCTCATAGAGCAACATATCGAAATTCCTTGCGCGCAGAACGTCTTGTACAAAAGTTGAAGACACACCCGAAACATCAACTACTTTCTTATTCACTTTGACACCAAGCTTTTGCCACTCCTTCGTGATCACATCGACCGACCTATCATATTCGGTACTTTTCGTTGTCGTGATGGTGAACTCAAGTGTTTTGCCCTCTTTTACTCGAGTACTCCCCGACATCACCCAGCCGGCCTCGTCTAGCAGTGCGCGTGCTTTAGCCGGATCTGACGGCGCAAGGTGAGGAAAATCTCCACCAGTCAGCTGACCTTCTATTACTGGCGAGTCGAGCGGCAAGACACCGCCACCGACTGCCTTGCGAAGCGTCGCCATGTCGGTGCCTACCTGCAGCGCCTTGCGCACCTTAGCGTCCTTTAAAATAGGATTGTTCGTATTGAACAACAGGTATACGCCGCTATAGAGTGCTTGCGGCGTCAGCGTATACTGACTATGGTCAATGAGCCCGAGCGATGTCCCAGGTATCCCGCTTGCCCCGCTTAGCTCACCCGCCTGTACGGCTCGAATAATCGCGTCTTCCGTGGGGTATGCATGGAGTTCAAATCGACCAAGCTTTGGAGAGCCACCGTAGAAGGCGCTATTTGCTAGTAGATGGATGACCTTGTGCTTGCTCACATTGTCAGCCTGTTGAAGTAGGCGAAAACTGAATGGCCCACTCCCTACTGGCGATCGGCTAAACGCGCTCTCCCTGAGGCTGCCTGGCGCAATATTTTTTAATAAATGTTCGGGCATAATTGGGAAGGTAAGCGCATGAGGAAATGCCGCATACGTAGCCGGCAGGGTGAACTGTACTGTCTTTGCATTGGTAGCTGTGACCGAGACGTCAAGCCAGTTAATCCTCAATGGCGAGCGAGTTGCTGGGTTCTTAATTAAGTTGATTGTAAACACGATGTCTTTTGCTGTTAGAGCCGTACCGTCATGCCACTGCGCATCATCACGAATGACAATCGTGTAGACTCGCCCGCTCTGGTCGGAAGAGAGAGACCGAGCTAAGTCTTGCCGAATACTGCCAGTTTCGTCATAGTTATAGAGAGAAGAAAAAACCAATCGCGCTACAGAAGCCTCTGCCGGCGTGCTGACGAACAGTGGGTTCATTGTATCGACTTCGCCCACTACCCCCTCGACATATGTACCACCCGCTGCGGGTGATGATCTCATAAAACCAGACCTTCCCCATATCAGCTGGAGACCGATCGCCGCAATAATAACACCAACAACCAGTAGCCAAATTGTAATTTCTCGGGTGACGAGTCGGATATTGTCGATCCTACGAACAATAAAGCGGTGTGCATGCCGCTGTGTCGCACCTTCAGCTTTTTTGACTCGACGAGCGAGTCGTTTCCGATCTAGCTTTATGTGCTTAAGTTGGCTCCACCCTCGTTTTTCTTCCACAATATTACTCTATGTAAAATTTGGTAATACAAGACCAACCAATATTGAAAGTACGAAGGTAATGGCCAGGAAGATTGTCAGCTCGAAAAGATTCTTGTCGAGGCCCCTTCTCGTGGTGTATAGCTCACTCGAGCCACCAAAGCCAGCTCCAAGACTTGCACCTCGCTGTTGCAGTAGGATTGCGACAATCATCAACAATGCCGAGCCAACTGACACAACCTGTAAAATACTATCTATGTTCATCATGTTCTCTCCTCTCGCACGCGTACATACTCCAGTTCAAGCGCGCTACTCACTATATAGTTTACCAGACTTAGCACCAAACCCGTAAGCACCGAATGCCAAAATGTCATAGTAAGACCAGGCGCGAGCTTTAGTGATATATAGACCATCAAACCATTAACAATGATGGTGAACAGGCCTAGTGTCACGAGAATCGCCGGTAGAGACAGTATAATAACCGCAGGCTTCAGTACCGCGTTGATAATAGAAAATATCAGTCCAGCCACCAGGAAGACCGCAATGCCGCCGTCAATCTGGGCATTGCTATAGCCTGTGCCAAAAATACGAACCGCTACCCAGAGCCCAAACGAATTCAACACCCACCGAATAATAAAAATAAGAAGCTGGCGTTTCATAACTCACCTCATTATAGCGTCTGACTAGAGTTTTGTCGACAGAGAACCGCTTAAGTTTCTGTGGCCAGTCTCGGTCACGAGGATATCATCCTCAATCCTAATCCCGATGCCTTCTTCGGCGATATAAATACCGGGCTCGACAGTTATCACCATGCCAGCACGCAGTTCGTGTGGCGAGCCAAGACCATCATGCACATCCACTCCCAGGCCATGACTAACCGCATGGGGGAAGTAGTTGCGATACGTAGTGTCGTCGCTACGATCCTCTAATAGCCCTACTTCCATAAGTGCATCCTTCATGATTTCATCGACAGCAGCAGCATAGGCGCCCACCGCTAGGCCGGGTCGTATGAGCGCAATAATCCGTGCGTGCGCCCGCTCGACCGCACCGTGGACTTGCAGCTGCCTCTTGGTCGGACGCGCGCAGTATGTTCGCGTAATGTCGGCACAGTATCCATCAACACGCGCACCAACGTCAATTAATACTAGCTGGCTCTTGGCAAGCTTGTGGCTATTTGCCGTGTAGTGGAGCGTGAGCGCATTCTTGCCACTCGCGACAATCGGTTCATATGCATGGTGTGCGTTGTGACGCCGAAAACTACGCGTAAAATCAGCCTCAATCTCACATTCATGCGAGTAACTATCAAACCCCTCCCTCACCTGAGCAAATGTCGTCGTCGTTAGCTTGATCGCCTTTTTGATGGCGGCTATTTCTGATGGGGTTTTCATTGCCCGTAGCTGCGCTAGTGGCCTAGCGCAGTCCTGCACCGCGTCGAATATGCGCTCAAGTACCGCACAGAGTTCATGCTGTGCCGGATTGACCACAAAATCATACTCGTTGTGTAGCTTCAGGGTGTGCACCATGCTATGCGAGCGATGGGCCTGTCGCAAAAATGCCTCAAATTCTTCTGCAGCTATCACTTCGTGCGCACCCGAGAGCTTAAGCGCCCGGTCATCACTGAGTCCTCCTTCGAACACAACTTGAGCTTGTGTCAGCTTGGGGCGAACAAGTGTGATCTTCCCGCGCGCGCCATCAATCGCCAGCTTCCATCCGGGCTGCTCAATGCACGACAACCACCAGAAATTCGCTTCCTGCACAAACGGCGCGGGCATATCAGCCGATAATTGCAGCTGGGAATAGGCGGTTAATACCACCAACCCACCATCAAGTGCTTCGATGAGTCGTGTCACATTTGGCGGAAGAGGGTTGGAGCGCATATCCAAATTATATCATCCATCACCCCGCCCGACACGAGGCACCTAGCGACTACCAGCCCGGAGGCGAGTTGATAGCGGTGAGCGCGCTACTAGTGCGGAAGCTCGTATGGTTTGTCACGGCCGTCACATTCCATCCAGATACATTCTGATTGAAATTTGATGCGCCGTAAAACATGAAGCTCATGTTGGTTACCGCGCCCGTATTCCATGTACCTATTGGCTGGTTAAAGGCTGT
>APMI01058751.1_pt1 | contig 18994 bp, 28 predicted proteins | sample 667938 | NCBI WGS metagenome assembly APMI01 (sample SAMN01084076, study PRJNA167559) | wastewater metagenome | biome: Wastewater | place: Denmark: Ejby Moelle, Odense | collected 2011-11-28 | reverse complement strand
GTATTGGGTCGCCGAGATCCAGCCGGGCAAGGTGCTTTACGAAATGGACGGCGTGGATGAAACGCTGGCGCGCGAAGCGTTTCGGCTCGCGGCAGCAAAATTGCCGTTCGGGACCACGTTTGTCGTGCGTCAGTTGGGGTGACTATGAAAGCAAAAGATCTGAGGGCCAAGGATTCGGCCGAACTGGGCAAGGAGCTGACCGATCTGCTCAAGGCGCAGTTCTCGTTGCGCATGCAGGTCGCTACACAGCAGTTGCAGAACACGAGCCAGTTGGGCAAGGTGCGCAAGGACATCGCGCGCGTCAAGACGATCCTCAACGAGAAGGCGGCGGCGAAATGACCGAAACGACTGTAAAGACCAAGCGCACTCTCGTCGGACGGGTTGTCAGTGACAAGATGGCCAAAACCGTGACCGTTCTCGTCGAACGTCGCGTCAAGCACCCGGTAATCGGCAAGGTGATGATTCGTTCAAGGAAATATCACGCGCATGTCGAGGGACTTGAAACCGGCGACGGCGATCTGGTGCAGATCGAAGAATGCCGTCCGATTTCCAAGACCAAGGCGTGGGCTGTCACACAGGTGCTGGAAAAGTCTCGCGCTGTTTAGTGGTTCTTGCCTGGGTTCGATTCGGACTTGGCAAATCCGGATTAGCCTCGTATAATCGATAGTCTTTGCCTAGTCTGCCGACCGATGGCGCAGCGTCGCGGCAGGCCTTCCGACCCGGACGGGTTCCAAGACTGACCGCCATGCTTCGCATGACGGGACAAGTTGGAGAGAACAGATGATTCAAATGCAGTCGATCCTGAACGTCGCCGATAACACCGGCGCCCGTTCGGTGATGTGTATCAAGGTGCTGGGCGGCTCGAAACGGCGCTATGCCGGGATTGGTGACGTCATCAAGGTCAGCATCAAGGATGCCGCGCCGCGTGGTCGCGTCAAGAAGGGCGAAGTCTACAGTGCTGTAGTCGTGCGTACGGCCAAGGGCGTTCGCCGTCCGGACGGTTCCCTTATCAAGTTCGACGGCAATGCCGCCGTCCTGCTGAACAACAAGCTCGAGCCGATCGGCACGCGCATCTTCGGGCCGGTGACGCGGGAACTGCGTACCGAGCGCTTCATGAAGATCGTCTCGCTTGCGCCGGAAGTGCTCTGAGCAGCCCGAGTTCCGAACGAGGCCATTCATGGAAAAAATCCGCAAGGGTGACGAGGTAATCGTCCTGACCGGCAAAGACAAGGGCAAGCGTGGGCAGGTGCTGTCGCGCGTCGATGATGCGCACTTGCTTGTCGAGGGCATCAACAAGGTCAAGAAGCACGTCAAACCTAACCCGATGAAGGGCGAGGTCGGCGGGATTCGCGAAAAGGAAATGCCGATCGACCAGTCCAACGTTGCGCTGGTCAATCCGCAGACCCACAAGGCCGACCGCGTCGGGTTCAAGGTCTTGGCCGATGGCAAGAAGGTGCGCGTGTTCAAGTCGAACGGCGAACAGGTGGGAGCGTAAGCAGATGGCGCGTTTGCATGACGTTTATAAGAACGAAGTGGTCGGCCAGCTGACTGCAAAGTTTGGCTACAAGTCATCGATGGAAGTGCCTCGGATCACCAAGATCACGCTGAACATGGGCGTCGGCGAAGCGGTCGGGGACAAGAAAGTGCTAGAGCACGCCCTTGGCGACATGACCAAGATTGCCGGGCAGAAACCGGTTGCCACCAAATCGCGCAAGTCGATCGCCGGATTCAAGATTCGCGAAGGCTACCCGATCGGTTGCATGGTCACCTTGCGCGGCCAGCGCATGTACGAATTCCTCGATCGTCTGGTCAGCGTTGCGATGCCGCGCATCCGCGACTTTCGCGGAATCTCCGGCAAGGGCTTCGACGGCCGCGGCAACTACAACCTGGGGGTAAAGGAGCAGATCATTTTCCCCGAGATCGAGTACGACAAGATCGACGCCCTGCGTGGCATGAACATCAGCATCACGACAACCGCGAAGACCGACGACGAGGCCAAGGCGCTTCTCGCCGCGTTCAAATTCCCTTTCAAGAACTGAGGGTGTCATGGCGAAGACTTCACTGATCAATCGCGAAGACAAGAGGCGCAGGATCGTCGCGAAATTCGCGGCCAAGCGCGCCGAATTGTTCGCGCAGATCAACAACACCAAGCTCTCCGAAGAGGAGCGCATGGAAGCGCGGCTCAAGCTGCAGAAACTGCCGCGTAACGCCAGCCCCACCCGCCTGCGCAACCGCTGCTCGCTGACCGGTCGGCCGCGCGGGGTGTTCAGCAAATTCGGCCTCTGTCGCCACAAGTTGCGTGAATTCGCGTTCCGCGGCGAAGTGCCAGGCATGGTCAAGGCGAGCTGGTAATCAGGAGACTGCACGATGAGCATGACTGATCCCATCGCCGATATGCTGACGCGCATCCGCAACGCGCAGATGGCCCAGAAGACTTCGGTACAAATGCCCAACTCCAAGCTCAAGGTGGCCATTGCCAGCGTGCTGAAGGACGAGGGCTACATCGACGACTATGCCATTCGCGACGTCGAAGGCAAGTCGTCGCTAGATATCGCCCTCAAGTACTACGCCGGACGCCCGGTGATCGAGCGCATCGAGCGTGTCAGCCGTCCCGGACTGCGTGTGTACAAGGGTTCGGGCGATCTGCCGCGGGTGATGAACGGCCTCGGTGTCGCGATTGTCTCGACGCCCAAGGGTGTGATGACCGACCGCAAGGCACGCGCCAGCAATGTCGGCGGCGAAGTCCTCTGCATCGTCGCCTGAGGAGTCTGACGATGTCACGAATCGCAAAGTATCCGGTCGTGCTGCCCAAGGGCGTGGATATCACCCTGGCGAACGGCGAGATTACGGTAAAGGGTCCGCTCGGTGCGCTAACCCAGACGTTGCATCCGTCGGTCTCGGTCGCCCGGGACGGTGAGCAGCTTCAGGTGTCGGCGGTATCGGGCGCCGACAACGCAAAAGCCATGTCGGGCACGGTGCGCGCGCTGGTAAACAACATGGTTGCCGGCGTAACCAAGGGTTTCGAGAAGAAGCTGACATTGGTCGGGGTGGGCTATCGCGCCCAGGCGCAGGGCGACAAACTCAATCTGTCGCTCGGGTTCTCACACCCCGTGGTCCACCAGATGCCCAAGGGCGTCAAGGTCGAGACCCCGCTACAGACCGAGATCCTGATCAAGGGTATCGACAAGCAACAGGTCGGCCAGGTCGCTGCGGAAATTCGCGCCTACCGCCAGCCCGAGCCGTACAAGGGCAAGGGCGTGCGCTACGCGAACGAGGTGGTGATCATCAAGGAAACGAAGAAGAAGTAAGGGCGGTTAAATCATGGACAAAAAGCAAGCGCGTCTGCGTCGAGCACGCCAAACCCGTGCCAAGATTGCTCAGATAAAAACGGTACGCCTCGCGGTGCACCGTTCCAACTGCCACATCTACGCTCAAATCTTTTCCGATTGCGGCAGCAAGGTGCTCGCTGCCGCTTCTACTGCAGAGGCCGAAGTGCGCAAAGAAGTGCCCAGCGGCGGCAACATCAAGGCGGCACAGGTTGTCGGAAAGCTGATTGCCGAGCGCGCCAAGCAAGTCGGCATCGAAGAGGTCGCGTTCGACCGTTCCGGATTCAAGTATCACGGCCGCGTCAAGGCGCTGGCCGATGCTGCCCGCGAAGGCGGCCTCAAGTTCTAGCCGAGGAAAGCCCATATGGCAAAACCGCAATCAGGAAATCGCAAGCCACAGGCTCAGGAAGAGCGCGACGACGGCTTGCGCGAAAAGATGGTTTCGATCAATCGCGTCACCAAGGTGGTGAAGGGCGGACGGATTCTGGGCTTCGCCGCGCTCACGGTGGTCGGCGACGGCGACGGCGGCATCGGCATGGGCAAGGGTAAATCCCGTGAAGTCCCGGTCGCTGTGCAGAAGGCGATGGAAGAAGCCCGGCGCAAGATGGCCAAGGTGTCGCTCAGAAACGGTACCATCCAGCACGCTGTCATCGGCCAGCACGGCGCATCGCGCGTGTTGATGCAGCCCGCCCCGGGTGGCACCGGCATCATCGCCGGTGGACCGATGCGTGCCGTTTTTGAAGTGATGGGCGTGACGGATGTGCTGGCCAAGTGCCTCGGCTCGACCAATCCCTATAACGTGGTTCGGGCGACGATCGACGGCCTGACCAAGATCAACACTCCGGCCGAAATAGCTGCCAAACGCGGCAAGTCGGTCGAAGAGATTCTGGGGTGATCGCGATGGCCGACAGGAAGATCAAGGTGACTTTGGTCAAGAGCGTGATCGGCACCAAGCAAGACCATCGTGCCACCGTCAAGGGCCTCGGTCTGCGCAGACTGAACAGTTCTGCGATGCTTGAGGACACGCCTTCAGTTCGCGGCATGATCAAGAAGGTCAATTACCTAGTCAAGGTCGAGGGCTGAAATGGAACTCAATAACCTGAAGCCGGCAGAGGGCGCGAAACGCCCCAGGCGCCGCGTCGGTCGCGGTATCGGCAGCGGTTTGGGAAAGACTGCGGGACGGGGTCACAAGGGCCAGAAGTCGCGTGCCGGCGGATTCCACAAAGTGGGTTTTGAAGGTGGCCAGATGCCGTTGCAACGGCGCTTGCCGAAGCGGGGTTTCGTCTCTTTGACGGCAGCGCGAAATGTCGAAGTTCGGTTGTCGGAGTTGGAAGCGCTGCCGGTCACCGAAATCGATCTGCTTGCGCTCAAACAGGCCGGTGTCATTTCGGCTGACGCACTGTCCGCCAAGGTGATCCTGTCCGGCAAGTTGACGAAAAAGGTGAGCCTCAAAGGCGTCGGTGTGACCAAGGGTGCCAGGGCCGCGATCGAAGCTGCTGGCGGCAGCATCGCAACAGACTGACGGAACGGAACTGACTTGGCATCCAATCCAGCGACCCTCGGCAAGAGCGGAAAGTTCGGCGATCTCAAACGCCGGCTACTGTTTCTGCTTGGCGCGCTCGTCGTTTATCGGATTGGTGCGCACATACCAGTGCCGGGTATTGACCCGGTCGCGCTGGCGCAGTTGTTTGAAGGACAAAAGGGCGGAATCCTCGGTATCTTCAATCTGTTTTCCGGCGGTGCTCTGTCGCGATTCACGATATTTGCGCTTGGCATAATGCCGTACATCTCGGCTTCTATCATCATGCAACTGCTCACGGTGGCAGTGCCGAGCCTGGAGTCGTTGAAAAAGGAAGGGGAGGCCGGCCGTCGCAAGATCACCCAGTACACGCGATACGGCACGGTTGGTCTCGCGCTGTTTCAGGCAATTGGAATCTCGGTCGCGCTGGAGTCGCAGCAGGGGTTGGTGCTCGATCCGGGGTTGACCTTCCGTTTCGTGACAGTCACAACGCTTGTTACCGGCACCATGTTCCTGATGTGGCTCGGCGAGCAGATTACTGAACGGGGCCTTGGCAACGGTATTTCGATCATCATCTTTGCGGGTATCGCGGCCGGATTGCCGAATGCGCTCGGTGGTTTGTTTGAACTCGTCCGGACCGGGGCGATGCATCCATTTACGGCATTGTTCATTACGGCTCTAGTCGTGCTGGTGACAGGGTTCGTCGTGTTTGTCGAGCGCGGCCAGCGCAAGATTCTGGTGAATTACGCCAAGCGCCAGATCGGCAACAAGGTGTACGGCGGACAGAGTTCGCATTTGCCGTTGAAGCTGAACATGTCGGGCGTGATTCCGCCGATCTTCGCGTCGTCGATCATCCTGTTTCCGGCGACCGTGGCAAGCTGGTTCGGACAATCGGAGAGCATGCGCTGGCTCAAGGATATCGCCGGGACGCTTTCCCCGGGGCAGCCGATCTATGTGATGTGCTATGCGGCTGCGATCGTGTTCTTCTGCTTCTTCTATACTGCGCTGGTTTTCAATTCGAAGGAAACCGCCGACAACCTGAAGAAGAGCGGCGCCTTCGTACCGGGGATTCGCCCCGGCGAACAGACGGCGAAGTATATCGACAAGATCCTGATGCGCCTGACGCTGGCTGGCGCGATCTACATCACGCTGGTCTGTCTGCTGCCGGAGTTCCTGATTCTGAAGTGGAACGTGCCGTTCTATTTTGGCGGCACGTCGCTGCTCATCATCGTGGTGGTTACCATGGACTTCATGTCGCAGGTTCAGGCCTACATCATGTCGCACCAGTACGAGGGTCTGCTCAAGAAAGCGAACTTCAAGGGGGGAGGAGCAGGATTGCCAATGCGCTGACGCGCCTGAAGCATCGCTTGGGGGAACATGGCGAAGGAAGACGTAATCGAGATGCAGGGTGAAGTAGTTGAAAACCTGCCGAACGCGACATTCAAGGTCAGGCTCGAGAATGGTCACGTGGTTCACGGATTCATCTCCGGAAAGATGCGCATGCACTATATCCGCATTCTCCCCGGCGACAAGGTGACCGTGCAGCTCACGCCATACGACCTGACCAAGGGTCGCATCGTGTTCCGCGCGAAATAGTCGCAGCAGCATCGAAAGACCTCTCCTTAGGGGAAAAGAAATGAAAGTTTTGGCATCGGTGAAGAGGATTTGCCGCAAGTGCAAGGTAATCCGGCGCAAAGGCGTAGTGCGTGTGATCTGTACCGACCCGCGCCACAAGCAGCGCCAGGGTTGATTCGCCTCGCCTTGATTAGGCTGGTTCTCTTCGTTATAATTTAAGGTTTCGCTTTTCGGGGTATCGCATGGCCCGCATTGCAGGGGTAAACATTCCCAATCATCAACACGCGTCGATCGCGCTCACCGCGATCTTCGGCGTCGGTCGTACTCGTGCCCAGAAAATCTGTGATCGCGCCGGAGTCAAGCGTGACGCAAAGATCAAGGATCTGACCGACGCCGACATGGATCGTTTGCGCGAGGAGGTCGGCAAGTTCACGATCGAGGGCGATCTGCGCCGCGAAGTGACCATGAACATCAAGCGGCTCATGGATTTGGGTTGCTATCGCGGCGTGCGTCATCGCCGCGGTTTGCCGGTCCGGGGCCAGCGTACCCGCACCAACGCACGCACCCGCAAGGGGCCGCGCAAGGCAATTGCCGGCTCTAAGAAGTAAGTAAATCAAGCAGGATTAGGACAACATGGTCAAAGCCGCTGCGAAAGTTCGCAAGAAGGTCAAGAAGAACGTTGCCGAGGGCATCGCTCACGTGCACGCTTCTTTCAACAACACCATTATCACGATCACAGATCGTCAGGGCAACGCCCTGTCGTGGGCGACCTCGGGCGGCGCGGGCTTCAAGGGCTCTCGCAAGAGCACCCCGTTCGCAGCGCAGGTTGCCGCCGAAGCCGCCGGTCGGGCCGCGGTCGAGTGTGGCGTGAAGAATCTCGAAGTGCGGATCAAGGGGCCGGGTCCGGGTCGCGAGTCGGCTGTCCGTGCGCTCAACGCGCTCGGTATCAAGATCTCCAGCATTACCGACATCACGCCGATTCCGCACAACGGTTGCCGTCCGCCGAAGCGGCGCCGCATCTAAAGGAGTGGAATAGTGGCTCGCAACCTCGACCCAAAGTGCCGCCAGTGCCGCCGGGAGGGAGAAAAGCTCTTCCTCAAGGGTGAAAAGTGCTTCACCGACAAATGCGCGATAGAGCGGCGTTCTTACGCGCCAGGCCAGCACGGCCAGAAATCCGGTCAGCGTCTGTCGGGCTATGGCGTTCAGTTGCGCGAGAAGATGAAAATCCGCCGCACCTACGGCATCCTTGAGCGCCAGTTCCGCAAGATTTTCGCCGAAGCCGATCGCCGAAAGGGCCAGACCGGCGAGAATCTGCTGCAACTGCTAGAAGGGCGACTGGACAACGTTGCGTACCGGATGGGATTCGGTGCCTCGCGCACCGAATCTCGCCAGGTCGTTCGGCATAACGGCGTTCTGGTCAACGGCAGACGCGTCAATATACCGTCGTACCTGGTACGTCCGGGCGATGTGGTCGAATTGGCCGACAAGACGCGCAGCCACCTGCGCGTCAAGGCTGCGCTTGAGGCGGCTGAATCACGTGGATTTCCGGAATGGATCTCCGTCGATTCCAAGGCTGGGAAGGGTACCTTCAAGGCATACCCGGCACGAACAGACTTGCCCTCAACGATCAACGAAAGCCTGGTGGTCGAGCTCTACTCGCGTTAATCGCGGGGCTCGGCCCGGTTGTAACTCTTTACGAGGATTGCGATGCAAAGCAACGCTCTGCTGAAACCGCGCATCATCGACGTCCAATCCCTTTCACCGGTTCATGCCCGCGTAGTGATGGAGCCGTTCGAACGCGGCTACGGCCACACGCTCGGCAATGCGCTGCGTCGCATCCTGCTTTCCTCGCTGCCTGGTGCGGCGCCGACCGAAGTCTCCATCGACGGGGTGCTGCACGAGTACTCGACGCTGGATGGCGTTCGCGAGGATGTCGTCGATTTGCTGCTCAATCTCAAGGGCGTGGTATTCAAGTTGCAGAATCGGGGCGAAGTGACACTGCGGCTGCAGAAGGCCGGTGAAGGCATGGTCACCGCGGCAGACATCGAGACCTCGCACGACGTCGAAATCATCAACTCCGACCATGTGATCGCCCATCTGGCGCCGGGCGGAAAGCTCGACATGCAGATCAAGGTTTCGCAGGGACGCGGATATGTGCCTGGCAACGTGCGTCCGATCGGGGCCGAAGCAAAGAGCATCGGTCGTATCGTGCTCGACGCCTCGTTCAGTCCGGTGCGCCGCGTCAGCTATCAGGTCGAGAGCGCGCGTGTCGAGCAGCGCACCGATCTGGACAAGCTAGTGATCGATATCGAAACCAACGGTGCAGTTGACCCGCAGGAAGCCATCCGGTTTGCCGCACGCGTACTGATGGATCAGCTTTCATCATTCGCCGAACTTGAAGGCACTCCGGTGACCCACGAGGCCACGAGGCCGACCCAAGTCGATCCGATCCTGCTGCGCCCGGTGGACGACCTGGAATTGACGGTACGTTCAGCCAATTGCCTGAAGGCCGAAAATATCTACTACATCGGCGATCTGATCCAGCGCACGGAGACCGAGTTGCTGAAAACGCCGAACCTCGGGCGCAAATCGCTAAACGAAATCAAGGAAGTGCTGGCTTCGCACGGACTTACGCTCGGCATGAAGCTGGAGAACTGGCCGCCGGCCGGGCTGGAAAAGATTTGAGCAGTCTTCGACTCCGGCTTTGGCCGGAGTCGCATTTTTGCGGGCGCGGCGCCCCGTAGCACCAACGACAGCGTCGCCATGATCCACCGGTTGCTTGCCTGACCCGCGGCAGCCGCAAAACAACGAGGTGTCACCATGCGTCATCGCAGCGGTCTACGCAAACTCAATCGCACGTCGGCTCATCGCTCGGCGATGTTTCGCAACATGACCAACTCGCTTCTGCGCCACGAGTTGATCAAGACCACGTTGCCCAAGGCAAAGGAATTGCGTCGGGTCGTCGAGCCGATCATCACTCTCGGCAAGAAGCCCAGTCTCGCCAACCGCCGCCTGGCTTTCGATCGGTTGCGCGACCGCGAAATGGTCGTAAAGGTTTTCGACGAACTCGGTCCTCGCTACGCTACGCGCAACGGTGGCTATCTGCGCATCCTAAAGATCGGATTCCGCGACGGCGACAATGCGCCGATGGCCCTGGTCGAGTTGATGGATCGCCCGGACTCGGCCGAAGCCAGCGCCGAGTAGGCGGCGGCAACCCGGGCTACCGATTGCCATTGTCGGCGCCCGGGGGCAACAGTTTCCGGTAGACTTCTCCCAGAAGAATCAATACCGGTCCGGCGCTGTCTTCCGCGACCGGCAGCGCCAGCTCGGCGAGCGTCATGCTGCGCCTGGATGACGACGCGAGCGAAACGTTCCTCGCGATCACCACCGGCGTATCGGCCGGGCGGCCGTGCGCGATCAGGTGAGCCGCAAGCTGTGCCGCCTCGCTCGCGCCCATGTAAATGGCCGACGTGTCCGCCCGCAGCACGGGCGTGATCCAGTCGTTGGGTGCTGCGTTGGGCGCGGAACGTGGCGTTACGAAGACGACATGTCGCGACACGCCACGATTGGTCAACGACACTTTCAATTCTGCGGCTGCGGCAAGTGCCGCCGTGACGCCGGGTACGACCTCAAAAGGCACCCCAGCAGCCCTGAGCGCGTCGATTTCTTCCTGAGCACGCCCGAACAGCATCGGATCGCCGCCCTTGAGGCGAACGACAATCGAATAGTCGTTCGCCGCTTCGACCAGCTTCTGGTTGATTTCCGTTTGGTGATGTGAAAATTGCCCGCAACGCTTGCCGACTTCCACCAGGCGAGCTTGCGGTCCCAGCTTCAGGATAGCCGGATTCACCAGCGCGTCGTGAAATATGATGTCCGCGCGTTCGAGTAGCCGGAGCGCGCGCAGCGTCAGGAGGTCTTCCGCGCCGGGACCGGCGCCGACCAGATAGACGGTTCCGGCTGCCCGGGTCAGAGGATCATCCCTGCGCCGACGGTGTTGTTGGTCGACTCGTCGATCACGATGAAAGCACCCGTAGCGCGACTCCCCGAGTAGGCATCCACGAACAGCGGTTGCGCGACCTTGAAAGACACCTTGGCGATGTCGTTCATCGCCAGGCGTTCGGCAGGTTGCTGCGTGAGTTCGTTGATATCCAGGCGGTATTCGATGTTCGACAGAATCGCCTTGGTCTCGCGGGTGGTATGGCGGATGACGTACTTGCGTGCGCGGTCCAGCGGCGACTCGGAGAGCCAGCACAACATCGCATCGATCTGCTTCACAACGCGCGGCTGCTCCGACGTCTTGACGATCATGTCGCCGCGCGATATGTCGATCTCATCGTCGAGCAGCAGGGTCACCGATTGCTCAGACCCCGCCTGGCCGAGCGAGCGGCCGTAAAGTTGAACATCCTTCACGCGCGAGGCGATGCCCGAGGGCAGCACGGTCACCTCGTCGCCGACCGCGATCTCGCCGGATTCGACACGGCCCATGAAGCCGCGGTAATCGTGCAGAGCCGCATTGTCCGAGGCATGCGGTCGGCAGACGAACTGCACCGGAAAACGGAACGGCTCCGTCACCTCGGTGTGCGCGGCCGGCGCGGCTTCGAGAATTTCGAGCAAGGTCGGGCCCTGATACCAGGGCATCGAATCGCCGCGGTCCACCACGTTGTCGCCGTTGAGCGCCGAGAGCGGAATGAACCGCACATCCTGAATGCCGATCTTGGCCGCAAACGCCAGATAATCTGCGCGTATCGACTCGAAAACGCTCTCGCCGTATCCGACCAGATCCATCTTGTTGATCGCCACCACGAGGTGCGGAATGCCCAGCAGACCGGCGATCGTCGAATGCCGGCGCGTCTGCGTCAGCACGCCCTTGCGCGCATCGATCAGGATGATCGCCAGGTTGGCGCTCGAGGCGGCAGTGACCATGTTGCGGGTGTATTGCTCGTGGCCCGGCGCGTCCGCGATGATGTACTTGCGCACGCCGGTCGAGAAGTAGCGATACGCCACATCGATCGTGATGCCCTGTTCGCGCTCTGCCTGCAGGCCGTCCGTCAGGAGCGAAAGATCCACCACGTCCATGCCGCGCTTCTTCGACGTGCGCTCCATCGCATGCAGGGTGTCGGCCAGGATGGTCTTGGTGTCGAAGAGCAGGCGACCGATCAGCGTGCTCTTGCCGTCGTCCACGCTGCCGCATGTCAGAAAGCGCAGCAGCCCGTTGTCGACTTCAGGCAGTTTTTCCACGGCGGACATGTCAGGACTCCTGCCGGGCGGCACCGCAGGGTGCCGGCGCCTCCACGGGGGACAGTGAGCGAGGTGAGCGCGAGAGTCGCAACATTTCAGAAATACCCTTCCTTCTTGCGTTGTTCCATGGCGGCTTCGGACGTCTGGTCGTCCAGCCGTGTCGCCCCGCGCTCGGTGATCGTCGTCAGCGCCGTTTCGGCGATGATTTTGGCGATCGAGTCCGCGGTCGACTCTACCGGAGCGGTGCAGGTGATGTCGCCCACGGTGCGAAAGCGCACCATCGATTCCACGACCTCTTCGCCGGTCTTTGCCGGCGTCAGTTCCGTCACCGGCACGATCGCCCCGCCGCGGCGCACGACCTGACGGCGATGGGCGTAGTAGATCGACGGCAATTCGAGTTGCTCGCGCTCGATGTATTGCCAGACATCGAGTTCGGTCCAGTTCGAAATTGGAAAGGCGCGAATGTTCTCGCCCTTGAAGGTGCGCGCGTTGTAGATGTCCCACAGTTCCGGCCGCTGGTTTTTCGGATCCCATTGCCCGAACTCGTCGCGAAAACTGAAGATGCGTTCCTTTGCGCGCGCCTTTTCCTCGTCGCGCCGCGCGCCGCCGATACAGGCATCGAACTCGAACTCGGCGATGGCCTCGAGCAGCGTCACCGACTGGTGCTTGTTGCGCGACTCGGTCGGGCTCTTCAGCACGACCGTGCCGCGCCTCATCGAATCCTCGACCGAGCGCACGATCAGGCGTTCGCCAAGCTCCGCGGCACGCTTGTCGCGAAAATCGGTCACTTCCTTGTAGTTGTGGCCGGTGTCGATGTGCATCAGCGGGAACGGAAACCGTCCCGGACGAAACGCCTTCTCCGCCACCCGCAGCATGCAGATCGAATCCTTGCCGCCGGAGAACAGCAGCACCGGATTGCTGCATTGGCCGGCGACCTCGCGCATGATGTGGATCGCCTCGGATTCGAGCCAGTCCAGGTGCGACAGCGTGTGCCGCGATAGCGTGGTGTTGCTCATCGGATGATGCTCACTACGTTAGGATTCTTCACGTGCAGACCGCACTCCTTGTTTGTCGGGTCCTCCCACCACCAGCGCCCGGCGCGCACGTCCTCACCAAGGGAAATCGCCCGGGTGCACGGGGCGCAGCCGATGCTCGGGTAGAAGCGGTCGTGCAGCTTGTTGTAAGGCACGTCGTTGCTGCGGATGTAGGCCCAGACTTCCTGTTCGGTCCAGTCGGAGAGCGGATTGAACTTCTCCAATTTGTTCGCCTCGTCATACTGTTGCAGCGGCAGACGGTCGCGCGTGGCGGCCTGTTGCGCGCGCATGCCGGTGATCCAGGCCTTGCGGTTGGCCAGTGCGCGCTGCAGCGGTTCGACCTTGCGGATATGGCAGCAGGCCTTGCGCAGTTCGATCGAATCGTAGAACGCGTTGATCCCGTTCTCACGCGTGTACGCTTCGATCACGTCGTTGCGCGGGTAGTACAGCTTGAGCTTGAGCCCGTAGCGTTGCTGTATCTCGTGCATCAGGTCGTAGGTCTCGGCCGGCAGGCGGCCGGTATCGAGCGAGAAAATTTCGATCGGCAAGTGCTCGCGGACGATCACGTCGGTTATTACCATGTCCTCGGCGCCGAGGCTGCTGGCGAACACCGCGGGGCGCCATTCCGCGGCGATGCGGCGGAGCGCTTCGGCAAGCGCCGCCGACTTGTCGCGCAGCGCTTCGGCCGGCGTTGCGTCCTGTTGGTCGGGATGGGATGTCGGAGTCATTGAATCTCACTCAGGCGCTGCGTGTAAGGCGCCGGAACAGCGGGCGCGGCTCGTCGACCGCGCCCTGATAAGGGTCAGAGAAATGCCGCAGGCCGGCCAGCGCATCCTGCGCATCACGATCGGCGCGTAGCGCATAGGCATCGAAGCCGCAGCGCTTGAAGAAAAACACCTGGTCGCGCAGCACATCGCCGATTGCGCGCAGTTCGTTGCGATAACCGAAGCGCTCACGCAACAGGCGGCCGACGGAAAACCCGCGCCCGTCGATGAACTTCGGGAAGTTTACCGCGATCACCCTGAAAGCGTTGATATCGTGCAAGCTCGCCGCCAGGGTTTCGGGTTCCTCGAAGCTGTCTAGCCATACGCCCAACTGACCGGCAGCCAGCCGGGCCGTCAGTTCGGCATGGCGCCCGAGCCACACGCTCATCGGCACAATCACCTTGCCCCCGGGTATGCCGACCCCGGCCACTTCCGCGTCGGTCGCCGCGGCCTCGCCGGTCAGCTTGAACAGCACCGCCTTGCCGGCCTGTTTTTTCACCGGCTCATCGCGCACCGGCAGTGCGACCAGCGTCCACTCGTCGGAAACGACGGCATTGCCGCGAATCAGCTTAGCCATTTGCGACCTTTCGCGCGTTCGCCGATTCGCCGTAGACCCGCGTCTTGAACGGCGCCACGCCGATGCGCCGCACCGTGTCGATGAAGCGTTCCTCGTCGGTGCGTTGCTCGAGGTAAGTGCCGATCAGCTTCTCGACCACGCCCGGCACTTCGTCTGCCGCGAAAGACGGTCCGATCACGTCGCCCAGAGCGGCCGCCGTGCCCTGCGAACCGCCTATGCTGATCTGGTACCACTCCGATCCGTCCTTGTCGACGCCGAGCACGCCGATATGGCCGACGTGATGATGGCCGCAGGAATTCATGCAGCCGGAGATGTTCAGATCCAGTTCACCGATGTCATGCAGGTAGTCGAGGTCATCGAACTTCTGCTGGATCGCCTGCGCGATGGGGATGCTCTTTGCATTGGCCAGCGAGCAGAAGTCGCCGCCCGGACAGCAGACGATGTCGGTCAGCAAGCCGATGTTCGGCGTCGCCAGGCCCGCCGCCCGCGCCGCCTGCCACACTGCAACCAGGTCCGCCTGCCTGACGTCGGCAAGAATCAGATTCTGCTCGTGCGACACGCGCAACTCGCCCAAGCTGTAGCGCTCGGCCAGATCGGCCACGATGTCCATCTGGTCCGCAGTCGCATCGCCAGGGGCCACGCCGGTCTTCTTCAGCGACAGTGTCACCGCCGCGTAGCCCGGCACCTTGTGCCCATGGACATTGCGTCTGGCCCAGGCCGAGAACGCCTTGTCGGTCTCGCGCCTGGCGCCGTAATCCGCATCGAGCGCCGGCAGGGTTGCGTAGGCGGGCGCGCGGAAGTGCGCCGACACCCGATCGACTTCCGCCTGCGTCAGCGTGCCCGGTCCGTCCTTCAGGTGCGCCCATTCGGCATCCACCTTCTGCGCGAACACCTCGGGTTTGAGCGCCTTGACCAGAATCTTGATGCGCGCCTTGTAGGCATTGTCGCGCCTGCCGTAGCGGTTGTAGACGCGCAGCACCGCTTCGCAATAGGTGGCGACATGCTGCCATTCGATGAATTCGCGGATCAGGCTGCCGATGATCGGCGTGCGGCCGAGTCCCCCGCCGACGTAAACCCGGAATCCCGTCTCGCCCGCCGCGTTGGTCGTCAGTTGCAGGCCGATGTCATGGACCAGGATCACCGCCCGGTCTTCGCGCGAACCGCATACCGCGATCTTGAACTTGCGCGGCAGAAAGGCGAACTCCGGATGAAAGGTCGACCATTGGCGCAGGATCTCCGCCCACGGGCGCGGATCCTGGATTTCGTCCGGCGCGACACCGGCGAACTGATCGGTGGTGATGTTGCGGATGCAGTTGCCCGAAGTCTGGATCGCGTGCATCTGGACGCTCGCCAGATCGGCGAGGATGTCCGGCACAGTCTCCAGCGCCGGCCAGTTGTACTGGATGTTCTGGCGCGTCGAAAAATGGGCGTAGCCGCGGTCGTATTTGCGCGCGATGTGCGCCAGCGTGCGCAACTGCCTGCCAGAAAGAAGGCCGTAGGGAATCGCCACCCGCAGCATCGGCGCGTGGCGCTGGACGTAAAGGCCGTTCTGCAGGCGCAGCGGGCGGAACTCGTCGTCGGTCAACTCGCCGGCCAGATAGCGCCGCGTCTGGTCGCGAAATTGCGCAACACGTTCGTCGACGATCCGCTGGTCGTAGGCGTCGTAGCGGTACATGGCGTTCTCTCTGTGGTGCTTGCCTGTTCTCAGTGGGCGATCAGTTTGCCGCCGATCACCACCAGCAGTGTTGCCAGCAATGGCCGCAGCACGCGGTCGGGCACCTTGACCGACAGATGGCTGCCGAGCGTGATGCCCGGCAGCGAACCCAGCAGCAATGCGGCCAGCAGGCTCCAGTCTACGCTACCGAGAACCCAGTGCCCGATACCGGCGACCGCGGTCAGCGGCACCGCATGCGCGATGTCGCTGCCGACGATGCGCACCGTCGACAGCCTCGGATAGAGCAGTATCAGCGCGGTGACGCCCAGCGCGCCGGCACCGACCGACGAAATCGACACCAGCACGCCAAGGATCGCGCCGGTCAGCACGGTAAGCCAGGCGGTTTGGCGCTCGCTCAAGGTCGCGTGATGCTGGGCGAATAGCTGCAGCCGGCGACGAAAAATCAGCGCCGCCGCCGTCAACAACAGCGCGATGCCCAGCGCGAAGGAAATCGCCTGCGAGGCGCCGCCGATGCCGCCGGGTGCCAGATGCGAGATCGCGTATAGCGTCAGCCCCGCTGCCGGCATGCTGCCCGCAGCCAGCCGCCCGGTGATCTTCCAATCTACCGTGCCCTTGAGCGAGTGGGTCACGGTGCCGCCCGCCTTGGTGATCGCCGCGTAGAGCAGATCGGTGCCGACCGCAGTTGCCGGGTGGATGCCGAACATCAGCACCAGCAACGGCGTCATCAGCGAGCCGCCGCCGACGCCAGTCAATCCGACGATGGTGCCGACCACGAAACCCGCCACTGTGTAACCGAAATCCATGCGGTCCATCCCCTTGAAGAGGGGCGATGGTAACAAGGACCCATAGAGTGAAACAGGTGTTTTCTGTTACACTCAAATAACCAATTCTTATTAAGAAATGCCGGCGCGTCGCAGATGAACCTCCAGCAATTGCGCTATGTGTTCGAGATCGCCCGCCACCGCTATAACGTATCCGAGGCGGCGGAGGCGCTGTTCACCTCGCAGCCGGGCGTGTCGAAACAGATCAAACTGTTCGAAGAAGAACTCGGCGTCGATATCTTCGTGCGCCACGGCAAGCGGCTGACCGGTATCACCGATCCGGGGCGCGAAATACTTGCCATCGCCGAGCGCATGCTGCGCGACGTCGACAACCTCAAGCAGGTCGGCGCGGAGTTCTCGCGAGAATCCTCGGGCCGTCTCGGGATAGCGACCACTCACACGCAGGCGCGTTACGCGTTGCCGCCGGTAGTCCGCAAGTTCGTCGATCGCTACCCGGGCGTGCAACTTTCGCTGCACCAGGGCAACCCGGCCCAATGCTGCGAATACGTGCTTTCCGGCGAGGCCGACATCGCGATTGCCACCGAGGCGATTTCCGAATTCGCCGATCTGGTCATGCTGCCCTGCTACCAGTGGAACCGCGTGGTGGTCGCCCCGCCCGGCCACCCGATCCTGGCCGAGAAACCGCTGTCGCTCGAAGCCATCGCCCGCTTTCCCGTCATCACCTACGATTTCGCCTTCACCGGGCGCAGCCAGATCAACAAGGCGTTTCTGGCGCGCGGCCTCAAGCCCAACGTCACGCTGACGGCGATCGACTCCGACGTGATCAAGACTTACGTCGCGCTCGGCCTGGGCATCGGCATCATCGCCGGCATGGCCTTCGACCCCGCGCAGGACCGCAACCTCGGCATGGCCGACGCCGCGCACCTGTTCGAATCCAGCACCACGCGCATCGGCATCCGCAAGAACGCCTACCTGCGCGGCTACACCTACGCCTTCATCGAACTGTTCGCCCCGCACCTGACGCGCAAGCTGGTAGACGCCGCGCTCGCCGGTGCCGGCAGCGACCCGGGGCTCTGACCATGCTCGAAGCGCTCCAGCAAATGCTCGCCGCCAACCAGTTCGCCGCCGGGGGCCTGCTGCTCGGCGCACTCGGCCTCGCCGCCATGTGGCTGCGCGAGGTGCCGGGCAAATTCGCCGGCTGGGCCAAGCACTTCATCGTCACCTCGCTCGCCTTCGATAACCGCGACGAACTGATGTTCGCCACGCTGGTCGAGTACATGAACGCCAAGGACGTGCTGCGCCGCATCAACAACTTCACCGTGCGCGGCGTGCGCCAGACCGAGAGCTACACTTCGCTTGCCGACGAACTGCAGCAGGGCGGCCGGCCGCAGCCCTACCTCTCGCCGGGCGAGGGCTTCCACATCTTCATGCTCGACGGTCGCCTGATGTGGATGAAGCGCGAGGTGCAGGTCGCCACCTCGATCCTGGAAAAGATCACCCTTTCGACTTTCGGCCGCAGCAAGGCGCCGCTCGAAGCCTTCATCCATGCGGCGATGGACGCGCGCATGGCGCGCGAGCTGAACAAGATCGCCATCTACATCCCGAGCAGCTACACCAACGAATGGTCGCGCGCGCGGCTGGGCAACAACCGCAAGCTCGCCTCCATCGTGCTCAAGCAGGGGCAGAAAGAATCGATTCTCGAAGACCTCAATCGCTTCTTCGCCTCGCGCCTTCGCTATGAAGAACTTGGCATCCCCTGGCGGCGCGGCTACCTGCTCTACGGCCCGCCGGGTACCGGCAAAACCTCGCTGGTCACCGCGCTGGCCTCCGAGTTGATGCTGAATGTCTGCTCGCTCTCGCTGGCCTCGCCCAACGTCACCGACGAGAAAATCGGCAACCTGCTATCCACCGTGCCGGCGCGCTCCATCGTGCTGCTCGAAGACATCGACTCCTTCTTCCGCATGCGCGAAAAGGCCGACGCCGCGATCAAGCTGAGCTATTCCGGCTTCATCAACGCGCTCGACGGCGTGGCCTCGCACGAAGGCTCGGTGATCTTCCTCACCACCAACCATCCCGAGCTGATCGATGACGCCGCCATCCGCTCCGGCCGCGTCGACTTCCGCATGGAACTGACGAACTGCGACGCCCACCAGCTCGAGCGGATGTTCCTCAAGTTCTACGCCGATGCCGCCGCCGCAAAGCGTTTCGCCACCGAACAGCCCGCAGGCCGATGGTCGCCCGCGCAGGTGCAGGAGCGGCTGCTCAAGTCGCATTCGGTGGACGGGGCGCTGGCACAGTTCAAGGCCTGAATCGTCGCGAACGGCATCGCTGCAGGCCGCATGGATAGGCGTTCTTCGGGCAGGCTGGCCTGCGAGGTCCATGGGATGGGCATCGTGGCAAGCCCTGCCTGCCCAGCGCCATCCTGCCTTGCCTCCAGCCTGCCCGCCATCCGTTCGTGCTGAGCGTAGCGCAGCGAAGTCGAAGCACACACTCCCGCCCCTTGC
>APMI01014490.1_pt1 | contig 19020 bp, 22 predicted proteins | sample 667938 | NCBI WGS metagenome assembly APMI01 (sample SAMN01084076, study PRJNA167559) | wastewater metagenome | biome: Wastewater | place: Denmark: Ejby Moelle, Odense | collected 2011-11-28 | reverse complement strand
CTCTGACCCTCCACGATGAACTTCGAAGCCTTTGATGACCTCCCACCCTATCGGCTGACCCCAGCCAGGCAGCTCTTCAGGATCCAGCCGGTGCGATCACGCGCCGGCAACCGCGCCATCGGCCCGCTTCGCGTGCCGCCTCCCGGCGTCTTGAATGGCCGCTTCTGCCTGCCTGACCGGCGCGTCGCATATTTCGCCGACTCGCCTGAGACGGCCGGGTACGAGGCCTTCGGCCGCCGTGAGCAGGTGCTGCTGTCGTTGGACCGCCTGCGCCGCGGTGAACTGCTGTGCGCGGTCCTGGCCGGCGAGCTGCAGTTGCTGGACATGACGCCCCACGCCGCCGACTTTCCCGGACTGCAGGCGACGCGCTTCGGCCCGACCCAGGCCCTCGCCGCCAACGCGGCGGCGGCCGGCTACGACGGGATCGCCTACCTCTCCGCCCAGCGCCATGGCGGCGTCTGCTACGCGCTCTTCGAGCACGTGCTGCCCGCCATCCGCGCCCGCTGGCGCCAGCGCCTGATCGACCCTGAGAGCGGCAACTTGCACTGCGTCGTGGCTGCCGTTGCCCGCGGTAGCGGCCTGCCACTCGCATGAAGGCCACTCCCGACCATGCGCCGCGTCGGAGCGCTTCAACTATGAGTGCAGCGACGACGAGCTCCAGGAATAGCCGTCGCACCGCCGCCATTGCCGAACTGAGCGCTGGACTTACAAGTCGTCGTGAACGTGAACTTCGAGGATCAGCGCATTCGTGCCGGCCGGCGGTTGAACGAATACCTGGCGGCCACTCGCGCCGGTGGCTAGCGATCTACGTGCCGAGATGTCCGGTTCTGACGGGCGCGGCGGCGCTGGTAGAGTTCCGGGCGGCGTCGGCATTGCTGACGTCCCTGCTTTTCCTCCCTGAGCAGGCGCCTAGCGATGACAGCGACGGCGTTCAGACCCTCACCCTCGGCCTGGCCGGGGGGGTTCTTTTCGTCGATGCAGACCCGAGTTTCAGCTCGAGGGTGCTATTTGATGGGACACGCTACTGATGTCGTCGCGCCGATGAAGCAGCCGACGATGGACATGAGCAGCGCCACAACGAATATGGTCCACCACGCGTTCCTTGTCGCGGGTACCAGAATGGCCGCCAGTTCCGTCCCCGCCTTTTCCTAGCCCAGGCTGCTGACGCCGAGCGCGTCTTCCAGCGTGCGAAGGTACTTGCCCATCTGCGCCACGCGGATGTTGGTGATGTAGGCCATCCGGCCCGCCCCAGCAATGAACAAAGGCGGGATGACCCACCCGAAGATCATCAGCGTCAGCGGAAGCTTCAAACACGATTTGGTCACCGCACCGTCGAGGCCGAGGCGTTCACCAGCAGCCAGGCGTATATCGAGGCCGCAACGATCATCGAGTAGCGGAACAGCTGCTCGATGCGCGTCAGCAAGGTCATCACCTCGGCCCGCAGTTGCTTGTATTCCTCGAGGTGGAAGGCGTTCTCGGTCGCATCCATCGGCACGCTCCGTCAGTCCCCAGGGTCAGGTCATGCGGCGAGGATTCTCCGGTTCGGCCTCATCGCCAGCCATCATCAAACTTGTCGACGTCCGCGCAGAGACGCTCCGATCCGACAATCCAGGCGCGAGGCGCCAAACAGCCTCCACTCACGGGGAGAATGATCGTGACACCAGGGCAAGAAGACCCGCCGGACCTTGCCGCCTTGCGGCAAGCCGTTGTCCAGCACCTCACGACCGCAGGCGGCTCAGAGGAAATCTATGGCGACATCGCCCAACTGATCGATGCCGCCAGCGATGAGGGCGACGAAGCGGCGGTGCTCGACGCGCTAGATCTGGCTGGTCAGATCGAACCTCTGTGCGATGACGTTCACGCGAGCTTGGTTCGCTACGCGCGCTCCAACGCGTGGGATGCGCTTCGACATATTCGCCGCACTCCGCAGAACGTGTGGTCATGGTCGCAGCCAGAACTGGTTCAGCAGATCTACTGGCTGCGCAGCTGTGTGCAGCACCCCGGGCACGCCCAGGTGCCGAAGCACTATCGCGCACAGATGCGCTGCAACCTGGGGAATGCGCTCAGCGGCGCCGGCCGGTTCGTCGATGCGCTCGCGGAATGGCGAATGGCGCTGAACGAGCAGCCCAACCTGGGCATGGCTCACGGCAATCTGGGCGAAGGCCTGGTCACCTACGCAAAGGCCTTGTACGACGGCGGCCACGCGGTGTTATTCCTCCAGCATGGCAGGCGCGCCCTGCAGACGGCATTGGAGGGCGGAATCGGCCGAGACGGTGCGACCTACTTGGATGCCCTCAACCATTTCGCGTCGATCTGGCACCTGGTGGACGAAAAGCTTCGGGAAATGGGGGCTGAGGAGTACGAACTGGGGCAGTTCTCGCTGGGACGCAGCAAGAGCGAGCGCAACTACCGGCGATGGGTGCTGGACCACCGGCTCTTCCTGAATCCGCTGAACGACCTTCTCACGGACTCGGTGGCTGCGCAGGACGTGCTGATGCTGCCGTCGCACCAAGTCGGCCCGGCGGGCATCACCTTCCTCGCCTTCTACAACCAGCTCAAGCAGGAATACGCCTTCGCTCGCTGGAACCTCTTCGAAGGCACCGGCCACCGGCCGCTTCATCCAGCGGACCGACGGCTTGCACTGGCCTTCAATGCCGACTATGCCCAGTACTCGATGGCCGTCGAGCAGGTGAAGATCGCCTACCGGTGCGCGTACTCCCTCTTCGACAAGATCGCCTACTTCGTCAACGACTATTGGAAGCTCGGCATCCCCGAGCGGGGCGTCAGCTTTCGCTCCATCTGGGTCGAGCCTGCAAAGGGCAAGGCACCACCCCAGGTTCGCGCCATGCTCGAAGCTTCCGAGAACCTGCCGCTGCGCGGCCTGTTCTGGCTGTCCAAGGACCTGTTCGATCCGGAACTCAAGGACGTCGCCCAGCCGGAAGCTCGCGACCTGGATGCGCTGCGCAACCACCTGGAGCACAAAAACGTGAAGGTGGTGGACGCCATGGCGCTGTACAGCGCGCCGCAGAAGCCGTTCGTGGACCGGTTGGCGCACCAGATCGTCCGGGAGGATCTGGAGGGGAAGACGCTGAGGCTGCTGCAGCTCGCACGGGCGGCGTTGATCTATCTGTCGTTGGCCATGGAAGTTGAGGAGCGGCGCGCCTCGGCAGCGGCGACCGGGCTCGTCATGCCCCTTGCCGTCGACGTGTATCCCGAGAGCCTCAAGCGCTGAGGACTTGCATGTTTCGGATGCCGCTGAGCATTCGTTCCTGGAGATCTTGAGCAGCGAGCCCACCGCCAACATTGGGCACACCGTGCGGCTAAAGTTGCATTCCATAAAGGTCCGCACATGAAGCGAGTTCGAGTCGCCCCGGGCAAGTTCGTCACCATCTCCACCGAGCTGTCGGAGAAGGCGGCGCGCGTGTTCGCAACCGGGCTCACGCGCGATCAGGTGCGCGACCTCAAGGCCAGCGAGCCGCGACGCGCAACGGGCCTGATGGTCGGCTCGGCCAAGCCGCTTGCCCTTTCCCGGCCGAAACCCGCTGTGGCGACTGCTGTTGGGAAGATCTCCTCGACTGCCCCAGGCATCAGCGCCACAGGACCGGTTGATGCGCCGGCTGTACGCAAGTAGCTACTCGGCGCGAAAGCGCGTACTGGCCGGCCGCCATAGCCGGCGTGGCGCCGCAGCTAGCGGGCTGGCTCACTCACTGAAGGACGCGATCCGCAGCAGGTGCTGCTCAACCAGTTCGACGCCTCCAGGTCTTGCCACCGCGTCGATGGGCAGTTCGCGCAGGCCAAGCGACGGCTGAATCAGCCACTCGGCGAGCCAGCCGTCCAGATCACCGGCGGCGATGGGCCCCACCGCCGCCTGCAGGCGACGGTAGTCCTCGGTCTCTGCGAACCGTTCTAAGCGGTCCAGCAGCTTGCGCTGGGTGGCAATGAAAACGGCACCGGTCTTGGATATGGTCATCAGCTCCCCCGTCTAAGTCGCAACTGAACGTCGAAGTCGCAACTCGACTCAACCGACGTCCAGCTGGTCCCAGGCCAGCACGCTGACGTCGACGGCGTCACCCAGGCCCAGCCTCACCGCACTTCCCCGTAGCAAGTCGAGCTCGAGCTGGCGGGTTTCGGGCGGGCCTATTAGTGCGTACAGGCGGCCCGAAGACGTGGTCACGACGCGTGCGCCGTCGTCGAACGCCGCGATCGCCGACGTCACGCGCACGGTGCCGCGCTCATCGGACAAGTCCCTCAGGGTCACCAGGTGCAATTCGCCCGATGGCACAAGGAGCAATCGCCAGGAATGCACTTCCATGCGCGGTTGCACATCGAAGGTCGGCGCGTCTCTTTCGTTGGCAAAGACAACGGCGACACCGCCCAGCTGGCTGGCCTCACGCTCCAGCCTTGCGGGCGCTTGACCGGCGGGCGCGGCGGTTGGCGGGTGGTAGCGACTTGCGCTGCGTGCGCTGACGTCGGCGACGTTGGGCTGGCGCCACGCGCAGCACCAGCTCCTCGTGCACCGGCGACACGTGTTTCGGCACCAGACCGCAGTCGAACTGCTGGCCATCGGCGTCGCGCAGCACGACGCTGCTGCCGGCCTCGGACGTATGTAGCCAGACCTCTCGAATCTCCCGGGAACTCCATTGGCCTTTGGACGATTGCCAGGCCGGAATCATGCAGACGATGCCCATGACGGAACCGGCCTCCAGTGATTGCAGGACTTCGCACAGGTCGGTATCCCAGGCGATGCAGATGGTGCGGGTCAGGCTGCAGTCGGGCAGCTCGGTGTCGACGACCTCCAGGGACAGCAGGAACCAAGGCATGTGCAAGGTCAACTCGACCATGCGCCAGTGCTGCGAGCCAGGGTGGTCAAGATCGGGTGGGAACGGGAACTCGTACTGCGGCTGGGAAACGAACATTGGGTGCGAAGCCGCGAACAGCAGGAGGTTCAGCGGCGGGATTGTTGAACTCCAATAAATTGTTCGGATCTCGGGGCCATATCAAAATTCTTGATATGGCGCCGGCTCGGATACGGTGCGAGGCTGAGAACCATCGCGTCCATGTCCAAAGCCCTGCACAGCCGCCACAACAAGATCTTCCTGGACAAGCTTCGCAAGCTGCGAGAGTCCCGCCAGCTGCGGCAAGCCGACCTCTGCAAATTGCTCGGCCGCAGCCAGGGCTGGGTCAGCTACGTCGAATCTGGCCAGACGACCCTGCACATCATTGAGCTGCGGCAGTGGCTTGCCGCCCTGGGCGTCGAGTTCCTCGAGTTCCTCAACGAGCTGGATACCGAATTGCGGCTGCTGGAGGCCATGCGCTTGCGGGCCAAGCCACCCCACAGGCTGTCACGCGGCGCGATAAGCCAACTCGTGCAAGCCGGCCTGGCCATGGAGACCGCGGTCGCGCCCGCGGTGCCCGCCAAACCGGCCAAGCGTCAGGTGCGGCGGTGACGACGCCGCTTGAGCGCAGGCGCAACCTGATCTGGGGGCGCGAGATGCTGGAAGAGCTGTCGGCCGACACGACGCTGCCCCCGGCCTGGTCCACGGAAGCGGCGGGCCTTCTCGGGCAATACCCCGCATCATCCGCCCTCCAAGGCTGCGGCGACGATGGCCTGGAAGGCCTTCAGATGGAGCACGCTCGCGTGCTGGCTGCCGCGAGGGGCCTGTTTCAGCGTCTCAGGAGCAGCCGCGCCTGCTCAGAACAGCGTCGATACACGCTGCTGGTGATCCTCAGGCACTTCTACTGACGGTGACGGGTTCTGGCGTCCAGCCGCCGGCCGAACTCTTCCAGGGTGATTCCACAGGCGAAAGCCCAGAGCTGCAGCTCAATAACGCCGACTTGCCGCGAACCCGCCTCGCCCCGTGTCACGACGCTTTCCTTGACGCCCAGGCGCTCAGCCAGCTCCAACGGGCTCAGTCCGGCCTGCGTGCGCATCCGGATCAGCTCCTGGAGAAATGCAGCGTGGGCCGGGCTCGATCCGGCCCGGGAGGTCATCCCGCGGGCCGGCGCCGGTCACGCCGGTCCAGGCGCAGGTCATCGAAGGAGGCAATCTCTTCCTTCACGCCGGCAAGCAAGCGGTCGACCTCCGCTGGAGCGCCTTTGCCGCAGAACGCCAGCGTGAGCAGCGTCAAGGGATGGGTTCCCATGACCTGGGCCAGCTGCACGATCTTGGACAGCGTGGGATCGGCGCCGCCGTTCTCAAGACGGCTGATGTACGTCCGCCCGGACACTTCGTAGAAGTCTTCCTGCGAGAAGTCGCGCTCCAGCCTCACGGCGCGCAGCGCTTTGCCGAACTTGGGAGCGGAAGCCTTGGTACTCATCGCGGGCGTCAATCGGCCCGCATTGGCTCATTACGTACCTTAAAGGACTACACCTTATAAGGTGCGTTCGCAGGGCGTCAGCCGTCGCGCAGTCCTATCGCCTGTGCGACGTCTTCGCAGCCGAACTGCTGATGCCACACGATCAGTTCTCGGCCGCCTGTCGAGACTCGGAGCCATCGCTGACGACCATGCTGTCCTTGCTGGACGCCTTTAAGACATCGTTCCCTGCAACCGGCTCCCGCTTCGCCCGCCTGACGAACGCGCCATGCGCATTCGTCAACATGCAAGGCGGTCTTGTTCGGTATGCGGCGATGTCGAAACCTCTGCGCAAGCTCGGTGCGCGGATCATGTTGAAGACGCCTATCCCGGCAAGGTCATTGGCGGCCCGCCTGCGGCAAGCCAAGATCAGCGAGTTCCAGGACGGAGACGTTGCGCAGGACGAATGGTTCGAGAACTGGCCCACAGGCCTGGACCTGATCGAGCTGAGCCGACATCACGACGGCTCGGACACCACGCTGTCGCTGCTGTGGTTTGAAGAGGAAGATGCGCCGATGATGGAAGTAGACCGATTTGGACAGCGCGTCCAAGAAGACACCGGGCTCAATGAGCTGACAGGCTTTCTTTCATGGGAGAAAAATAGTTGCGTGGCCATGCGGCAGGCCAATAGCGCTTCGCTGTGGCGGCGCTAGTTTGCAGGGATAAAGGGCGCTAGGTCGCTCCGGGACGTCAAGCGCGCAAGAGCCTCTATGCAGAACTGGCGATTCACCCGGGTGGTGTTCAGTCCAGCGCGCAGCAGGACTTCCTTGGCGGTGGGACTTCCGCCGGCCTCGATGAAACTGCGCGCGGCCCAGAACGCCAGGCGACGATCTTTGCCGGCATTGACGGCGGCAATCAGGGCTTGCAATGCGGACGTGTGCGCGATCGTGTGCTGTGCCTGATGCATGGAGATCTGGACAATCTTGGCCAGGTCACCCGCATGGATGCGCGCGGGTCGCGCCTGCGTTCGCAGTAGCGAGAACACGGCCCTCGACAATGCGACGGCCCTGTTCCGTTGTTTGTGCTGTGCTTGGGTTTGGGGAGCGGCGTCGTTGAGCGACCGGGCCTGAACGCGAGCTTGCACCCAGCTTTGATCGCGTATCGTCGCGCGGATCCAGGGCCCGCCTGTTGTCGAGAGCCGACCGTTTCGCTCGAACTGCCGCTCGATCCTCACGCGGTCGGCCTCGATACTGGGCACCGACCGGCCGCCGTCATGGCCGCGCCGTCGCAGCCAGGCGCCATCACGCAGGCGCAGCAGCCAGAACAGGCGAGGCGAACTGTTGAGCAGCAACATGAGCGCATGCCGGGGTGATTGCGACTCGAACCGCTCGAATTCCAGGCGCGCCTGCTGCACTGTGAAGGGGCGCGGTGGGGCCGACTTCACCGGCGCCGGCGCGGCGGCGACCCTGATCTGGGCGACCGCTTGTTTGAACTCCGCGAAGGTAAGCCCGGCGGCGACCAGCAGGGCACAGAACTCCGGGGCACGCAGCCCCCGTACGCCCGCCCTCATTTTCAGGCGTATGGAAGAGCCAGCCTCCTCCCACCCCACTGCGGCGCTACCCCGACTGGGACCTACGTCCAACGGCCCATAGGTCTGTTGCAGCAACTCCAGACCGCGGTGCCTGAAATTCTCCCTCGTGAGGCCGACCCGTTCCCTCAGGATCGCAAGGACCTGTTCAACCGTCCATGGCGCGTCGGAGCAGGCAAGGCTGTCGGCTGCGAACCGGCTTAGGCGAAGAAGGGCTTGCTGGTGGGAGGGCGGGGGTGCACTGTCGTGCGACAAGTCCCGGCCGCATGGGCATCGCAGCGCCGGCGGGCGCAGCAGCGAGCGGTTGAAGGGCATGACCGTGGTCTTGCATGTCGGGCAGGCAAACCGCAACACTTCGCCATGTCGGGTGCACACGGCCGCAACGGACAATTGGTGATGACGGTGCACGTAGGGCTCGCCATGGGTCTGGATGTCGTCCCTCAGGCAGGCCGGGCAGTACCGCGCGCCCGGCAGGAACTGGTGGTGCCCCAGTTGCGTCAACTCGGTCAGCGGGCCTGCCGACGAATCAATCTGCACTTGGTACCGGCGCGCAGTGGCTTTGTTGAAAGCCAGCCAGAACGGCAGCACGGTCAGCTCCCGAAGCATCCCTGAATAGGAATAGCCCAGTGCAGCCAGCAGCCCATCCAGCCTGGCATCTCGCATCGGCGGGCTGAAGAATGGCGAGACGGCGCGTCGACCAAAGCCCACCTCTTCGAGGAGACTGCGCCACAGGCCCGTGCCGTTGTACAGGACTAGCCGCGTCAAGAGCGACGCGAGCATCTCGTCAGGGTAGGCCGTCGGGACGTATGGGATTCTGAGCATGAAGCCGTTCAATCTGGGAATTGGCGTGTGCAATGAGAACGTCCGACCATTGACGCAGTCCTGCCCGGCGCCGGATGCGCCACAGCTGCAGCGCTTGCCCCTCCTTGGCCAAGGTCAAGATGGCGTGGTCGACGCGGCGCCGGCCGAAGGCCGTCGGCGATTCCACGGAGCGGGCGAGCAGGGCGTCGAGCCTGGGAAGTTGTGGCAGATTGCGTCGCACCATCGCCTCGCCGAGTGGGCGCAGCAGGCGGGTCTTCGTCAGGCGTTGCGGCGGTACCTCTTCGCGCAGCAGGCAGAGCTGCTGCCGCAGCGCCTCGCAGAGTTCGGCATCGCGGCGGACCCAGTCCACCCGTTGCACCGAGGGATTTTGGCGCGAGGCCGACTGTGTCGTCGATACCAGCCAGGCGCGATCATGCCGATAGAGCCAGGCATAGTCCGCGGCCGCCCCGGTGCGGGCCGCAGCCTTTCCTCCCGTCCCCTCGTCCTGACAGGCCTGCAGCGCCGCCATCCATCGCCTACGCCGCAGTGGCCGTTCGGCGTTGCGGGCCTGTTCCTGCCGATACCTTGACGCTGCCGGATGCTGCGCGAGGATCCGGTACACCGAACTCAGGGAGACGCCGGTTCGCGCGGCCACGACGGGTAGCGAGGTCTCCGAGCGCAAGAGACGCACGACCTGATCGATCACGGCGGCATGGAGCGACTTGCGGCGCTCCCGGATCGGGATGGCAAGCGCGCGCCGGCAGGCGACGACGGTTGTCACGCTGCGGCCGATTCGCGCAGCGACCTCGCGGCACGACAGCAATGGATCGCGCAGCGCAGCTTCATGATGGGCCGCCAAGGACTTGCAAGATGCTTCCGAGTCGGCAGGGCTGGCGACGAAGCGTTTGTGGCCCGCATGTGCGAGCCCCGAGCCCTCGACCACCCCGACCTGCGCGGCGCAAGCTGCCTGGAAACGCGCAATCGAACCGAATAGGAACTCGATCAGCAGCAGATGGCAGATCGGGTGGATGGACCGCTGTGGCCTGTCGAACAATGGTCTGAGCCAGCCCAGCGGATGGACTGTGGAGGCCAGCAGTCGTTCCCGATGCTCGAACCCTTCGAAATCATCGAACCGCTCTCGTAGAGCACCGGCAAGCGCTGGGAAGTCCACGCGGCCGCGTCGGTTGTCGTAGCCCAGCGACCAGGTTGCCGTCTGGTACACCCGTGATCGCAAGTCAGGGTCGATCACAGGCATGGCTGCCGCGATGCATTCTTCCGAGAGTCGGGCGAAACGCAGTTGCCTGGTGTCTGCTGGGACCCTTTGCAGCGCGACTTCAGGGGCCGTGGGCAGGATCCAACGCTGTCGATGCGTGCGGGCCTGCAGGGACACGCGCTGCAGCGCGGTGCCGTGGATTGGGCAGCAGTTCACGCCAGGAAGCTGGTGTCTGCGCATCCAGTAGAAACAGCCATGATGGCCCAGGCTGTCAGCCAGGCAGTCGGGGCAGTGGCGCAGCGGTGGATGCGCACCGAAGCGATTGGCTACCCGGCCCATCAGCGTCTTGAGCCCCTTGCCATCGCCGTGCAGCAAGAGGTGATGGACGCGGGCATGGCGCTCCGGCGTGAGGAAGGGCCGGTGGTAGGGCAGCATCGTGCTGTCCTCCAGCAGTTCATCGAGGGTGGGGAAGGGAAGCCATTTGCACAGCCGTTCTTGCAGCGCCAGCAACCGCGTCGGCAAGTCGACGCTGGGCACGATGGAGCGGCAGCCGAAGATTTGCTCCAGGCCGTCACGCGGCGTACCCATGGCATTGAGGCCCGCGAGCCGGGCCAGCCACGAATAGAGCAACTCATCCGGCAACAACGCGGGTGCGTAGGCGATACGAGCTTGGGACAGGAGGGGCGTTGCGGCAAGGGCGGGCAAGGCGACCGTTTCAAATGGCGAGCGGATCTTCCTCGGGCAGATCGACATGCGCCACAGCGGGAACGGGTGCCTTGCGAGGCCGTTTGGCTGCCGCGGGTGCCGTTGGCGCGACATCGTCAAACTCCTCACCCGCACCTTTCTTGGGCTGCTCGTCTTTGGCGCCCAGCAGCTTGCGAAGCGCTTGGTATCGCGGACTGAACATTAGGTCATCGAAGGTGCGCAGCCTGCGAGGGTCGTTGCTCCGCAAGGCAGAGATTGCGGGCTGCAAGAATGCCATGTCAGTGGCCGCCGTGCGGGCGAACGCGGCGGCATCGATCACCTCACGTCCGCCGATCTCGTTGCGCTGCGACAGTGTGAATGCCAGCGCGGCGAAAGCGGTATTGCCAGCGGATGCGGCATGCCAGGCGTCCAGGATTTCCTTCGTCAGCGGGCCCTTCTTGTTGACGTAGGTGTAGTCCCAGTAGGTCTCGCAGAAGTCCTGCCACTGCGGGTCGGTTCTCGCCATCGGCCGCAACACGGTCTCGCCATAGGACGCGAGCTTCCTGGCATTGCGCACGCTACCTTCGATCACCGATTGCACGGCCGGCGTCGCTAGGGCCAGCAGGCTGATGCCCAGTCGCTCGATGATCTCGCTGAAGAGGTTCAGCACGAACTCGGCGTTTTCTCCGCGGGCGCTGCGCAGGTTCTGGACCTCGTCGATGACCATGAAGCCGAGCGAGACGGCTGTCGCGACGCGGTTCATCAGTTCCACCATCGGTGCCACGTTGCGGATCGCATGGGCCTGGCGCGCGTAGTTGGTGCCCAGCAACCGGTCGATCTCGTCGAAGAACTGGATGCACAGGCTCTTCAGCGTGGCGTCGTGAGGCACCCGCAGCACGACATAGACAACCTGGTGGCACTTGAACGCAACGCCTTGATACTGGGTGTGTGCAATTACCTGCGGGTATCGCAGCAGATAGGCCAGTGCAAAAGTCGTCTTGCCCATGCCGCTCACCGCCATCATGAAGTGACCTTTGGCGGACGACTTCCAGTTGGTCGGGAACTGGAATCCATCCGCGCCCCCGGTGGCCAGGGCATGCCGCCGTTGCCGATCGACTACGGACAGCGGATTGCGCGCCACGTAGGTGTCCCGCATCATGGTCGCCAGCGCGAGGCCCGCCTTCTGGTACTCGGGAAACGGGAACACCAGATCGTTCACCGCCGACAACTCCATGATGCGGACGACTTCGCCGGCCTTGCGCGTCGCCGCCGTAGGCTGGGGCGGATAGTGCGACAGCAGGGTGAGGAACTCGAGCTTGGTTTGCTCGATGGGCGGCAGCGCCTCGATGAACGGATTCCCGGCAAAGCGGGTGACCCCGGTGTCGCCGTAGACGGCAGCGTGGATGGCGGATTCGATCTTTGTCTGACTCAACGTTGGTTCCTGTGTTTGCGTATCGCGGCGAGGTTGCGCTGGCGCTCTTCTTCCTCCAAGCGCACCCAGTCTGGCGCTGCCGCCTCCTCCTGCGAGCCGGCATCAAGAGTCAGGCCTCCCGGCTTTGCACGGAGGTTCGCTTTCATACGGGCCGTCTCCTTGTTCCTCGCCGCGGTCAGTTCGTTTTGAGGCAGCTTGCCAGCGACAGTTTTGCCCGCGCGTGCCTTGCCGGCAGGGCTGCCGGTACCGGCCTTGTCTAGCTTAGGCACCGGCTTCCCGGCGTCCGCCGTGCGCTTGGCGCCTTTCTTGGTGAGGCGCGCGATCCGGCCTTCGTGATCGGCGCGTGCCCATAGCAGCGCCGTGCGGCCTGCCATGGCCTCCTCTTCGTCCAGCGAGATCCCGGCGATTTCGTTGGCAGCCCCCGCCGAAATCCCAAAGCACGCCCAGGTCCCTTGCGTGGTTGGGACATGAATTTGGGTCGGTAGCGTCTTGTCGAGCCTGACGTCCACTGCCTTCGGGCGCTTCGTGGAGTGGCGTGCGAGATCCACGGCCTGTTCGTTGTCGGGCAGGTAGGGGCGGCTCTTGTAGCTGAGCACGCCGTTGGCGATGCTGGCCTTGTCGCGGCTCAGCAGCAGGCGCTCATAGTCGTCCTCGCTGAGCGGCGCCGATCGCAGGCCGGTCATGTTCTGCAGTCCCCAAAGGTAGGCATCCCGCGGCGTGGGGCGAATTCCGGCCTGGGTGAGCACCTGCCGGCGGCGCAGCGTGCGGTGAGGGCGGTTGTTGTGGTCCACGATGATGTCTACCAGCAGCCGGTAGGCGTCGGCCAGCGTGTGCACGGCCGCGGCTGCGGCCTTGCGCGCCGTCCGTTTGGCCCTGGGATCCATCGGACGATCGGCATAGACCCCCTTGATGCCGTTGGCCGCCATCCGGCGCTTGAGCTCGCGGATCAGCCGTTCCACGATGGCCTTGCCATCCGGACACAGCGGCGGCAGCGGGGTCAGCTCGATGCGCAGGTCATTCACGACGCTCTGCTCCATCGATTCGCTCATGAAATCAGCGCCGCGGTCGGGGCAGATGACTGCAGGCATACGCCCGACCGGCCAGAGTTCGTCATTCACGTTGATGCCAAGCCGACGAAAACGGGCTTCTCGCGACGTGAAGGCGATGAGCAGGGTATGGCGTACTTCCTCATAGGATGCCGGCCGCAGGGAAATATAGGCCGAGACGACGAAGCGGCTCCAGCGGTCGATGAGCAGATAGATCGTCGGCTTGCCGACTTGCACCGGCGGGTCGTCGCTGGAGACCAGGTACAGCCGCCCACCTGTGGCGTCGATCTCATAGATCTCGCCCGGACCGGCTGCGCGCACAGAGCCCATATAGCCGGGGTTGCGCGCGTGCGTGCGGATGTTCCTGGCGAGGTCCTCGCCGACGCGCAGATGTTCGTCGACGTAGTAGCGGAACTGCCTGGCTGTGACCGGCTCCGGGGCTCGGCCTGCGAGGTACTTGTCGTAGAGCGCCCGATGCCGCACCCGGAACTCTTGAGCCAGGTAGTCCTCGTGCGCCGAGGTCTTGAAGGCCGGCCCTCTGCTCAGCAGCCGCCTGAAACAGGCAACCATGTCTTCAATGTCTTCGGAGCGAACGACAAATTCGTTGCGCCCCAGTTCCTGGGCTAGTGCAGGCTGCCGTCCGCGGCGCCGACCAGGGGGACGGTCCTCTCCCGCGTCGTTCGCGTAGGCCCCTTGTCCAGGCTTGCTGCCCGAGGGCAGGGGAAGCAGTGCCAGACGGGTGCCGCCGAAGTAGTAGTACCTCATCAAGGTCCGCAACAGCGTGGACTGGCTTGAGTCGGTCTCTTGGGCATGCTGGCGAATCAGCGCGGTAAAGAATTGGCGTGACAGGTTTGACTCGCGTTGCAGAGCCTGAACCAGCGGCTCGATGAGAGCCCAGGCGCTCTCCAGCAGGAGGGCCTTGTCGGAACCTTTCTCCGGCTCGGTCGACAACGCGGGCGGCAGGGCGATCTGACCCCAGGCGGCGGACGGCGCCGCCGCCAACGTTTGCAGTTCCGTTAGCGGTATCGCGGTGGGCCGGCGTGCGTATCTGGCGGCCTCGGGCTTGCTTACCCAAATGCCATAGACGCGAGTCTTGAAGACGTGGGTGATCCGCAAGTACCGGGGAGACTCCGTTCCGAGGCGAAGTACCAGGCCAGGGACAGGTGCCGGATGGTCCGACCGTGGCTGGAACTCAGGCATGCGCCAGGGACTCGGCCAGGACGACAGGTGTGTCGAGCGCCAGCGCATGCGCCAGCGAAGGGCGCATCCGGCCAGACCAGGCGCAATAGCGGAACGTGTCCTCCATCAAGGCCACGGGCTGGCGAAGCAACCGTGATATGTGCGCAAGCAATTCGTTCAGCGGTCGATTGGGGGCGTAGTGGGTGGCGAACTGCGCTATGAAGCGGTCCTCCAACGAGGCATCAGGGGCATAACGATGGCGGAACCAAGTGCGCAAGAAACGCAGGTTCTCAAGCATCGTCTTGTCGAAGCGCTCCGTGTTCACGAGGGTCCAGGGGATGCCTCGTTCGGCGCACCAGGCATGCTCGACCGCGAGCCGCTGCCGTACCGTGGGATCCTTTGCATCTTCCGGTGACTTGATGCTGGCGGCCCGGTGCACCAACTTGCCGTCGATCCGCTCGGTAACCAAGAAATCGATGGTGAACGGCTCGGGAAAGCCGTTTCGCAGGCGTTGGCGCACGCCGAACTGTGCGCACAACTCCAGTGTTCTATCAATGTCCAGGATGGGCCACTGCTCGCGGATCTCGATGGTGCTGGGCCGTCGCTCCAGAAGATAGAAATAGATTGCCTCGAGCTCAGACAACAGGTGATGCGATCTCTCGCTGAAGACCCCGCGGCTTACGACGGAGGTGCCGCGCGAAGGCACGTCTCTGGCCTTCAGCCATGGGACGTAGACGGAGCCATTTCCGATCCCGCGTCGGCGCTTGATCCGGCTTCGGAGGTGCGGCGGATACAAGAGGGGGTTGGGCTTCCAGTGCACCCTGCATTATGCGAGGGATTTGTAGGAAATTTCCGCAACTTTAGGAATTCAACGGCGGTGACGCCAACAAATAAAGTCCGTCGGGCACAAATAAAGTCCGTCGAGAATTTTCAGCCAAGACAGTCGACGGGGACGGCTCGGCAGAGGTTGCTGACACTGGTGCGTTGTCGCTGAGGGGCTGCTACCGTTGTACAACCGACCGTTAGTGGGCGGCCGTTCATCCAGGCGGGCTCGACCGCTGCGCACGCATGCAAAGTCAGCGCTGCTTGCTCCGACTGGGATAGTGCGGGGGGCACCGCTGAGTGCATCCTTTGCGCATCGCGCCACCCTGATCAGTGGTTCGCCGCATAGGCAACTGGCCGACAACGCGGCAGCCTTGAACGGCCTCGGGAGGGGAAACTGCTCTGGTCAATATCTTCGCGATCTTCGATGTCGGGTTCGGCTGAAGATATGCGTTATGGGTAGGAAGTACGGCGCCCAGGCTGATGGAAGCAGGAATCCAAGTTTGCCAGTCCGGCAGATCGGGCGAAGACATCAGGGGGACAGGTAGTTGAGTGACGCGCGAACTACAGCCTTCGAGGGGCTCCTTGACCCGATCGAGGGCATCGACAACGTGCTCAAGGAGGTCGTGGAAGACCCGAGGCTGGAGCAGCCTCGGCTCATCTACCTGCGGATGCACGAAGACGAGCCGCAGCTTGCGTTGCTGGCCGAGCTGTTGACCGACCTTCTCGTCGACTACGCATTACCCCTGAAAAAGAGGCGGCGGGCTAACCAGGCCGGGGCTACCTCACACTCAGGTGGCAGCACGGCCGCACACTCAAGGCTCGTGCGCGAAGCGCGGCAGCTGCTCCTGAAGTTCACGGAGCAGCACAAGGCTCGCTTTGGCGAGCTCGGTGAGTTGCTCTCGTACGCTATTGCTGTTCACTACATGGGCGCCGCGCAGGTGGGCTCGAAGATGGCGCTCAAGACCAACAGCAACATGCCCGTGCATGGGGTTGACGGTCTCCACGTGAGAGCAAACGACGACGGAACCATCACCTTCTTCGTTCTGGAGTCGAAGATTGTTCCCAATGCGACCGATGCGTCACGGGACATGATCGAATCGATTTCCGAGTACCAGGCGGATCGAGCCAAGCTGCTCAACGAGCTTCGACTTGTCAACGATATGTCGAACCTCGATGCGCTAGAGGGTGCTCAGCGCGATGAGGCGAAGTCGTACTTCGATGCCTACTCGAACACCGGCAACCACCGCAAGCGCAGAGACGTGCATCTCGGAAGCCTGGTGATCAGCGAGGAGGCATACAAAGAAAAGTTGGCCTACGACCCTAAGGCAGACCACGACGCTCACGAGAAGCACCTCGAGTCCCTATACAAGGCAAAGCACCAGCGATTTCGAGACAACCTTGCCCGCCAAGCTCAAGCCAAAAATGTCAACTTGGCGAAGTGCGAGGTATTCCTCATCGCGGTGCCGGACGTCGATGAACTCAAGCGTGCGTTTGCTGCACTGAACCCATGACTAGCTTTGCCACAGAAGTCTCTGGCGACATTCGCCAAAACGCTGCCTTTTGGGAGGATTTGGCAGGCTTGCGCGCAATGGGCATCCGATCGACGTTGCCCTCGGACCGAGACAGCCAGGCTGGCATCGTCGGGCCAGAGCTTGGCGACGAGGGGCTGGCCCGGTTGTTGAACTCTGCCAGCGTCTTTGCTCTCGCAGACGACGAGGAAAGCCGTGACCTTGCCCAGCAGATTGCTGTCTTTGCATCGCTGGCGTTTGACAGCCCGGAGGTTCGCGGTGCTGCGGTGCACGTTCTGTCTGGCTTAGGAAACTTCCCAGGACTTAAAAAGATAGAGTCTAAGAGTTTGGACGGCTTAGGGTTTCACACTCATTTGCGAAGCGCGCTGTTGAAGGAGCTTGCATCGGTCGAGATGGACGGATCTCGCATCTCACTGACAGATTTCCAGCTGGACGTCTGGCAAATCCTGAAGTCGAGCGCAGCAACTGCTATCTCGGCGCCGACATCGGCGGGCAAGTCGTTCGTCGTTCTTGAGCATCTGGCCGAGACAGCAATTCGAGCTACGCACTTCGTCGCGATGTACATCGCACCGACTCGTGCGTTGCTGGCTGAAATCCAAGGCAAGCTCGAGCGTCGACTCGCGAAAATCAGCAGCGACCTCCGCATTACCACCATCCCTGTGGCTGACCCTGAGCATCGGGCGAAGCAGATTTACGTCCTGACCCAAGAGCGCGCACAGTTGCTACTCTCGGCGATTGATCTGGTCGATGCCATCAATCTGGTCATCATCGACGAGGCGCAGGCCATCGGAGACGACAGCCGCGGGATGATCCTCCAGGACGTAATTGAGAAGATTCGCGAGGCGAGCCCAGGAGCGCGCTTCCTTTTCCTGGCACCGGGCGCGACAGGCTTCAATCTGGTCGGTGAAAGCGTTGGCTTGAACAAACTTGACGTTATGGAGACTGGCCTGTCGCCCGTCGTGCAAAACCGCATCAGCGTCAGGTTTCCTCCAGAGAACGAACACCTTGTCCATCTTGACCTTGTCACAGCCGACCGCTCGGACCCCATTGGCTCCTACACGTTTGAACGCGGCTTTGCTTTGGGCGAGGATCAGAAGCTCGCGGCCGTCGCTGAAGAGTTCGGTGCTTCTGGGCGATCGCTGGTCTACGCAACGGGGGCCAAGAACGCGGAGGATCTCAGCGAACTGCTTGCCCTCAACCGAGAGGATAGGGCGACGGAGTCGCTCAATGAGTTGGCCAAGTTCATTGAGCAGCACGTCCACAAGCGCTATTCGCTTGCCCGATTTGTGCGTCGCGGCGTCGCCTTCCACTATGGGAACATGCCGAGCCTCCTGCGCGAGGGCATCGAGACGAGCTTCCGCGAGGGCCACCTCGACTACTTGTGCTGCACCACGACGCTCTTTCAGGGAGTGAACCTGCCGGCACGAAACGTCTTCATTGACACGCCTACTCGCGGCAACAGGGGTGAGCTGCTCGAGGAAGCCTCGCTGTGGAACTTCGCTGGCCGAGCAGGTCGCCTCGGCGAGGAAGTCGTAGGCAACGTGTTCCTGGTCAACTACGAGAAGTGGGAGCACAAGCTCCTGACTGAGCGCAAGCCATTCCAGATGAAGGTGGCGTTCAAAGACGCCATCGAGGACGACTTTGATGCGGTGGTCGAACTCTTGGACGCCGCAGGGGAAACGGAGCCTGACGAAGAGCGCAAGCGCCCTGCGCAGCGGGCAACGGCTGCAGCAGGGCTAGTGCTGTTCCGTGCGGCGCAAGGCTCGCTTGGATCGCTTTTGGGGCGTCCGAACTTGTCATTGACACCCGAGAAACGTGAGCAGCTGTCCGCCTCCGCTGACCGGGCGTTGGCCAACCTTGGCCTACCGGAGTCGGTTCTGACGAGCAGCTGGATGGTCGACCCAGTCGCGCTTGCCAGCCTGCTCAAACGCCTTCGACAGGGCATTCACAAGAAAGAGTTCGCGAAGTTGATGCCTGTGAACCCTTCATCCGATGCGCATGAGGTCTACAACGGCATCTTCAGACGTCTCTACAAGCACCTCGGCAGAGCCAAGCTCACGGGCGATGAAAACAAAGGAATGAGAGGGTACGTGAACCACGTGACAGTGACGGCCCTCAAGTGGATGCGCGGCGATGCGTTGACTCAGCTGGTGAACGAAGCAGTTAGGTTCAAGCTCACGGCCGCGAAACAGTCCACCAGGAAGCCACCAGAACAAGCGGTTGTTGACGGCGCTATTCGTGACATGTTCGTGACGATTGAGCAGACTATCCGCTTCACGCTTGTCCAGTGGGCAAAGGCTTACGTCGACCTGCTGAAGTTTGTACTTGTGGAGAAGGGATATCCCGAGCGCGTAGCTGAGGTCTATGACTGTTGGCGCCGACCGAAAAATGACCCACCCGTGAGGGCCCTGCCGACCCAAATTTGACCCA
>APMI01003188.1_pt1 | contig 19033 bp, 15 predicted proteins | sample 667938 | NCBI WGS metagenome assembly APMI01 (sample SAMN01084076, study PRJNA167559) | wastewater metagenome | biome: Wastewater | place: Denmark: Ejby Moelle, Odense | collected 2011-11-28 | reverse complement strand
CCAGGCCAAGCGCTATCAATTGTTCAGGCAAACTTACGCCACCTATTGAGATATTTTTGCCCGGTTCCTGTTTCATTTTCAGGATTTCGGCCTGCAGGTTATCACGGATAATTTTCGTATTTCCTTCGGCGCGCTCTAACGACCGTGAAAAAACAACTTTGTCGATGGCGGTAAATACGCGGGCAAATTCATTCTCTGATTGTGTTCCAGACTGACTTGCTGCAACTTCAGGCCAATAGGGAACCATCAGTTCATAAGTTTTGCGTCCGTAAACTATTAAGTCAACATCCCGCATCAGCTCAGTAAAATACTCATGGATATCCTTGCCGGCGGTACCCTTGGTATGATCGCAGCAGCCATCTGCAGTCAGGTTGATGCCATATATTACCTTTCTCATCTCATTGGTTTTATGTCTCAATTCCTTCCACAATTATTTCATCAGCTCTTTTCCTTGTGGGCCTCAAAGCCATATCGTATTGCCGCTTCAAGCACGTCAATATTTATACCCTTAAGCGTTTTGAACTTAATGCAATACCCGGTCACACTAGCTTTGCCTAGTTCTTTGCCATACGTTTCAGCTAAATATTTTTTATCCTCAAGGCCAAGGATATAGATCGAGATCCCTGTTGTGTTTGCACTCAGGCCAATTTGAAAAAATTCCCGCGTTGTTCCATTAGCATATTTTATCGTGTACGATCCATATCCTATATTAGGGTTGCTAACGGTTTTACCTTCGCTGTTCCTACCATCTTCGAACCACAATTTACATCCCGGCGACAGTTGTGGTATCAGCCGGTGCAGCTCTTGCATTTCACTACGCTTTGGTTCAGCCTGGCTACCTATGTATTCCTTGATCTGTTCTTTTACGTTCATATAAATATTGAATTACGGCTTGCGCGCTACATTTTCAGATACCCAAATATACCGCACCCTTTCTGGAACCAAAAGGGGTTAATGCGACAATCTAAGGGGGAGTATCGCGCCGACCCTGGAATCTGTAACAATGATCCTGCTTCGCGAAAGCCGGATTTTACGTGTTATGTTTCAGCCATTCAATCGCCGTCGTAAGAGGAAACCGGTTTACTATCGTCCGCTCGTGCAAGGCGCTAATGAGCTCACTTTCCGTATACAATTGCCAATGGTCCGAGTTAGCGATTTCAATATACACTGCATTTCCGGGATGATACTGGTTCACTATTTCAGCTATAAGCTGATGCTCTGCACCCGAAGATACGAAGTCGGAGCTGCCATGCATGGCCAGCACCTTAGCCTTTGTATGCATCCATAGTCCCCGGATATTTATATCAGCAACCTGCTGAAAATATTCTATCCTCATTGGGTATTGCAATAAGTGCCCTGCAGTTTCAGGGTGTTCTTCCACAACCTGCTGCGGCTGTTTTTTTTCCACGAGCAAAGCATATAGCCTTGTGTATTCTGCCCTCATGTACATGTCTATGGAATCTGCCGGTCGTTTGTCCAGTAATTGCTGTCTTAGCGAGTTGTCCATTTCATATTCCAGCCAGTTTCTTCCTACAGTTCCGTAAACAATTATTCCTTTTACCGGCTGCTCTTGCGCAATGAGTGGGGCAATAACTCCGCCTATACTGAACCCCGCTATATAAACGTTTTCCTTATCAACATAAGGCAGTGATCTTAGCTGTTTCATCCCATCCGAAAAGGCCTGCCTCTCTGTATTGAAGTCACATTCATTGCAAGGTATCCCCTTGCTGTCCCCCATACCCGTCTTCTCTATCCGGATGGTGACAAAGCCACTCATGGTTAATGAATCAGCCCACACTTTCATCGAGAGGATATCGGTTACTACAGGGTTATCAATGCTATAACAGCCGACCCCTCCTATTATAAGCACAGCAGGATGAGTACCCACGCCTTTAGGTTTTGTGATGATAGTCCTTAAATGATTACTGCCTGACAATACAGAGGAATAGATGATATCGTACGCATCACTTGTTTCCATTTGCTTTGGCAACAAGCTCACTGTAGTTTCTTTAAGTTTCGCCTTCCTGTAATAGCCTATCTTGATTTTGTCGCCCCCTTGGTGCTTTTTAAGGAGTTCTAACAAATCATTCGTGTTGCCAATATCTTCTCCATCCATTGAAATCAGGACATCATTCGCCATAAAACCGGCTTTCAGTGCAGAAGAGCCGGCGACTACTCTTTGTATAAGGCTGCCCGACAGCGACGAAAGTCGCAGTACTTGCCTCGAGCTATCATTGAGGTCAGTAACTGCCGCGCCAAAGGATGCGGAACGGGGAAGCTCTTGGCCGGATGTCGTCCCTTTCATCAGCAATAAAGCAACTGTCAACGATAAAAAATTGATCTTATTCATATACGCCTGATTTTTTGCCCATACCTAAACCATTATAAATTCCGTGTTGCTTTGTTCACATTTCGGGGGAATGGCCTCCTGGTGTTTGCCCCTGTCCTCCAATAGTAACGATACAATTCCATTTTGTTTTAACCCCTTTGGGGGGAATGGCGTTCAATGATACATACGCTCGTCCTCGTTATAACAGGAATGGCGTGGTAGCGCGTTTGAATGCTGGTACATAATTGTTTGCAGATCTTTTACTACGCCCTGCTTCTTTTTCACTCATCCATAGCTGCAACCCTCGCCTACTTGTCACATTCACCCACTAATATTGTCGCATTCACACAGCTATTGCACCGCATTTTTTATCGAGATTTGTATCTTAATAAACATTAGTACCATGAGAAAAATAATTGTTCTGTCGTTTATCACACTAGACGGCGTAATGCAGGCACCCGGCGGACCGGAAGAAGATGCATCAGGCAAGTTCGAATTCGGAGGTTGGTCAGCACCCTATGGCGACGAGGTTTTCGCTAAGGTCATGCAAAAACAAATGGAACCGGCAGATATGCTGCTGGGCCGTAAAACCTTTGACATCTTTGAAGCCTACTGGCCCAAACATGTTGAGTATTGGCCGGGCGTAAATGATGTAACAAAATACGTGCTGTCCAATACCCTTACAAGCTCAGCTTGGGAGAACACCGTATTTCTTAAGAGCCTCGCAGACGTCGAAAAGCTCAAAAACTCGGAAGGCTCCGATCTCAAAGTCTGGGGCAGCAGCGAGCTCATTCAGCTCCTTATGAAGCATGACCTTGTCGACGAATTCTGGCTCAAAATTTACCCCTTGACACTTGGCAAAGGAAAAAAATTGTTTGGCGATGGCACGATACCCGCAGCATTTACATCAATAGAAACTGCTATTACGTCAACCGGTGTAATTATTGCCAATTACAAACGGGCCGGGGAAGTAAAGACAGGCACTGTTGGAGTTGATGAAAAATAAATGGAGGTTGGTAATGGCCTCCGCCTTCCTCCCTGACACATCGCGCACCCTCGCATAAACAATTATGATTTTATGTCATTTTATCCCCAAAATTTGGAGTACCACCTCCCCGTTTCGTAACTTGCAAGGTTGCCCAAAATTTGGCGGGAAGGTGTAAAATCCTCTCCTGCCAAGGAGGGGATGCTGATTTTGATGAATATCAAAATCGGCTGGTGAGGTCATCGCTGAGGCTTGCAACTAAGACGAATGTACCCCGAAGTTCTTTGAAATGTAGCGAAGCGATATCCCGATTTTTCAGCGGGATATTGTAAACTCTGTCATCTTGGGCGATAGCGAAGGAATTCCCCGGCTATGTTCTTCTGCTGACAAATTTTCCCAATAGGAAACCATTAGGCAAAAAAGGGAAACAACAGGAAATAATTATTTCTAGGCATATGGCAATACAGGAAAGCCTTTCCCGCGGTTGTCATAAAAAAAGAGGAAATAACTATTTCCTACCGGGAAAGCGGAAATAATTAAAAAGAGAAATGTGTCTGTCACGTTAACAAAATCGGGCAATCCTTTAATCCGGAAAAAGGTTCGGTTCAGGCTATAATAAATGCATGGTCAATCCCTGGCCATTAATTTCCACGAGCTGGCACCTGCCACCGGAAATAACCGGCAAAGATCGGAAGCATATTGGAAGTCCTATCCACATCAAATATCTCTCACAATAAACTGAAAACCAATAAACAAAAATAAAAAATGTGGATATCACACTTCCGAAACTAAATGTCAGCAGAAACAGGAAGTTGATGGATATGGGTGGCACTAACGGTCACCAAATGCATAAACAGAAAACAGTACATTTAACCCTATAATGAAAAACAAGAAGTACAGGCTGTATATAGCCATCCTGCTTATTCAAGTGGCGCTCTGCTTTTATGGCTTTGCGGCGTTCAGGCATAATCCTAACGGGGTTATATTCTGCAGCTGGGGCGATGGACTCAAAAACATGTTCACGCTCACCACTTATGTGCAGGAACCACTGGGCAAGGACGGCTTGTTCAAGTATAACAGCATGGCCTACCCCTATGGCGACTACGTGTATTATACAGACAATACCGCCCTGTTCTCTGTCCCCTTCCGTTTCTTCTGCAAGCATATATGGGACCTGTCGAAGTATACTACGGCCATTTTCGGGCTGTTCATTATCTCCAATATATTGCTGTGCAGCCTGCTGGTGTTTCATGTGTTCAGGCGTCTGTTCAAAAACGATCTGTTCCCCTTTATAATGGGCATCATACTGCCCTGGACAAGCATGCAGCTGCAGCGCATAGTGCGCGGCCATTTTAACCTGTCTTTTACTTCGCTGGTACTGCTGGCCATATACCTGATCATACTCTGGCATAAACACCGCGACGATCGCAGGAAGCAAATACTTGTGGGCCTGGGCATGTGCCTGCTGTCCGTCTTTTCCTTTACTGCGCACGGTTACTATATAGCTATCATTACCACATTCATAGCAGCTATGCTGTTCTTTTACGGGCTGTTCAACATCAAAAACCCAAATGGTAAGTTCAGCATAGTGGCATCGGTAGTTTATGCCATAGCAGCAGTATCGCTAAGCCTGCTGCTGGTAAGCGCCACCGATCGCTACCTGCCACTAAGAGGCGAGAAGGCTATGGGCTATGACTGGATGGAACAGAAGGTGCGCTTCTCGGCATTGTTCACTCCCTATTCATATAATAAAATAGCATTCCCTTTCTCGCCCCTTGAAAGAGAAAATGACGTGGAAAGAGCAGCCTACCTTGGCAACATAGGGGTGTTTGCGGTTGTAGCAATATTCATTGTGTCACTATTCCTAAGGCGGACGAGGCGCCGGGTATTCGCGATACAAAAAGATTTTTTCACAGATCCATTAAAAGCATCCATCTTTTTAGGTTCGCTCATCATGCTATTTATTTCGATGGGCGAAGTGTACTATACCAAAGTGCCATATGAAGATGGATATAAGCTCATCAATATTTTAAATCCTTTTTATTATATACACTTTCTTACTAACAGGGTGGAACAGTTCAGGTCACTGGAACGCTTTATATATCCTTTTTACTTCGGGTTCTATGTATGGATAGGTTACCTGCTGGTGAAACTATATGAACCTGCCTCCCGATGGATACAGGTGGTTGTGATGGCAGCAGTGCTGTTCCTGGGCCTTGCCGAGCTGAGGGACAATGTGGCGAGGATGAACAAAGGCGCAGATAATGACAACCCGATAGGCACTTATGTAACTGACAGATTTCGTGTGCCTGCCCTTAACTACAGTGCGTACCAGGCAATATTGCCCATACCGTATTACTGCATCGGGTCGGAAAATTACGAGTATACCATAGATGCCGACCAGGAATGGCTTCTATATAATTTCAGGCTGGCACTAAAAACAAAACTTCCACTGATGAGCTATGAGCTGAGCAGGGTGCCCCCGCAGCATAATGTAGAGCTTATAAACCTGGTTGCCCTGGACAGTATGAGTACCGGACTGGGAAAAAGACTCAATGATAAACCCCTGCTTGTGGTTGTGAATAAAAAACTAATAGCAAGCGGCGCCAAACCGGGCCTGCCAACCAAAAATGCGGAATTGCTGTACTCAAAAGTGATCGGGTTCGCAGAAAGAAACAAAGCAAATCTGCAAGCTATTGACAGCACGGAGGGGATAGTATATTATAATTGGTACCCTAAAAGGCATTGACCTGCAATGTAATAACAGCCTGCATTTTATAGTTACTTGTTTTATCGCCCGCTCATCAGTGGATATTCCCCGTTCAGCTAAAATTTAGCATTTCCAAATGTGCCTGTGGTACAGTTTTGTAAGGCAATAAGGGAATAATTTATTTTTTTAACTGAACAAAAACGAGCTTATGAAACGGATATCCTTATTTATGATGATAACAGCGACGGCAGTAATGTTCACCGCCTGTAAAAAGAACAATAATAATGTTGACAATACAACACCCGGGCAGCCGCAAATGACCGTGCAGATAAACACCACCAACAGGAGCAGCGGTATAGCACAGAAAAGCACCGCAAATGCGAATATTTCATGGACTGCCGGCTTTGCCAATCCAAGGGTAGTGAAATTTGAGGCTAAGCAAAATAATACGTCTGTGGAGTTCAAATCGACGATGGACCAGCAAATAGACCTGATGGCATCCGTAGCAGCCAGCTTTGGGAACTTCACCCTGCCAGCAGGTACCTATGATGAAACGGAACTGACCATACAACTGGATAAACATGGTGCAGGCCCGGCCCTGCAACTTGAAGGACAATTCACGACAGCAACAGTATCTGTGCCCATAAAAATAATGGTGGATGAAATGCTGGAACTTAAAACTGAAACACAGAACGTGGTTATAACCGACAACACCTCGTTTGAGGCAGTTGCAACGATCGATCTTTCAACACTCACTGCAGGCGTGACCGAGACAATGCTGCTCAATGCAGACCTAACCGGCGGCGTGATTGTAGTATCATCGCATTCCAATTCTGCCATCTATCATGCAGTAGTAGACAACCTGAGGAACAGGCATCACCATTGCGAGTTCCACCATCACGGACACTAAACTATTATAAACTACGGAATAATATAAGCAGGGCGGCATTGCTGCCCTGCTTATTTGTTGATATAGATGGAATTTGAGTATTTTATACTTACATTTATTTATCTCAATTCCGTACCCCAATGAACTTTAACCGCAGGAATTTCCTCAGGTCTGCATCTGTACTTGCATTGTCGCTGGCAGAAATAGAATCGCTCGCAAGGCCCCGCCTTATACATGCCGCAGGCGAAAGCATAGCCGAGGACAACGAAACGTATTGGCGTAACGTTCGGCAAATGTTCCCGCTTACAAAAGACCTTGCCTACCTGAACAATGGCACTATGGGACCATCGCCCTACCCCGTAATAGAAGCACTGCATAAAGGGATAGCAGAAGGAGATGAGCACGGGGGCTACGGCGGTTGGGAAGCCACCTCCGGTAAGCTGGCAAAATTTGTAGGTGCCAATGAAGATGAGATAGCGCTGACTCATAACGTAACCGATGGCATAAATATAGCCTGCTGGGGGCTACCTCTTAAAAAGGGCGACGAGGTGATACTCACAACACATGAGCATGTAGGCAATGCCTTCCCCTGGCTGTGCAGGCAAAAGCTGCATGGCGTAGTGCTCAAAGCATATACCCCGGGCCCTACTGCGGAGGAAACACTCAATCGCATATCGGCGCTCATTACAAAAAAGACAAGGGCAATAGCAACGCCGCATATCCCCTGCACTATGGGGCAGGTGATACCAGTTAAAGAAATATGCAAGCTGGCAAAAGAGAAAGGGATATACAGTGTAATAGATGGTGCGCACGGCCCGGGCATGCTAATGCTTGACCTGCATGATATAGGCTGCGATACCTACGCCAGTTGCTGCCACAAGTGGATGCTGGGACCAAAAGGGACGGGCTTCCTTTATGTACGCAAAGATTTCCAGGATACGCTACAGGCTTATTTTGTGGGTGGTGGCAGTGATACGGGCACCTGGAATATGGCCACGAACCCTATAACAGGCAGTGACTATGCCAAAAGCGCGCACCGCTATTATGGTGGCACACAGGCCGCCGGTTTATATAAGGGCGTAGATGCTGCTATCGACTTTATAGAATCTATAGGCATGCAGAATATACACAACCGCATCAAAGCACTGGGCAAGTACACACAGGACCAGCTACTGGCACTGGGCGATAAAGTGGAACTAATAACACCTACCGAAGAACGCTCACGCTGCGCAGTGAATGGCTTCCGGATAAAGGGTGTGGAGTACACTAAGTTCTACAACACCTGCTCGGAAAATAAAATACGCATAAGGAGCGTAGCCGAAAATGGGCTAAACTCACTACGCGTATCCACGCACATCTATAATAATAAGGACGAAATTGACCAGCTGGTAGAACTCGTGAAGAAGGCGTGATGCAATAAAAAGCCAACGTTTGCGGTTATTGTTACGTCACTTATATAAACCTGCTTATGAAAACATTAGTTTGCTCTATCTTATTACTCCTACCTGTGCTGTCGCAGGCACAAAAGACAGAATTGGGCTTAAAAGTGAGTGGAGGTATTGACAATGCCGACGTAGACGTAGCATCTGTTGGGCCAAATATAGGTGCTTCTATAAGTGCGCTCCAAAATTTCTGGTATGTTCAATTAGGCCTTGGAGTAGATGTTTCCACATTATCATCTGACAGGTGGTATATAGCACCCAACATTATTGCGAATAAAAAATTCGCTTTAAAAAAGGGGTACCTGTATGCAGGTGCTAAAGCAGGTTATGTTTTCCAACAGGATATGATGTTAGACACGAGCCCGGTCTGGCCTTACGACTATAGTTCAGGATACCTGTTAGGTATACAAGCAGGCATAGTGCTGAAGATCAGCAAACACCTGGCCTTTAATACCGAAATGGCAGCAAAAAGAATAGATAGCTGGCAACATGTAAAAACCAACTCCAACTGGCAAACAGAAAAATCACTACTGGACACACATATACCTGCAGTGTACCAGGTGCCGCTAAGTATGGGCCTGCGGTATTCGCTCTAACTAAATAACCAGTATACTTTCCGCAAACTTGCGCGAGACGGTGGTCTTAGCTCCCTTGTCTACCAGTATGATCATGGAATCATCGTAGTCTATCTTTTCTACAAGGCTGATCCGGGAACCTATTTCTATGCCCAGCTTTTTAAGGTATTGCAGGAAGGCTGTTCCTGTATCTTTTACAGCTACTACCCTGCACAACTGCTTAGGTTTTATTTCGGCAAGGGTAGTTTTAAACATCTTGGCCATCTTGCCATTCGCTTGTGGTATGGGGTCACCGTGCGGATCATATTCAGGGAAGCCCAGAAACTTATCCAGCCTGTCGGCAAGATCGGGGTGATGCACATGCTCTAGCTGTTCCGCCATATCATGCACTTCTTCCCATGAGTAGCCTAGTTTTTCTTTAAGAAATACTTCCCAAAGGCGGTGCTTCCTAACTATATCCAATGCAGTTTTAAGCCCGTTATCGGTAAGCCTTGCGCCTTTGCTTTTATCATACTGTATCAGCTTCTTGTCCACCAGCTTCTTCAGCATATCTACTACCGATGCCGGGTTATTGGCAAGCGATTCTGCAATAGCAGTAGGCGTTATCTTTTTACCTCCCTGTGACAGGTTAAATATCGACTTCAGGTAATTCTCTTCGGAAAGTGAGTGCATTAAGCGCAATTTGTAGCAGGATAAAGGTAAAGCAGATTTCTTAATAATAGTATGTACACAAGCTAAGGATAAGCTATGGGATCCATTGTGTGCATGATCTTGCTGACAATGAAATATTCCTGTTTGTGCTTATACTTATAGGATAATAAAGCTACTCCTTTGTAGTTCACAGGTGGTGGTATCTCTTTCTGTTGTTCCCCAAGCGAGTACCTGTCTTTATAATCATCTTTGTGAATGTTTGCCCTGATCTCAAAACGCACTGTGTCACCTTTGCGCATGCGTTTAAAGTTTGGCGGCGGATCTTCATTTAGCACAATGGCGTCCTGCCCTACCCATATAGTATCAGGCATAAGTTGGCCGGGGTAATTGTAAAATTCTATAGTGAATGTATAATTGCTGCCATGGCGGCCTGCTATACCGCCACTCCAATCCTGGCGAGTCGAATTGACGAGTTTTACATCCTGCGCATGCAGCATGGTGGATGTGAGGGCGAGGAAAATGTATATGATCGCCTTCATTTAATGCTTGCTTTGCGATACCTAAAACAAATATGAAGCCAAAAATTGAGAAAAGAAAATCCCCGCTTTTTATAACGGGGATTTTTCTTTGAAAATTTTTATGACTATTTAACGATGGTTACCTTTTTGTTGATGATCTGTGTGCCTATATGTATAGTGGCGGTGTAAACTGCTGCTGCGAGATCGTGAGTACTGATCGTCACTTTGCTGTTGCGGGCATCATCAAACTGCTGCTGGTAAACTACGCGGCCACGAACATCGGTCAACTCAACAGTGAAAGGCTGGCCGTTGTAATAACCGAATACGATATCAAAAGTACCGTTGTTCGGATTCGGGGCGATGTTCACAACCTTTTCGCTCATTACCATAGGTACCGCTGCTGGGTCATTGACCATAACACTATCTTCAAAAATAGCTGTTGAGGTACACCCACTTTCAGTTACAGACAGCGTAATGTGTTTCATGCCGGGTGTCGGCCAGTTAACCGTATGAGGGCCCTGGCCATTGCCCGGTGTTGCATTACCGCCGTCGAAATCCCATGTATAGGTGGCAGTATTGGGCGCATTGCCGGTGTAAGTAACCGTCACATTATTGTTGATGTAGGTAAGGTGCGTGCTTACTGTAAAGCTGGCTGTCGGGGTAATAACAGGGGTGAGATTGTTCAATGTAAATGAGACACCCGTATCGCAGGCATTAAGGCCGGCGACTGTTATAGTAGCGGGACCTGTACCAACCGTAACATTGATCGAGTTGCTAGTGCTGCTGCCGCTCCAGCCTGTGCCGGTTATCGTCCATACATAACTGGTAGCGTTAGTAAGCGTTGGCGTGGTAAATGTTACAGTGCTGCCTGAACACAATGGCGATGGCGCTACAATAGTAGTTGCATTAGCCGGCAGTGGCGCAGGCGTTACATTCATTGTAGCCAGGGGACTCGTACCACAGGGGCCAACCGCTGCGCAGGTAAGTGTTCCTATGCCGGTGCCCACATTTACGGTAATAGAGTTGGTGGTACTTGTACCGCTCCAGCCTGTACCGCTCACGGTCCATACATAACTTGTCGCATTGCCTATTGGCGTAACAGAATAGGTAGCTGTAGTGTTAGGGCATGGTATTGGCTGAACGCCTATAACCGGGGTAAGCGGAATGCTATCCGGCTGGAGGGCGTTCACTGTAAAGGCCACACCGGTATCACAGGCATTGAGGCCTGCAACAGAAACGCTACCTATACCCGAACCTACAGTAATATTTATTGTATTGGTAGTACTGCTGCCGCTCCAGCCTGTACCTGTCACTGTCCATACATAGCTGGTGGCATTTGCCATAGCAGTTGTAGAGAAGGTCACTGTCTGGCCCACGCACAAAGGCGCCGGCACTGTAATACCTGTTGCATTGGCAGGCAGCGGTGCAGGAGTTATATTCATAGTGGCTACCGGGCTGGTGCCGCATGGGCCTACAGCCGCGCAGGTAAGTGTTCCCACACCTGTACCCACATTCACGGTAATAGAACTGGTGGTACTGCTACCGCTCCAGCCAGTGCCGCTCACGGTCCATACGTAACTTGTTGCATTGCCTATCGGCGTTACAGAATAGGTTGCTGTTGTGCTGGGACAAGGCGCCGCCTGCGGTGTTATCACCGGGGTAAGCGGTACGCTGTCGGGCTGGATATTGTTTAGTGCAAAAGAAGTACCTGTTGCGCAAGTGTTCACGCCTGCTACGGTTATAGTACCTATACCAGAGCCTACTGTTACATTTATTGAATTTGTTGTGCTGCTGCCACTCCAGCCCGTACCGTTTACGGTCCAGGAATAGCTGGTTGCATTGGCAATAGCCGGTGTGCTGAATGTTGCCACCTGTCCGACGCATATTGGTGAAGGAGCAACGATGCTTGTTGCTGCGGCAGGTAACAGTGCCGGTGTTATCGTTGTAGTAGCTACAGGGCCATTGCCACAAACACCCACACCAATGCAGGTGAGCGTGCCCACGCCTGTACCTACTGTTACGTTAATAGAATTGGTAGTACTGCTACCACTCCAGCCTGTACCGCTCACAGTCCATATATAACTGGTAGCATTAGCCAATGGTGTTACGGAATATGTTGCTGAAGTATTGGGGCAAGGTGATGCAGGGCCTGTTATAGTGCCTTGCAAGGGAATAGGCGTTGGAGCAGGATTAAATGTGAACACAGGGCTTGTGCCACAGTTTCCATTTGCGGCCACCGTCACTGTAGCGGTGCCCGTACCTGCCAATAATGTTATCGAGTTGGTGGTGCTGGTGCCACTCCAGCCCGTACCCGTCACGGTCCAGGTATACGACGTGGCACCTGTCACAGCGGGTATGGTATAAACTCCTGATACACCCGTGCATATTGGTGAGGGCATGGTAACTGATGCCGGTGTTGCGGGTATGCCACAAAGCACATGTGCCCACCAGGTATCCCAACGGTCGGAGGTGGCCTGTGTAGCCTCCTGCAAGGTCCAGAAGTCATATGGCGACTTAGGATCGTAAGCTGCGGCGGAATAATCGCCCCACCTGTTGCGGGTGCCCGAATATGTTTTGTAATAAGTACCGAGGCCATGTCTATAGATAAAAGGCGTTCTTGCAGAGTCTATCACATCGGTATGCACGCGCAATGCATAACCTGCACTGGGGTGTGTGAGTGCTGATGAAGCCGAAAAGCCAATCAGCGCATCGTCATTCGCATTTACGGTAATGGTAGGGAATGAATAAAAATTAACGCCCGTCGGGTCATCAACAAAGCCAATCTGTATAGGGTTGGCCAGCGTATCAAACTGCCACCACATGGCCGAGCAACGTGTTGGGCCGGGAGAGGGTAAAAATGCATTGTGCGCCACCCAAAGCTTGTTGTTCATGAACACCATCTGGGTGATACGGTCATCATTTGACTGCAGTTTATTAGCAGAGCCCAGTTGTGGCACAAAGTCATTGCCGTTGTTACCCTGGTACCACCAATGTATAGGCGATGTAGGATAGCCGACACTTACCATCGTTTCCGAACCAACAGGCCCCAATATCTTCCAGAGCCTGAGCAGACCGTTCGTACCATCCCAGTTCTCGCAAAGGAACATGTCATTGACAGTATTATCGTAGGTGAGCGCCGGACAAATGGTAAATGAGCTATTCTGTTGAAAGGCCGTATAATTAGCACCTACATTGGTCAGCAGGTTGCTCTTATTGAATGCGAAGACTTTAGCGTAACCATAGCTATTGGATGCATTACTGAAATAGTTACCGGTTATTGTTATCCAGTTTTTATTAAAACCCACATCGGGGTAGTCGAACCAGTAGGTACCCGCGGGATCGGAAGTAACTTTATACAAATACCAGCTGCCCGTTGGGTTGCTGGTTTGCGATATTGCTATCAATATGCATGAGGTGGTTGACTGGGCATGTGCCACGCAAACAAGTATCCACCTGTTGCTATATGGATCATAATGCACACGTGGATCAAATGTTCCATTCGTTGGATTTACAGCACTGAAAAAAGTGTTGAGTGATACAGAAGACACGGCAGCACCTGCACGTGTTTGTATGACCACATTACAGTTCACGGTAGTTACCGCATAATTTGAGTCGACCGCACCATGGGTATCGGGGGGTATATATGAATTATTGTCCGGGAAGGCCTGGAAGGTGTCTGTAGGGTTTGGCGACACCGGCATTAAAGGTAAGGGGGCATTATTAAGATTTTGATTTTGAGGCGATACCCTTGTGTGTATCTCATTTGCCGGTGGCAACTGGTCATGCTCGGGACGCGATTCATCATCCTCATTCTCTATTTCAAGAGGCTGGGCGGGTATCGCGGGTGGATTGGCAAGATCTGCCTGGACAATATCCGAGAAATTGATAATAGCACTGGCCGCTTCATGGCCGGTACTTACTGTCTGGGCTTGTGATGTTGTAAAAAAGAGAGAGGAGGCAATAACAATCTGAAAAAGTCGATTTCTTATCATCCAAATAGTTTTGCCAAAATTATTATATTTTTCCTGTTAAAAGGCATTAAGGCACAGGCAATTACCGCCAAAAGAGTATCATTTGCCACAAAAAGCAAATAAAACAAGCGGCAAGCCTTTTGAATGAAGGCGAAACAGCCAAAGTTTATGATATGTTAAATTTACATTTCTGAGGCTTTTTATATCAAAAAAACAGTACTTCAGTCATATTTTCATCACTACATTAAATCAAAAATGTCGACTGAAGAAAACAATATTAAAATCGCCAGCCGCTGGTTCGAAGCGTTTAATGAACATAACCTTGAAAGGCTGTTAGCACTATACCAGGACCATGCCGAACATTACAGCCCTAAGCTGAAACTGAGGCAACCGGAAACGGGCGGCAAGGTGAACGGCAAAGCTGCCCTGCGGGCCTGGTGGCAGGATGCCTTCGACAGGTTACCAACACTTAAGTATACAGTCAATACCCTGACGGCAAACGAAGAGCGTGTGTTTATGGAATATACTCGCACCCTGCATAACGAGCCCGACATGCTTGTGGCTGAGGTATTGGAAATAAAAGACGGCCTAATTACTGCATCAAGAGTCTACCACGGTTAGTGCTAAACATCAAACTGCGACAAGTGATGATCAAAATGCTTGTATTGGCTTTGGCCCCATTCATCGTGGCTTAGCTTACCAAAGAAAGGGTGCCTTGTGTCGGTCACATTATCTGGCGTAAAACGGTTGATCATATCCAATACGCGGTTCTTCTGCATATTGAAGTCTTCGGTGGTGGTAATTCGCAAGTCGGGAGGAGTATATGAGCCTCTCTTAAATGGCTTGGGGCCTATCACGGCATTTTTAACCAATGGCCCTAAAATATAACCTATGGGTTTTCTCGCCGGTTTTGGATTAGTAAGTGCCAGGTTGAGCGGAATGGTAAGGTGCTTCAGCATCTGTGCTACCGCCATCTTACCCCACAAACCCTGGGTAGTAGGGGTTAATGCGTTTATCCTGCTAATTACTTCTTCTTTATGTTGGTGATCAAATAGATTTTTCATCTGTGTTGTGCTTTTGGTCGTTTCAAAGGCAATTTAGTCTTTTTTGGCTTCAAGCCACGTTAATATTATAACGTTTCGCCTTGTACTGCCAGCCTGTAGCCTCGCTTCACGACGCCCGCATTCTTCCGGCTCTCCCATATCAAAGGATTGGTATGGTTCAGGTGTATGAAATGAATTTAAACACCTACCCTCAAGCTGCTCTTCAAATTGACTTTTGAATTTTCACTTTTGAATTTCTAAGCTACTCCTGTGTGCTGTATAAAATTGCTGCAGTATACAAGCAGGAGTATGAATGCGGGATTCTTGCTTTCGGGATAGTGCTCGTCGGCTTCTATCTCGTAGTTAAAGCTCAGTTCCGACCAGTTGAAGCTAGGCTGCAACATGATGATCTCCCGTTCATCACTGTTAACCAATATGAACCTGCGACGCAGCAGGCTGCCATGCTTGAAGATATATGTCTTCCCATCTTCCAGCTCTATCACTATTTGCCCGCTCCAGTTGAATTTCATGTTGCCCATCTCGGCGCTGTTCTTATTGATATGCACGGACGTATGCAGGATGTTGTTCTTGTCTATCTCATAGTTGTCCCCGTTATTCATCACTATCTCGGCGGCTATGGAAAACCATGATGTATAGCCGAGGCGGCCGTGCGCAACATTGCGCTCATCTATCAATTCGAAATGCCTGTTGTGGGTACCTACTGCTGAATATTTCATGGATGGCATGATTGGACATACCAAAACTAAAAAGTAAAACCATAAAAGAGAAATGCATACGTATCACATAACAGCAGAATTAGCTTTTTGTTATTATTTATTTTGTCAATAAGTGCTATATTTACTGTACAAAATCGAGCGTATGCAAAGAGTCATATTATTCGCCGCAACGGTAGTGTTACTGTGCAGTTTCAGCACCTCGCAAACAGGGCAAAACGAGGAGCCGGTGGTGAAGGCTGCGCAAGAAAAGCTACAATCATTTCTTGCACAGATACCCCCCGGCAAGCTTGAGGCATTTGGCTTTAACAGCCGCAGTGAATTTGCGGCAAGCACGATAGGCAAGCCATACCAACTACTATCGCTGAATACTGAGCTGTACAATGGCCGGCAAGTAGATGACGGACATCTGTTTGTAGTGCTGAACCAGTGGCGTGTGCCTGTAATAGTAAACGGCCAGCAGAGAATGTTGCTGAAGATATCGAGCCAAAATGGCGCCTATGAGGCCTTCGGCATGGGCAGCGCTGTGCTGGCAGCCGAACTGCAAAGGAAAAGCGAAAGCTCCAATCCGGAACATCAATTCTACCTGCTTCGCATATACCCGTTGGAGGCAGATTTCTTTGTAGAGGCTTTTGGCGAATCATTTACCGATGCTAAGTTTTACCCGCTGTACTCTGCTACAATGTCAATGCCCATGCTTAATAGATATAATTCAGGCCCGCTATCGCTCTCGCAGGTATTGCCTGTTATAAAGGACGCTTTGCACAACGTAAAAAATTAACTGCATGAAGAAGTACATAACTATAGCTTTAATACTGCTGGGCAGCTACAATATAAAGGCGCAGCAGTTAAATGTGCCCCTCATAAGCCAGGAACATGACCAATGGTGCTGGTCGGGTTGCACTACCTGCATGCTTAATTATTATGGGTTCCCTGTAACTCAGTGCGACGTGGCCGAATACGCCCGCACGGCAAGCACCATAATAAACTTCGGCACGGTAAACTGCTGTGTGGATGCAACACAAGGCTGCAACCAGCCAAACTATGACTGGGGCTATAGCGGGAGCATGACGGATATCCTGCATCATTTTGGCAATATTAATTGCGGCACTGCAAACAATGCACTCTCATTGAGCACTATCCAGAACAACGTTGCGCATAACCACCTGATGATATTCCACTGGTCATGGTTACCCATCCCCAATGGCGGCCATTTTGTAGTAGGCACAGGTGTAAGCGGCGGCAATGTGTACTACATGAACCCCTGGCCGGGCGATGGCTACCAGATGGATAGCTATGCTTCTCTTTTAAACGACGGAGTTCATCAATATGACGGCACTGTCACAGTACTTTCGCCGACCGATGTAAGTACGATACCGACCGCGCTGACCGGCGAGATTGTCTACCCTAATCCCTCAACAGGCGGTATCTATGTACGCAATGCCACAAGCCTGAAGGTGTTTGATGCAATGGGGCAACTGGCATATCAACAATCCGTAGTCTCCAGCGACCTGGGTTCCTACGTAGACCTCAGCGCTCTTGCGAAAGGCACCTACTTCGTATCGGTGAACGAAGGAAAGGAAAACAATTTTACGAAACTGGTACTTCAATAAGATCGCAATATTCAAAAAAGAGCAGCACTATCCGGGCGCTGTTTTCATCGATCGACAAAGCAAGAAACAGGCTGAAAAGGATGTCCCTATTTTCCTCCCGCTCCTGTAGCAGCGGGTAAGCCGTCACCCATAAAGCCTTCCTTGCCGCAACCTGCTACGGTGCTGATAATGCCCTTTGTATCTACCTTTCTGATAACATGGTTCCAGGCTTCCGCTATATACAAGTTGCCCAGTTTGTCCAGCGCCAGGCTTACAGGAATTGATAAGGTAGCTTCAGTTGCCGGCCCTCCGTCCCCTGTATAGCCATCTCTGCCTGTGCCGGCAACAATATAAATTCTTCCATCAGTATTTAGTCTCCTCACCATGTTACCATCGGTAAAATATAAGGTGCCGTCCTCAGCAAGAACCATGTCATTCAATTCATTGAGCTTTGCCATTTTAGCACGCGCGCCATCTCCCTGGAAACCATACTCCCCCGTTCCTACAGCAGTAGTGATCTTACCGTTCGGATCTATTTTCCTGATGCGAAAATGCCCCCTGTCTGCAATGTACATATTGCCTTCAGGGTCTACTACTATGCCCCTGGGGCGGAAAAGAAATGCAGCTTTTGCCGGCCCGTTGTCGCCTACGATCCTCACGTAATTTGCGTCGGCCTCATGCGCCGTATACGAATAACCATTGCCCGCAATTATGGTCATAATGCCACTCCTGTCTATTTTCCACAGGCGTCCGCTGTCCGACAGAAACAGTTCACCTTTATCGTTCTTTACCAGGTAGGAGGGCATATACAGGTCCATTTTCACTGCTACCCCACTATCACTCGTGAACCCTTGTACCCCCGTACCGGCAACGGTACTGATAATGCCGTTGCGGTCTATCCTTCGTACCCTGTGGTTGTTCCTGTCGCTAAAGAAGATATTGCCTTCATCATCAACAAAGATCCCCCGCGGTTTGAAGATCGGGGTCGATATAGCAGGTACACCATCCCGCTCGTACGCTCCCACCCCTGTACCGGCAATAGTGCTGATGATCCCTGCAGTATTCACTTTACGAATACGGTTATTGCCATTATCCGATATGTAAATGTTACCCTCATTGTCTACACATACCCCATATGGCTGGCTCAGCCTCACCTGTTCGCCCGTAATATCTATTCGGGGGCGCTTCATATTCAGCATCTTAATGGGGCCAAGGGATGCCAATTGCATTACGTTCACCTCAGGTGTTGCAAATTTTAGCTTGTCCTGTTCCATTTCAGCCACTACCGGGGGAGGCATATTCCGCACAGGTATCGCGGGAATATTCACTTCCGGCTTATAGATAGCTACTTCCGGCGTCGCAAGGTTTAGCCTTGTTCTTTCAGGCTCAATATTGTCCGGCAATATTCTCCTGGTGGACTGCATAGTTATCGGCGGGATGTTTAGCTCAGGGTCAAAGATCGCAACTACAGGTTCAACGACCTTTATTCTTAGCCTTTCGGGTTCCTGTTCGGCCAGGGATGCCCTTCTTAATTGCTGTACGGGTATGGCAGGTATGTTTATCCCAGGTTTATAAACTGCAACATCCGGGGGTG
>APMI01007391.1_pt1 | contig 19034 bp, 5 predicted proteins | sample 667938 | NCBI WGS metagenome assembly APMI01 (sample SAMN01084076, study PRJNA167559) | wastewater metagenome | biome: Wastewater | place: Denmark: Ejby Moelle, Odense | collected 2011-11-28 | reverse complement strand
TCAGTCTTTTATGGTACCTTCCCGGTAATTTAATTAAATTATTCATCTGCTTTTGCTGACAAGCATTCCATACCCTCTGGTAGTAATGGCCGGGGAGTAAGGGTAAGCACAAATAATCAGGTCGTGGTAGCTGGCAGAGATAGAAGCCGATTGCACAATCGGAGATTGTGCCTATTTACAAATTTATAAAATTCAACTGATATACATATTAGCAAAAGGTAAAAATTTGATTAAATATTTTACTACACACATATAAAAGCCCGCAAACCAGGGGAAAAGGAGGTTATTTGACAGGATTCTTCTGTTTTGGGTAAATTATTTCTGAAAAACTCGGTTTTTAAAACTACAGCGGTGCAGGTCGTTTTCGTTGTGCGCCACGCGGGCGGGGTGGCGATATTTTCTGCGCGGAAGTACCAATCGGCGAAAGCACAACCATCATGGCAGCAGCAGTAAAGGCGGCATATTTGCCAACCTTCACCAGGGCTTCCTTGCGGGTGATTTTTTCCTCGTTAACGGGTATGTGATTCTTGTTTTCCAACGCCGGGTAGTATTCGTAAAAGAAACATTAAACACTAAATACAAAACGCAAAATGTTAAAGTATGATGAATCACAAACTTTTTAATTCCTCAGTTATTATTCAGTGCTATTGTTGAGTAAGTTATTTATTATCGGTTAAGTACGGTAACTTTAAGGGTTTGTTGCGTGGTTTTTCCTTCTATCCTCAGCAGGTATATGCCGTTAGCCAATCCCTGTGCCGGAATTATATTTTTATTGATAGAGGTAAGCAGGTATTTGCCACCCAGTTTTCGCCCGTTTACATCATACAGCCAGGCGTGGCTCCCTGCTTCGGGTATCCCTAATAAAATTATCTCCTGGCTGCTGTAAAAAGCGGTGAATAATTGTACCTGCCGCTGATCGTTTATATCTAAGGTGGAGGTATTTCCAAAATGCAGGAAAAACCGCCCGGTTCCCCAGCTGGGTTCTTCAAGGCTGGCAGTAAGGCTGTCGTTTAAGGTCTTTAATGCAACATGTGCATGTGTTAACCGGTCTTCTATCACCGGGTATATTCCGTCCGGGAGAATAATTCCATCTGCCTTAAAAGTGATCTGCCCTGCCTGGGGCATATCCAGCCCGACGGGGACTTCCATTGATTGGTAATCGTTATCAGGCAGGCTTTGAATGGCGAAATTAGTTTCGTTATTTCCGGCTACCAGGCGGGTGTAGAGGTTGAAATCTGATACCGAAAGCAGGCCTGCATCGTACGAAGGATCGAGGCCGGTAGTCATGTCAGGGCTAAAGGCAACCACGGTGCTGCGGGTTCTGCCGCCGGTTGTAGCCAAAAGTGTGATGCCGGGCCAGGAGGTTTCGGCACGTTTTAATAAGGTGCCTGTGCTGTGCACCTGCATACCATCAAGGGCACCATTGTCAACAGTTCCTTTTCTGAATATTACCGTGGCGGGAGTCCCTCCGCTGTACCTGAGGTTGACCAGGAATCCCTGCCCGGCCTGCACATAATTATCTGACAGAAGACCCTGGTATATTTTGCCGGAATAACCGGTATTTGCAATAACGGTATAAAATTGTTCCGCGCCACTATAGCTGCCGGTTTGATTCCATATATAAACAGCCCTGTAGTTAGCATCGAGCGCTGCAGCATTTTGCGAAATAAAACCCAGATAGCTACCTTCATCTTTAATCCTTATGGCAGAGGTGTATGGGTTTCCGGCTGCATTCCAGCCGGTATAAGAACTTGTGCTGGGCAGGGATTTGGAGATATCGCCATTGAGTGAGCCAAAATACTGCACATAATTTCCTGTGGAAAGTCTCAACAGGTATCCTAGTCCGGGATTCAATGTAGTGGGCATGGGATTGATGTAATCCCAGTTATTGGTGCCCTCGTTAAAAGGTGCAAAATCATAAGTGCCGTCGCCTGCTGCAGCAATAGTAGAACCTGTGTAGCTGAACCCGTTGTTAAGCGAAGGGGAGCTTATAAACCAGCGGTCGGGTTCCAGGTAACGTTTATAGGTTACAGAACCCGTTCCGGTTCCTGCTCCCTCAACAATCAGCGATCCGTTATTATCGAGGGCGTCGGAGTTAATGGTTAAATTGCCCCCGTTATTCACCAGGTTACCGTTAATGGTGAGGGTTTGCCCGGCATTTATTTGTAAGGAAGCAGATGCGCCGTTTAAAACCAGGTCGTGACATACCGCGGCAGCCGACATAATTTGAGGTTGCACGGCTGCACTGCCGGGAATTACCACATCCTGAGCAGCGGTTGGCACCCCGTAGCACCAGTTTGTCGACAAATTCCAGTCGGGGGTAACTCCTATCCACATATCGCCGACATACACGGCATACGAAGTTGGTGTGGCTGCTGCACATCCGTATGTATTGGTATAATTTAAGCCAATGGATTGAGCGCCCTGCGCCCCCCAGTTTACTGAAATCGAATTGGTACCCTGTCCGGTAATAATGGTACCACCTGATACAGTCCAGGCGTAGTTTGACATACCGGGTTCGGTGGTATAAACAATGCCGTTCTGGTTAACACAAGCTGAATTTGTACCTGTTACTGTCGGCGTTGGATAAATGGTTATGATGGCAGTTCCGCTTGCCGGGGAACTGCATCCTGAAGCACCAGAAACGCTTATAAGTTCATAAACAAATGTTCCCGATACCCCTGTAGGCGCTGAGATGGAAACACAATTCCCGGAATTGGCATTCACGGTGAGGTTGGCTCCTCCGTTAATTCTGTATGTAAATGTAAAGGGTGGTGAAGCTCGCCAGCCAGAAGCTGTAAATGTAACATCGGGTGCAGGGGCTCCATTACAAACACTCGTTGTTCCGCTTATGGCCGCGGTAACTTCTCTTACTGCTATGGTAGCAGCAGAAGTTTGAAGTTGCGAGCAACCGTTGCTGCTGATTACCTTGGTGAGGGTGTAGGTAAAGTCACCAGCGATGGTGGCCGGTACAGGTACTGTAATACTGCTGTTGCCTGAAGTGGTTGAAATGGAATCAGCAACTCCATTCAGGGTGTACATAAATTTATAATCGGGTGTACTTCCGGCTCCGGTGAAGGTTATATTCCGTGTCTGGGATGGGTCCTTACATAATGTGGCAGTTCCGCCTAAGGATGCCGTGGGCTTGGTAAGCACTGATACAGTTGTGGAGGCCGTAACTGCACCACAACCATAGGAGTCATTTATAACTACAGTGTAAGTGCCATTATCAGCAGGGGTAACACCTGAAATACTTGGGTATTGCACTCCAGGGATAGGCCCGTTTGGCCCGGTCCATGTAAAGGTGTATGGTGGTCGTCCACCATTAATCTGTACGGATAAGTCGATATTGCCTCCTTCACAAACCGGGTCACCTCCGTTGGCTGAAGCTGTCAGAGTCATTAATGTGGGCGACAGGGTTCCGAACGAAATATCATCCAGGCCAAAATCATTACCCTTTGTTGCTGTCTGTAAATCCACAATTTCAAGCAGGGCTGAGGTGGTTCCTGCAGGTGCAGTCCAATCCCCGTAAAACTGAAGCCAGTTGTAGGGAGGGTCGTCCTGTTGCGTGCGTGCCGACAATGTGAGTACAGTTCCCACCAGGGTGCCATTAACCCTGAACTGCAATTGCGCAAACGGGGTACTGGCATTTAAACTGATGGCCCAGGCCGAGAAATAATACTTTGTTCCGGGTACCAGGTTATCAATCGTTTGTTTCCAGGCCACTGAAGTGGGAACTCCGTTCAAAATCATAAAATTCCCGGTATTGCTGGTATGGTCGCGCCCCCAGAAATATTTGTGGTACAGGTGCGGATCATAGTCAACGGCATACTTGCCTTCGGGATAGTGTAAAGAGGTGTCGCCTGTCACATACGGCTGGTAGGTGTAATCTGACTCAATATATTGGTTGCCCAGATTGAAATTCCCATTCTTAACCAGTTCGGTCGACAGGGTGGTGGTTGCGGTTGCAAAACAGGTGGTCGATGCTTCAGTTACTTTAACGGCATAAATAGCTGCAATATTTACAGTTATCGCCTGGCTTGTTGCATAGTTGGTTCCGTTTCTGGTCCATTGATAGGAATAGGCTGGTGATGAACCTGGCGAAGCAATTAATTGAATATTTCCTCCTCCTACGCAATAATTGGCATTAATACTTACGGCTGGAGGTGTGGTAACTGAAACTGTAAGGAGAGATGAATCGGTAAGGCAGGTGTTTACGGCAACCACCTTAATGGTTCCTGAAGTACCGGCTGTGCCTGAGATAACAGTAATAGAATTCACCCCAAAACCGCTGAGTGCCGATACTGCTGTCCAGTCATCGGGTATTGACCAGGTAAAAGTTGTACCTGTTTTAGCTGTTACCGAATAGGTGAGGGATGTTGCCGGGCAGGGACTGGCTGAGCCACTGATCGCTGAGGTTGCCGGAGGGGTTGTGATAATAGTTACTCTAACCTTTAAACGGGATGTGCTTTCACAACCATCTACGGTTTGACTGGCATAATAATCATTACTAGTAACCAGATTGGTGCCAGCGGTTAGAAGTGTACCTCCGCTTACAGCGTTGTACCATTTTATATTAGTGCCGGTGGCTGCAAGATTGCTCACTTTAGGGACAGGAGAGGAACAGAAAAACTGGGTTGCAACTCCTTCTGGTGCAGGTGGCGTCGGATTTACCGTAACGTCAACAGCTAGCCTGTTTGTGCTTTCGCAGCCGTTTACGGTCTGGCTGGCATAATAGGTTGCAGTAACCAGTGCTGTTGAGGTGGGTAGTGCTATACCCCCGCTGGAAACATTATACCATTGTATGTTTGTTCCGGTGGCTGATAAACTGGCGATGGTAGGGAAGGTGCCGGAGCAAAAGGTTTGTGCTGCCGTTCCTGTAGGTGCTGCAGGCGTGGCATTAACCACAACGGTGGCACCGGCACTGTTAATGCTTCCGTTAATATCAGTAACGGTAACCGTGTATGTTGTACTTCCGGCAGTTGCTGTTGCAGGGGTAATGGATTGGGTGGTTGCCCCGGTACTCCATAGGTAAGTAAAATCCGGATCACCGCTGGCGTTGGCAGTAAGTACAACTCCTGAATTCTGGCAAACGGTTAACGATGGATTAGCCGAAATTGTTACTGTGGGTGCAGCGCCTAAACCGGTGATATCACCAAAAGCAGTAAGACCCGTGGTGGAAAGGGTTGTAGAAGTTACCGTACCGTTTTTTACCCAAGGCAAGGAGCCGCCCCAGCGGCCTACGCTCATATTTGCAGCAGAACCTGTAATATCGGTTGCCGGGAGTTCAGCATTTACCGCGTACGAAAAACTGCTGATACCTGAGCCTGTAAGTGCCCAGTATCGCGAAAGGTAGTTGGATGTGCTGGCGTTATCCGGGTGTTTGGCATTGATGACCCTCACAGCAGCATAAGCACCGGTAAAAGTTCCGGAAGTAAAACTCAGGGTTATCGGTGAGTATTCCGGTGTGCCTGTTGCATCACCAACCGGGAAAACATAGGAGCCGGTAGCTGTAAACACTTTTCTCAGCTGGCCCGAACCATCGGCAACAACCATATTAGCGGCCGAAAGCGTACCTGCAATAGCCGGTGATGATGCCCCCAGTATGAGGTCGTTACTTCCTAATGATAGTCTGCCGCTGCTTAGGGTTAGTGTGCCGTCAACGTTAATCGACTTATCGAGTAAAACTCCCGAAGCATTGTTGATCGTCAGGTTATTCATAGCCGACACCGTGGTTGAACTTCCCGGGAAGGATTGCGCTGCTGACCCTGCAAGTACAATGGTGCCGTTGTTCACAATCGTTCCGCCGCCGGTCCAGGTGCCGGTGATGGTTAGCGTAACGCCGGCATCCACCGTAATTGTTCCATAGGCATATACATCGCCAAGTGTCTGGTTGCTTTTAATCTGCAAAAAAGTACCTGCGTTAATGGTCGTTGGGCCAGTATATGTTTTTTGAACTACATCGTAAACTACAGTAGCGTTTTGGTTAATAGTAATTCCTGCAGTGCCGCTGATATCGCCGTTAAAATAAACGTTGTCGCCGGTATATGCCGGACCCGGGTTACCCCACACAAGAATGGGATTCGGGCTGGCATTTATTATAGAGTTGTTAAATACCAGGTAACCCCCCACCGGGTTTATTTCCATCTGGGCTGCAGCATCAATATTTATTTTTACATCGAAAGTTTGTGTGGTAACCGGTGCCAGGTTTTCGATTTTGGCATTCCCGTTATTCTGCTTAAAGTACAAAGACTTCCCGGCATCTGTTCCAATTGTCCTATCGCCTGTGCCTGTCTCAAATAATACCTGGTTTGCTGTAAAATCGAAAGGGTCATTCAGGTTCATGGCAAGCTGGTTGGCATTGTTAAAATGGATGATATTTGCCTGCGCAGAACAATCGGGCCTTTTCCTGTTTCCATTACCTGAAGTCTGATAATACCACCAACCATCAGTTCCGGCACTGGTACAATCCAAACCCCATTCCCAGTTACCATTGATAGCTTCTGTCCTCCAGTAAACCACATCCTGCGAACGAATTTCCGAACTCAGGAGCATCAGGAACATTAAGGCAAAAATTTTACACGCCCTATCAAACAGCGCCTGGAACCCGTACCTGCCTGGTTGTATTCCGTATATATATGATTTAAGGTCCATATAATTTGATAAGGCTTTAAGTTTCTTAATTTAAATGAATTGTAAATGCTGTATGATGTATGTTTAGTGTTTTTTTTATCATTTCCAACAAATTGGCGCAATGGTTTACAAGTATCTGAATTATGGTATGCTAACTGAATTGTTCATCGTGCTGTAACAACCGCCAATTACACGTGTGGCCAGTACCGTGTAGGTGCCGGGTGTCGACTGGTTGCCAAAGCTTATAGAGGAGCCGCCACCAGGCACCGGCGATCCGGTATTTACCCCGTTTACCCTAAGCTGGTAAACCACACCTGCCTGCGAATTCGACAAACCCACTTCAGCGCCGGTGTTACCTACGCAATAGCTGCCACCTCCGGTAATAGTATACGTATTGACAGGTGCGGTGCATTTCATTTGCCCTGCCTGGAAATCGCCGAAATCGGTTTGTAAGAGTCCTGTAATCTGGGTGGTAGTTATGGTTCGTGTACCAATTGTGGTAGGATACCAGGAATTAGGAGCAAACCGCTGCACCATAAAAATCAAAGGATCGGCAGCGCCAGGCAGATCGGTGGGGTTTATAAATGTAAAAGTGGCACTGCAGGTGCCGAAAGTTGTACCATTATTGGCGAGGGTAAAATACCTGTTCAGGCTTTTCGTTTGATCTATGCCATAAATTCCTGTGGTTGCTATATTGGGGTGCAGACCGGTTTTGGTACTGGCTATAATGTTTCCAATGGTGTTGGTTGGTGTGCCGCTGAAAGCAAGGGTAACAGGGGTATATGCAGAAGCATCGCCAATGGTAAAGGTTACCGATGAGGTGTTGGCCGGTATGCTTATGCCTAAGTTACCATACACGTATCTGCCGGCACCTGCCCCCGAAACCGGGGTAGCATTTACATCGAGCATCAGGGTTTTAGTGCCGGTTGTAATTTTTCCGCTTGTAAAATTGAGCGTATTCCAAACCCTGGCGTCCTGTTGTAAACTAACGCCTGCTGCATTGTTAATATTCAGGTTATAGAAAGTAGTAACCGAAGTGCCCTGGATAATTTGAGAGGAATTTCCGTTAAATGTTATTGTTTCGCGGTCTTTCAGATAACTGCCGTTATTGGTCAAGTTCCCCTTGATATTGATGGCAGGAGTATTTGTACTCCTGAATATGCAGGTGGGATGTATGGTTAATGCCCCGTTAATATTAACTGTACCTCCCAAAATAGTAATGCCGGTAGTGGTATTAAAATAAGCGCTTTCGCCACTAATCAGCACATGCGGACCCACCGTGAGATAAGGTGTATTTAAGGTGCCGCCGTTCATAGTAAGTAAAGCGCCTGCATATTGATAACCACGTTTTATGGTGGTTCCTATGCCCACATTTACAATGCCCCCGTCGATATGCGTAAAACCCCCGATACGAAGAGAATCGCCGATAGATAGTGTTCCGGTGGCGGCATTGCAGAGCAAAATATAATTGGTTAATGGATATTCACTCGAACCCTCGCGCTCAATAATCAGCTTTCCTTTTACTGTTTTCAGGTAGGGGGCAAAGGTTATATTGGTCGTTCGTAAGTTTGGGTTGCAGTTCCATACCAGGTTGCCGAATTCCTGGGCAAACCGGGTAGGATCAGGTGATATATTGTTGGCCAGCGATATATTGCATGTTGAAGTTGTATGCCAGGTTGCCCATGGAATCTGTCCCCCTTCCTGCCAGTGCTGATAAGTTGAGTAGGAATTAAATTTAAAACTTGATGAGGATGCAGATGTAACTGTTCCTTTGTTTGAAATGATCCCTTTTCCTGTATCATTAATTAGCCCGTTAACTTCAGTGACTGCATTGGTTGCACTGCAGTTGTATGTACAGCCATTATAGATTGTGAGTATCCCATACACAAAAGCAGTTGAATTTTGAGCTAAAGTTATTGTTATATTGCTTACTAAATCTAAACCCTTATTGCTAGCTATAAAAAGATCAATGCCAGCATTTCCACCAACAGTAATTGTGATGGGTGTACCGGAAGCCAGCTTTATAATTCCATTATTAATAGTAATTGAATTATACGAAACATCAGTTGGCGGCATGGTTGAGAATGAAATAACTGCATTAGGGTTTCCAAATACAATATCATCGCCGTCTATTGGAGCAATGCCTCCAATCCAGTTCGAGCCCAGCGTCCAGTCGAGGCCAACGCCTGATACTGCGCTGTTCCAGGTTTTTGTTGCAGCCTGAAGCCCGGTTCCTGATATAATTAATGCGAAAAGCAAAATAAACGGAAGCAATTCAAATAAAGGGAACTGTCTTTTCGATGTGTTGATCCTAAGAGGTTTAAACCCGGAAAGGACTTTGCCTTCGAAATCAGCATTGAAATTTTCAGGGATGAACTTTTTCATAGGTTGTTATTTAAGACATCAAAAAGCAATTGTTTTGTATTTTTGAGTATAGATCTGGATTTTACCAATCCCAACATTCCTTTTTCAAACCTATAATTGATTCGATATCACACAATTCCTTGAAATATTTATAACGTTCGAGTCGATAATTTGTTCTGAAAAAGTGTTTCAAATTCAATAAGTTATTACTGAAAAACAGCGGAACTTTAATTATAAATTTACATCGGACTTGTTGTGTTTAAATTACAAAAAGTAAGCCAAAATGTGGTACAATGTAACTGCCATTTTGCCTCAATGCACTATATGTTCAAAACGTGGTTCGGGATTCTGCGAATCCTTACCTTTTGTACTTGATCCCAAAGTGCTTCCTGTTAATATTTTTGGTTCAATCCCTGAATAGATACATAGAAATAAGCCTTCAATTTAAACTACAATATTTTATGCATTTATAACCAATACTTTAGCCTGTATAAACCAGAAATTTCATTTGACTGGGGAAATGATCATTCAGTTTTGGGTATGCCTAAAAATAGCTATCCGGCCGGGGGTATCTATTCTTGATCATGGCAGGTCTATTCAACATTTAATGAGCAATTTACTGCTCCACGGCTGAATTTTTCGATTTGCGATTAATTTATTTTGATCAGATAAATTAATAACGACCAGTATTGTATGCAGATATTAATATGTGAACAAAGCCTGAATTGATTCCAATTTGGGACAGGAAGTGGCATTTTGAAAAATTTGCTTCGTAAAACTGTTTGCCTGGATTCCTTCACAGCTTACCGTAAATGCCTTCTTTTTTTCACAAGAGATCACCAGGCTTTCAGGCTTGTTAACAGGACATTATAATCAATTGACCAAGACAAATGCCTGGCAAATAATTCAACTTGAAGGCCTATCGCGTATGTATTGACCTGTAATTACATAATAATGACACGCCCTGTTGCTTCGTCGTACCTCCCCGCAATGACTGTAAAAACAGAAACGTTTTTGGTTTTTGAGAAAGGAAAGTTAAAAATGATAGATTTGAATCTACCACCTGCTTTTCCCGATCAGCAGCAGCCCAACAATAACCACTATTACCCTGAATGAAAAGGCCATGGCACGCCTTACCTGGGTTTCGCGGGGCTGGAGCTGGCTTACTAATTTCAGAAATGAGGCTGAATTTCTTTTAGGTTCGCTGGCTAACGGCGAACGTTGCTGCCAGGCAATATAGCTGTTTACCATCCATTCGGTGCCTTTGCTGTTGGCTACCTGTTCGCGCATGCTACGCCTGTGTTCGTGGTTCGACATAGTTTCCGAGTTGTGCTGGTTTACGAGTTTCAATTCCATGGTAGTTTGAAGTTTAGATTTAAATATGATTAAGACAGTGATAATTCCCGTAGTAAAATGATGTGATTTTGGCGTAAAATGCGGCAATCATTTGTAAAAACAAACATGATGCACCACGCAATACACCGCGTGCAGGTAACTGAATTGTAAAAAGTTTTGGAGATGATTTTCTTGCGCTGAACAGCGGCAAAACCCTGGCTAAGAATGGCTTCAGGGATATCACGAACCACGGGCATACAAGTGTTTTCATCAGTTTGGTTTTAACTCTGGGCCTGTTATTTTGCTGCAAGGCAGTAAAAAGGTTAAACCTTTGAGTTGTGTAAACGAGTTAGTTCAGTTAGTGTATCGGGTTATGCCGGTTTACATACACCGGGTTTCCGATTGTATAATAGTATGTACAATAATATTGCCAAAATATCTAAAGCGATATATATCAATTAAATATGAGCTAAATATGGGGATGCGAGGTAAAAAATATTTCCAAATTGAAACTTGAGTGTCTCAAATATTTATCGCAGAAACGCCAGTGGCGAAATTAATGATGTTTGGATAAAAGAGAATGGACTGATTGAATTTGCTTAGAATCTGAATTAGGTTGAGTAAAAGTCGGAAGTCCGAAGTCCGAAGTCCGAAGACGGAAGCGGGAAGACGGAAGACGGAAGTCGGAAGTCCGAAGAAAGTTGTAGTAAATGGAGGTCCGATGACCCCGGCCTGACTGTGGCAGCAATCAATGAAGGTCGCACTGTACTGAAATGAAAATCAGGATTTAAGATGTCATATTGGGATCCCAACGTACATAAAATCCTTTTCCTTTCGCCTCTCTCCGTGTCTCCATGTCTCCGTGTCTCCATGTCTCCGTGTCTCCCCTCGCCCCATCGCTCCTCACCCATCTTAACCTTTAAAATACCAATTCAGCAGCCACTTAGACCATTACTTGTGCTTCCGGATCTAAGCTAAGCCGTAAGTTCGCCCCTGAGCGGAACCTGCAACAGCCTGATAATTTCATCGTGACTGATATCCTGTGCCAGCAGGTACATCATTTTTGCCACTGCCGATTCGGTGGTGATATCGAAACCGCCTACAATGCCGATCTGGCTGAGCTGTACGCTGGTTTCGTATTTCCCCATGTCCACGGCACCGCCTTTACACTGGGTTACATTGTATATAATAATCCCCTTTTGTATGGCTTCGGTCAGTGCGTCAATAAACCATGCGTCGGTTGGCGCGTTGCCGGCACCATAGGTTTCGAGGATTACGCCTTTGAGCCCTTCGATATGCAAAGCGTTTTTTACTACAATTTCGGCAATACCAGGGAATAGTTTTAGGATAATAACACTGTTATCCAGGTTTTTACGTACCGTAAGTTTGCCCGGCTCCGGATTGAGAATCAGGTGACTGTGATAACGGATATGCACACCTACTTCGGCCAGGGGAGGATAGTTGCCCGAAAGAAAAGCATTGAAATTTTCGGCATTGTATTTGCTGGTCCGGTTGCCACGCATCAGCTTGTTTTCGAAATATATGGCCACTTCCGGAACCATGGGCTTATCCCCGTTACGCGCAGCGGCAATTTCGATAGCGTTGATAAAATTATCGCGCCCGTCAGTCCTCACCACGCCCATGGGCAATTGCGAACCCGTGAAAATAACCGGCTTATCGAGATTTTCGAGCATAAAACTGAGCATGGATGCAGAGTACGACATGGTATCGGTGCCATGTAACACCACGAACCCATCGTATTTTTCATAATTTTCCTCAATCACAGTGGCGAGTTTTATCCAGAACGCTGGTGTTACATTCGATGAGTCGATAAGCGGGTTAAAAGAAACCGAATGCAACGTATAGTCGAAATTCCGCAACACCGGCATCAGTTTGTAAATGTCTTCGAATGCATAGGGCTGAAGCGCACCTGTTACAGGGTCTTTCACCATCCCGATGGTGCCGCCGGTATATATGATCAGTAGGGTAGGGTTCATAGATTTGTTTGGGTCGGTTGGGTTTGAGAAATAATGATATGCTGATTAAAAAACTCACCTCTGCCCCCTCTCTTTGAAGAAAAGAGAGGGGGTGTAAGGGAAAGATTGAGGTTTTTATGGCATTGGGATTAAAAAGGCTGGTTTCTGCTTTTTGATAGTTACAAATTAAAAAGTTTCAATGCATTTGCCGTGGTTATTTCAGCCACTTCCCCAATGCTGGTATGGCAAAGCTCAGCCACTTTCTGAGCGATAATTGGGATATAGGCTGGTTCGTTGCGTTTGCCCCTGTGTGGTGCAGGTGCCAGGAAAGGCGCATCGGTTTCGAGCACAATATGATCGGGACCCACGGCTGCGACTACATTTTGCAGGTGCGAATTTTTGAAGGTAACCACCCCTCCAATGCCCAGCATAAAGCCGGCTTCAATGGTTCGCCTGGCCTGGTTTTCGTCGCCGGGGAAACAATGAAATACACCTTTAAGGTCCGGGCCGGTTTCAGGTTTCAGGATACGCCAGACTTCATCGAACGACTTGCGCACATGAATGGCAACAGGCAGTTTGTGCTTTTTTGCCAGCCTTACCTGGTACAGAAAGGCTTCCTCCTGCAGTGCCTGGTGGGTTTTGTCCCAGTATAGGTCGATACCAATTTCGCCTACAGCGATAAACGAACCATTTTCCAGTTGCCTGGTAACTTCAGCCAGTTCGTTTTCAACGGTTTCGGGAAGTACCGATGTGGGATGCAGCCCGGCCATGGGGAAGCATATTCCGGGGTACTTCGCATTGAGTTCGAGCATAGGCTGCCACGAAGTGAAATCGATATTGGGCAGCAATACATGGGATATGCCGGCATTGCAGCTGTTCTGTATCACAACCGGAAGGTCGTCAGCAAATTCGGGGAGGTATAAATGACTGTGGCTATCAATGAATTTCATACCGGCAAAGGTATATACAAGTTTTTATTCCTGCAGTGAACTGTGGTTTTTTTACAGATCATCTCTCGTTATTTGTATAAAACAAAAGGTAACCAACTATGAAACTGCATGCCTTTTACCTTTTTTATTTTTAGGTAAATCTGCGGGATTATTACTGGTTTGGATGTGGGCGACTGTTTATTAAGGTGAGCAGATTTTAGCAGACACTATAGCTTTGTTATTCTTTATTATAGCTGATGAGCCTGTGAAATAGCACTGTCATGAAAGTTATGATTTATCAATAAACGAAAATCTATTGATCGTTATGAATTTTGTGTTTTGATTTGGTAGTATGAAAAGCTAACAGAAGAATGTTGATAAATGAATGATCATTGAATATTTGACATGCATAAAAAATCTTTTATTTGTACTACCAACAAATTTCTGATTCACAATATTGTATATAAATTGTTGATAGAAATCAGAAGCTTTTGGTCTTTATGCCCATTACTTATTAAATGGTTAGCTATAAACCTTATGCAGGGATAATAGAAATAATGCATGTTCTTATTCCAGTATTGCGGCAAAAAAATGGTTACAAAATGAGTTGGAAACCTGGGTATTGAAGCATTCAGGTTAATGACATCAGATAAATGCAACATCGAAAAATAATTTACAATTATCCGGATATGATTGAGAGTAGACTTCACCAAACAGCAACGACCAGATTCTTTACACTAAACAGGAATTATATTCCGATTATAATCTGCCTTGTTTTTGTATTGATTCTTTTTACCGGCAAGCCATTAAAGGCTCAAAACTGTACAGTTAATGCCAATGTTGATCAAACTACTTGTTCCAATTCGGTAGTCACACTTGTAGGGGCTACCAGCGGTTTATATCCGGGGGGAACTGCAGTTGTTAACTGGTCGCAGATAAGTGGGCCATCAGCCGTTATTACTAATCCGGGTGCACTTACAACCACAGTTACATCGCTTATAAGCGGAAATAATTATAAATTCCGCATATCAACAACCTGTCTTGACGGGTCACTGGTATATGATGATGTTAACGTGATAGTGAGTGCCACGCCAACTGCCAATGCAGGAGCTGATTTTTCGCCTTTATGCCCTGGAACGTACGCCCTGTCAGGCAATGCATTGCAGGCAGGTGAAACCGGTCTCTGGACGGTAACTTCCGGAACCGGATTAACGATAGCTACCCCATCATCGCCCACGTCGAATTTTACAATCAATACAACCACAGCGGGTAATTCAGTATTGCGCTGGACAATTACCAACACAGCCACGGGCTGCAGCTCTTTCGATGAAGTTATTATTCCTAAAATGGGAGGGGTTACCCTGGTAAGTGCAGGCCCCGACCAAAACATAACAAATGCCTGTTACAATACTACAACATCCGTAACATTAGCTGCCTCGTATGCCGGAAACGGCACAGGTGGGCAAAAGGGTACATGGAGCGTAGTAAGTGGTCCGAATGTTCCTGTTATAACTACTCCAACCAGCAATACATCCACAGTTACCAGTCTTATACAGGGAACGTATATTCTGCGTTGGACAGTTACCGGCCCTTGTGTAAACGGAGTTGACGAAATGCAGATAACCGTGCCGGCTCCGGTGGGTGCGCCAACCACAGCTTCGGCAACCATTCAGGGCGCTCCGACCATGCCTTTTTGCGATGGACGAACCTCTGTAGTGATGGTTGGGAATTCTACGTTACTTGCCAACGAAACCGGAACATGGACCAGGACAATTGGACCTGCCGGCCCTGTTATCGGCAGCCCTGCAAGTGCTACAACCACGGTTACCGGACTTGATGGATCAAGTACATACAGGTTTGTATATACGATTCAAAACAGCGTAACAGGCTGTAGCTCATTATCAAATGTAAACATTTCGTATGGAACCTCACCTTTGGTAACCATAACTACTCCAAGCCCATACCTGGTAAACTGCGGAAGTTCGACAGCCACTATTGCATACACTCAAAGTGGTACAGGAACTGTTCAGTACAGCATACTCAGCGGACCCACAACCCCGGCAATCCCAACTATACCATCTGCCTATGTAAATGCCCCGGCATCACCCATGAACCTCACAGGTTTTACTGTGCCCGGTACCTATGTGATAAGGCTGAAAAAATCTGCAGGTACCGGATCATTATGCGGCACTGATTTCAAGGATATTACGGTAGTAGTATCTCAGTCGCCCACCGGGGCAAATGCCGGATCAGGACAATTGCTGGCATGTAATGTAACTTCAACAACCCTGGCAGGAAATTCACCTGCGGTTGGTAGTGGACGTTGGTCGCAGATAAGCGGGCCTAATACCGCTGTGATAGCAAACCCCCTTTTGACGAATACAGGGCTTTCGGGACTTGTTAACGGATCATATACTTTCCGTTGGCTGATTTCGGGAGGGCCAAGTTGCCCCTCGAAACAAGCTGATGTGATAGTAAGAGTCGCTTCAGTACCTCCTACAAGCTCTAATGCAGGTCCTGATCAGTTGCTCAAGTGTTTTGGTACGCCTATTTACATGTCAGCTAATGTCCCTGCCTTAAATGAAACAGGGGTATGGACGGTAAGCCCTTCATCCGGCATCACTTTTTCAAATATTAATTCGCCAACCACCACAGTTACAGGGCTTGTGGCTTCAACATCCTATACTTTTACCTGGACGATTACCAACGGTTGCGGTAGTTCGGCTGATCAATGCCTGGTAACTACAACATCGAGCCAGGGTCCGGTTGCTTCTGTTGCCGGTGCTGACCAATGCCTTGCTGCCGGAACAACCTCAATTACGCTAGCAGCTAATAACTCCGCACCTGGCATAGGGGCATGGACAAAACTAAGTGGCGGTTCAGGAACAATTACCAGCCCTGCCGCAGCTAACAGCACCGTTACTGGTGTTAGTGATGGTGCGTACCAGTTTATATGGACAATTACTTACGGGGCATGCGGCGTTTCGCGCGATACGGTGGGTGTAACCATATCAGCACCGGTTTCTGCTTCCAATGCAGGTATCGATCAAACCGTTTGTGGTAATACGGTAACCTTGGATGGGAATGTCCCAGCAACAGGAACCGGGCGGTGGACCCAGGTTTCAGGAATTGGGGGTGCAATCATTTCTGCGCCATTGGCTAACAATTCAACAGTTACCGGGTTAACCGACGGGGTTTATAGCTTCAGATGGACCATTTCGAACAGTTCATGTGCCAGTAGCCAGGACGATGTACAGATTAGTGTTTCAACACCTCCAACTATTGCTTCTGCCGGCCCTGACCAGTTTAAATGCGGTGTCACAACTGCCACCATGGCGGCAAACACGATTACCGCTGGCACCGGGTATTGGTCTATTATTAGCGGTCCCAATACTCCGGTAATTACTAACCCGGCATCTCCTGTCACAACAGTCACGGGGCTTACAACAGGCATATATACGTTCAGATGGAACAGTTCGAACGGTTCTTTCTGCCCTGTTTCAACGGATGATATGAACATTGAAGTTGTACCGAATGCAAATGCAGGAACCGATCAGGCCTTATGTGCTGCAACCGATGTCAATCTTTTCGGGAATGCATCTACCAGTGGAACATGGACTCAGGTTGGCTCAACACCCAATACAGCCTTTATAACAACCACTACTCCAAGCACTGCCACTGCCTCAGGTTTGGTGGCTGGAACATATACTTTCAGGTATTCAATAGCAACAGCAGGTTGTTCAACATCTGATGATCTGAATGTAGTAATATCGGCAATGCCATCGCCGGCAGCCAATGCAGGCCCCGATCAGAATTTGTGTAATGTAACAGGATGGACCAATGCGGCAAATTCACCATCGCCCGGTACTGCCAGCTGGACCAGGATAGCGGGTACTAATACCCCGACCTTTACCCCGGCAACATCACCAACAGCTACGGTTACCGGAGCTACTTCGCAATCCTATGTGTACGAATGGAAGGTAACCAATGGATCCTGTGCCACTGCTGATCGGGTTACAATAAATATCAGTTCTATACTAACACCAAATGCCGGACCTGACCAAAATAATGTTTGCGGTTCGGAAACTACCATGGCTGCTGTGGCACCCTCAAACGGTGTTGGGAACTGGTCGCTGGTCAGTGGGCCAAATACGCCAACTTTTAGTTCCCTTATTTTAAACAACACTACGGTAACAGGCTTAATACAGGGTACGTATGTTTTCCGCTGGACTGTGTCGAGCGGAATATGTACTCCTTTATCTGATGACGTATCTGTGACGGTTTTTTCAAGTCCAACCCTGGCAGATGCCGGGCCAGATCAAAACCTGTGTAATGTTGGGTCAACCACACTTGCAGGCAATACCATCGTTATTGGATCAGGCCTTTGGTCGCAGGTAAGCGGGCCAGTGGTTACTTTTTCGGATGCAACACTTGCAAACAGCACTGTGAATGGAATGATTCCGGGTACTTATGTTTTTCAATGGACATCAACTAATGGCAGTTGCACTTCTTCCGACCAGGTAACGATTTCAAATTCTGAATTACCTACAGTTTCCAATGCTGCCCCGGCTATCGATAATTGCCTGTTCTCATCGTTGAATCTGATGGGAAATACCCCTGTTGTAGGTACTGGTACATGGAGTCAGATTGCCGGTAGCCCGGTAATAATCAGTTCGCCATCATCGCCCACCAGTGCAGTGCTGGGAACGGTGGCAGGTAGTTATACCTTCAGGTGGACTATAAATAACGGTAACTGCCCTGCATCCTCATCGGATGAGGTGGTTACAATCAGCGATATCCCAACAATGGCTTTGGCAGGAGCTGACCAGAGAGTCTGCAACCAGACAACCGGAATTCTGGCCGGAAACGCCCCGGCTGTGGGTACCGGAACCTGGTCGCAGGTGAGCGGTCCGAATACGGCTGTTATTACTTCTCCTAACTTATCTAACAGCACATTGTCAGGACTTATTCCCGGAACTTATGTATTTAAATGGGAAATTGCCACCGGGCCATTATGTGTATCAAGCGATAATATGCAATTTATTATTGATAACGTTGATGCAACAGCCAATGCAGGTGTTGACCAAACCTATTGCAATCAGTCAACACTTACATTATCAGGTAATTCGCCGATTTTTGGCACCGGTTCCTGGAGCCGTATCAGCGGACCGAATACCCCGGTTATAACCAGTGCCGGTTCACCGTCAACTACTTTAACAGGCGCAATTGCCTCTGCAACGCCTTATGTTTACAGATGGACGATTACAAATGGCGCTTGCTCAACTTCTGATGATGTGCAGTTGCGTAATTATACACTGCCAGTTGTAAGCATCACCGGATCAAATTCAATATGTATTGGTGCAACAACCACGCTATCGCCAACAACCGGGGGTACCTGGTCGAGCAGTAATAATGCAGTGGCTACTGTTTCCAATGCAGGTGTCGTAACCGGAATTTCAGCTGGATCAGCAACATTTATTTTTACAAATACTACAACCGGGTGCAGCTCTGTGGCAACGCCATCAGTAACCGTTAATGCTATTCCTGCATCGCCAACCGCAAGTGTAACTACCCAACCCTCTTGTGCTGTTAATTCAGGAGTAATTACTATTACAGCTCCTACTGGTGTTGGGATCACTTATAGCATTGATGGATCAACTTATACCAACACAACCGGGGTGTTTAGCCTGGTTCCGGCAGGTGCATATAATGTAACTGCAAAAAGTGCAGCCGGATGTATTTCTTCAGCTACAAGCTTAACAGTAAATCCTAAACCGAACTGTCCGCCTGTAGCTAA
>APMI01001380.1_pt1 | contig 19037 bp, 21 predicted proteins | sample 667938 | NCBI WGS metagenome assembly APMI01 (sample SAMN01084076, study PRJNA167559) | wastewater metagenome | biome: Wastewater | place: Denmark: Ejby Moelle, Odense | collected 2011-11-28 | reverse complement strand
CGCACCTATCTGACTAATCCACTTTACAGGCTACCGGCAACTGCGTAACTCCTAATATTTTTGATGGAATAGAAGGTGTTAGGCCGTAGCGCATCCCTGCTTGCGGCAGCGACCAGCTTTGGGAGGCTGAAAAATACTGCCAGAGCACTAAGCTGCCGCCGAGCAACAGAATCGCCAACAAAATGGCGAGGGCGATCTTGAAAGGACTGTAGGGCCGCTCGCCTTGCACTTCTCCAGTGCGACCGTTCACCACGAAACGATAGGTTTTGTCACGAAAACGGAAGGCGGATAGCCATATCGGCAGCAAAACGTGCTTATAGCGGATCTCGCCATAACGGGTGTCCAGACCATTAATTCGCTGGTGATCGCCGCCGATATCGTGGGCGATATCCTGCTGGATCGTGGCGGCCATCCGCGCCTGGGCGTATTTGAAGCCGTGTTCCAGGTCCACCTGATACATTTGGCTTTGAAAACCGCTCAGATAATCTTCTTGATAAGGGACAAGATTCGCTAAATCCCAGGGTTCTAGTTGCTGGGTGACCGTTGGGGGTAACGAGCGGCTGGCTAATACCAATACATCGTCGAAAAAGCGGGAAACCTGCCCGGTGACCGGTGTCCAGCGAACCTTGATAATCGTCTGAATCCGTTCAACTTGCTGCCCATTTTCGAGCGCTAGATAGCGCTCTTGCACGGTATAGTTATCACCTCGCTCACCCTGATAGGTGGTGGTGGTCGCGGCGTCATAGGTCCAATAGGGCACATACATTCCCGCCAGGCGACTCTCGTTGCGGGCGTAGTTTTGCAGTCGGTTTGGCGCGAACCACAATCCGCTGAGCCAATTTTGAAATAGCGTCCAGGCTTGCTCGCGTTTCACCTGAAAGGGCAGCAAGGCTTGCACTGGAAGCTGGCGATGCTGGCGAGTCTTAGCGACCACCGGTGCGCCGCAAAAGGGACATTGGCCGGCATGGGTCGCCGCATCGAAGCGATAAGAGGCGCCGCAGGAAACGCAATCCATAGCGATCTCTTCCTGTGTTGGCGTGCTGCTAGCCGACGCCTTCAGCATTTGTCGAAAATCCTCTTCCAAGATCCGGGTGGTAGAGCGCGTGATCTGGTTTTGATGGCCGCAATGCTCGCAACGCAGGGTATCGGTACCAGGTGCAAATTCGAGAGATGCGCCGCATTGCGTGCAGGGAAAGCGGCGCGGTTCAAGAGAGGGTGCCGAAGAGGAGAATTCAGGCGCTTGCATGGTTGGGTTTTCCGGCGAAGGGTTGAAAAAATTGAGACTGGTCGTCCTAATCTCTGAGGCCGTTGGGAGCGTCAGATGACCGATAGTGCTCGACGGAATGCCAAGGTAGCTAGAAAAAATGACCGATCATTGCTGGTTAGCTCAATAGTTGGGAGTAGCTCGGCGGCAAACCATGAACGCACAGGCTGGTGCCGGTTCGGCCGAACTCGCTGAGTATTGGTAATATGCGCTCTCGAACGAGATTTGGGGGAAAGCGTCAATGGGTGGAACAAGCGGGCAAGAGAGTGGTTTCGATAGCGCGCTCAAGGCTGTGCGTCGTTACTTGCTGGAAAAGGGTAATCGGTTTGACCGAGGCCCGTCTTACGAGGGGAACGGTGAAGTCTTGGCCAGCGTCAGCCAAGCGGTGCGGATGTATGAGACATTGGGCTATACCAAGTTGATGGAGTTCGGTCATCCGCCAACTTACGCAGTGCTGGAAAGAGGTCATCGGGAAGTGCATATTTTCCAACCACAAGACCCAAAAATTAAAGACTGGTTGGAGAATGATCAAGCGACGTTGAATGATCCGCCAATCCGTGCCTATTTTTTGGAAAAATCAGGGTTGCCGGAGAGCGACTTGCCGGCTCCCAGGACACCACGCCAATTTCATATTAATGAAGTCGATAACGTGTTTATTGTCAGTACGGATGAGCGGGCCTAAGAAATTGCCAAGCACGCCTTAAGTTTCCCTTAAGCGATATCAGCCACATTACTGCGCCATGAGGGTTCCGAGCGGCCTTGGGCTGGGTCTCGGAATAAAAAATTCACGGTACGAAAGAGGTGGTTGTTATGCAAACGTCGAGAACATTTAACAAAGTCGCGGCGGCAGTCATCCTGAGTTTAGGTAGTGGGGCGTTGGTGACGGGTCTATTGCCACCGGTGCTGGCGCTGGACGCGACCGCGCCCGTCCGAATCGAGATGAGCGTGCCGGATTTTAGCGCATTGGTTCAGCAGAATGCGGTGGCGGTGGTCAATGTGAGCGTCATCGGCAAGAGTACCCCGATTTTGGCGGGGCGCGGTTTGCCGTTCGCCGTACCCGACGATGACCCAGAGAATCCATTTGGCGAATTTTTCAAACGCTTTCCCCAACCTTCGGTACCACAGGCTGGTACAGAGCGGCCGGTTCAGGGATTAGGCTCCGGTTTTATCATTTCTGTTGATGGTTATATCATCACCAACCGGCATGTGGTTGATGGAGCAGATAAAATCACCGTCAAGCTGAATGACAAACGCGAATTTCCAGCCAAAGTGATCGGTAGCGATGCGCAATCCGATATCGCTTTGCTCAAGATTGAGGCCGGCGATTTGCCGACCGTCGCCATCGGCGATGTGGGCAGCCTCAAGGTCGGGCAATGGGTATTCGCCATTGGCGCGCCGTTCGGGCTGGAGCGTACTGCGACCAAGGGTATCGTCAGCGCCCTGGGACGTTCGTTACCGAACGACACGTATGTACCGTTCATTCAAACCGATGTGCCGATCAATCCCGGTAATTCTGGTGGTCCGCTGTTTGATCTGACCGGCAAAGTGGTCGGCATCAACTCGCAAATCTTCAGCCGCAGCGGTGGTTATATGGGTTTGTCGTTCGCAATTCCAGTCGATGTAGCGATGGAGGTTGTTGCCCAGCTTAAGGCCGAGGGTCATGTAACGCGGGGTTGGATGGGAATTACCTTGCAGGAGGTTACTCAGGATTTGGCTCGTTCCTTTAATCTGGAGCAACCGCGTGGGGCCTTAGTCTCCGAGGTGAATGCCGCCGGTCCTGCGGCCAAAGCGGGTTTGCAGGCGGGTGATATCATCATCGCTTACGCTGGGAAACCGATACAGGATAGCGCCGATTTGCCACCGCTCGTGGGTACCACCAAGCCGGGCGTAAACCAGACGCTAACGGTGATCCGCGATGGTAAGGAACGGGAATTAACCGTGAAACTGGGGCAGTTGCCGGACAAGGATGGCAAAGAACAGTTGGTGGATAACACCCCGAATGAGGGTGGGCCGCGCCTGAATGTCGCGGTCGGCGATTCGCCCAATGGCCAGGGTGTGTTGGTGCAACAGGTCGGGCCAGGTGCCGCCGCCGAAGCTGGGGTGAGAGCGGGCGATATTTTGCTTAGCTTGAACAATCAGCCGATCAAAGATGCTGCGCAGTTGCGGCAATTAGTACGAAATCTTCCGCGCGGTAAACGGGTACCGCTATTAGTGAAGCGGGACGGCGGCGCTTTGTATCTGGCGGTGGCGATCCCATCGGCCGAGAAACAGTCGGGTTAAGCGAGCGTGGGTGGACGGTGCCGGGAAGGATGTGCTGTGACGTTTCCCGCGCACCGCCCCGCGTGTTATTTCAACGCCTCAAGGCTGGCCCCAAAATTGATGTGAAAAGGTGCTCCACTCAGCACTAAAGCCGGTACCGACTTGACCCCGACGGCTTCGGCTTCAGCGACCCGCCGCCGGTTTTCTCCCAGATGGACGATTTCCACGTCAAAGCGTTGTGGGTCGAGTGCGCTGGCGACGGTTTGTTCGGCCGCTACACAAACTGGGCAGCCGGCGTGATAGAAAATAGCTTTGCTTTTCATCGCGATCACTCCTTAATGAATTAAAATCTGACTGAAGGGGTCGAACCGAGAGCGGTGGTCGAAGACCTCAGCAAGCCGAGCATGGGTCGGTTAGCGCATTTTGACCAGCGGGCACTTTTTGGTGCCCCAGGCACTTTTTGGTGAAAGTTGTTGATTTGTCGGATGAAAAAAATTTCTCAGGTTCCGTCGGTGTACGCCAGGCTGGAAGATGTGATCGGCTGCAAGTGGTCAGTTTCGGTGTTGCACGCCGTCGGAGCCGGTACCAGACGGCCCGGCGCGCTCGAACGGGAGATTACCGGGATTTCAACCAAGGTGCTTTCAGAGCGCTTGCGGAAATTGACCCACTACGGATTATTAGAACGAGAGGCATTCCCAGAGCTGCCGCCCCGCACCGAGTATGCGCTGACCGAAGCCGGCCGGCGCTTGGTCGAGATTATCGAACAAATCCAACGACTCGACAGCCAATTGCAAACGACGACCCCTGGTGGTCGTGACGCCAAACGGGCTTAATGCCGCTTTTGAGGAGATCTGTAATGAAGCGAGCGGGATTTCTTGCCATCCTGTTGCTGACCCTTCCTGTGCTCGCTGAGCAGCCGGCACCCGCTTTGCGCCCTGATCAGGCCCCGGTCATTGACGTGCGCAGCGCCGAGGAATACCGCGAAGGCCATGTCCGGGATGCGGTTCACATTCCTTACGAGCAAATTGCCGACCGGATTACGGCGACCGTTCCCAATCGTGATACCCGTATCGTCCTGTATTGCCGTAGCGGCCGTCGTGCCGAGATTGCCGAAAAAGCCTTGCGTCGGTTGGGTTATAGCCACGTTGAGAACAAAGGTGGTCTGGAAGACATGCGCCGCGCGGGCTATGTGACCGAGTGATCTGGCACTGAGCGATGCCTTTTCGGGCTGCCACACTTTCAGCATACCGTCGGCAGGGGTTCGGCACAGACTGGATAGCCTAACAAGCGGCTCATCACCTGAGCCGTGTGTTCCGGCGTACCACTGGTGAAATAGCGCGCTGTACCGTTCTGGGCATCGCTTGCCAGCAAACCGGTTGTCTCTAAGCGCCGTCGTAGTTGGCGGGCGACTGCGGCACTCGGATCGAGAATCACGGTATCCTGATGAACCAAGCACTGGATCAGTGGCGCGAGAAACGGGTAATGCGTGCAACCCAGCACCAGGGTATCAGCGCCTTGTTCCAGCAGAGGCGCTAGAAATTTTTCCAAAAGGGCTTGCGGCTGGGGGCCGCTCAATTCCCCGTTTTCCACACAATCCGCCAGGCCGGGGCAGGGTTGCACGATCACCCGCGCCTGGTGGCCGTGTTGATCGAGTAATGCAGCAAATTTATCGCTGCGTACCGTGTTGCCCGTGGCCAAAACTCCGACCACCCCGGAACGGGTTGCAGCTACCGCCGGTTTGAGCGCTGGCTCGACGCCGATAATAGGAATATCGAAGCGTTCACGTAGCCGGGTAATCGCCGCTGCGGTCGCGGTGTTGCAAGCGACCACCACTGCCTTAGCGCCCTGATCCAACAGAAATTTAGTGATGATAAACGCTCGGCGAGTGATGAATTCGTCTGCTTTATTACCGTAGGGCGCGTGACCGGAATCGGCGACATACACGAATGCCTCGTGCGGGAGATCGGCGCGAATCCGTCGCAATACCGACAGACCGCCCACGCCAGAATCAAAGACGCCGATGGGCTTACCGCGCTCCATGTCGGTGAACCGGTCCGCCGTATGAGTTAGGTGGTCGAAATACCGGGCGCGAATAAGCGTGCGATCCGTTCTTGAATTGCTACGGCTGCCGCGTGCGGGTCGGCCGCTTGGCGGATCGGGCGACCGACGACGATGTAATCAGCGCCGCTTAGAAAAGCGTCCTCCACATCCATTGTCCGCTTCTGGTCATCCGTCGGACGGTTCAAGACCGGGCGGATGCCAGGGGTAATGATCAGCAGCTTTTCGCCGAGATTGGCCCGTAACTCGGCCGCCTCCAAACCGGAGGAAATCACGCCGCGACAACCGATAGCCAACGCCCGACGCGCGCGTGACAGCACCAGGGTTTTCGGGTCGCAGGCGAAACCCAAATCATCGAGATCGGCTTGATCAAGGCTGGTCAAGGCGGTAACAGCGAGGATGCCTAAATCGCCGCCGATCTCTTGCGCCGCTTCGACCGCCGCTTTGAGGATGGCATCATTGCCGTGGACGGTAGTGAAGGTGGCGCCGTAGGGTTTAAGCTGGCGCACGGCGGAGCGCACCGTTTCTGGCACATCGAAGAATTTGAGATCAACAAACACCTTTTTATCACGCGCCCGCAACCCGTCGATCAGCTCGAAATAGCCGCCGGCCATGAACATCTCCAGGCCGATCTTATAAAAGCAAACCGCATCGCCTAACGTTTCCACCAGGTGCCGAGCTGTCGTCGGATTGGGTACGTCCAGAGCAAAAATCAGGCGTTCGGCGGGTGGAATGGCTTTGCTGGCAAGCGGCTTTGTGGAGGTCATCGGGCGATCCGCGCTAAAGGGCAAGAAGGTCAACGCATGGCAGTGATTCTAGCGCGACCGGTCATTTGGCGACAGGGCCATATCGGCAATGGTCCCCGCTAGCCGACCGTTCCCGAAGCGATTATTGGGTGACTTGGCGCCATTCGCGCTCGTAATAATGCACCAGGATTTGGTTATTGAGCCGATTGATCTCGCTATCAACCGGCCCCATGTCGGGCGGAAACTGAAACAACGGCGCAGTGGTGTCGGGAGTCAAGAAACGTAAACCGGCTGGATAGTGAGCGGGTGGTTGCCGGGGCTGGCGAGTCGCCAATGCAAAGCCCCATTCGCCAAAGGCCGGTATATAGGCGTGATAGGGCGCCACCCGCAAGCCGACACTTTCCAGCGTACGGACGATGCACCAGAATGATTGCCGGGCGTAAAGCGGTGAAGTGGTCTGCACCGTGACCGCACCATTCGCGGCCAGATGCTTTTCGAGCAAGCGGTAGAAGGTGTTGGTGTAAAGCTTGCCCAGCGAATAATTGCTCGGATCAGGAAAATCTACCACGATGAAGTCGAACATGTCCGCATTTTGCGCCAGCCATTTGAAGGCATCCTGATTGATGATCTGCACCTTTGGGGATTGCAGAGCGTTGTCGTTCAATGGGGTCAGTAAGGGGTGATTGGCGAACAGTCGGGTCATGTCCGAATCGAGATCAACCAGGGTGATCGACTCAATGCTGTCGTAGCGGAGGATTTCGCGCACTGCCAAGCCATCGCCGCCGCCTAACACCAATACCCGACGTGCTCCGGGCAACGCGCCCAGGCCGGGATGCACCAGCGCCTCGTGGTAGCGGTATTCGTCGCGGGAGCTAAATTGCAGGTTGTTGTTGAGAAATAGTCGAAAATCGTCCTTCCAGCGGGTGACGACGATCCGTTGATAGGGCGATGTGTGCGCGATGACGATTTCATCGGCATACAGATTTTCTTCGGCTAAGGCGGTGATTCGGTCGGCGGCAATGAAACCGGCCGCCAAGGCGATCAGTGCGGCGAAGCATTGTCCGCGCAGCCAGCCGCCTTGCGGCAGTTGCTGACGAAACAACCGCAAGGCCCAGGCGGCCACCAGGACGTTGAGCAGGCCAAACAGCAGGCTGGTTCGGTTCAAACCCAAATGCGGCGCAAGCAGAATCGGAAATAGCAGTGAAACAGCCAGCGCACCCAGATAATCCAGAGTCAGCACTTGCGACACCAGATCCTTGAAAGCGAACTGCTGCTTGAGGATACGCATGACCAGGGGAATTTCCAGGCCGACTAAAATGCCGACGACCAGAACCAGCACGTACAGGGCCAGCCGGAACAGGCCACCCCAGGCGAAGATCAAAAACAGCATTGGTGCGGAGAAACCGCCCAGAATGCCTACTGCGAGTTCGATTTGAATGAAGCGGGTTATTAGGTTGCGAACGACATAACGCGATAGCCAGGAACCAATCCCCATCGCAAACAGGTAGGTGCCAATGACGGTGGAAAATTGGGTGACTGAATCGCCCAGTAAATAACTGGCCAATGTCCCCGCGATCAGTTCATAAACCAGCCCACAGGAGGCAATGATAAAAACTGAGACAAGAAGGGCGTGGGTCACGGGGTTAATGCAATCCCTAAGCGGTGCAAATGTGGGCAGAGATTGAGGTTAAAAATGACGGATTCAAAAAGCATTTCCAGCAGTGAAGACATTATCGCGTTCTGGTTTGCGGAGCCAAACCAGTCCCTGTGGTTCAATTCTACGCCAGAATTCGATCAACACTTGCGTGAGCGATTTTTGACCACCTATCGTGCAGCGGCGGATGGGCAACTGTTAGCGTGGGAACAAAGCTCTGTCGGTGCGTTGGCGTTGGCGATTGTACTCGATCAGTTTCCACTCAACATGTTTCGCGGCCAACCGGAAAGCTTCGCCACCGAGGCCGCTGCGCGCACGGTCGCGGATCGCGCGATGGTGCGTGGTTTTGATCAGGAGTTGGCGCCGACCCAGCGTCTTTTTCTCTATCTGCCGTTCATGCACAGCGAAAAGCTGGCTGATCAGACCCGCTCGGTACAACTTTTCGAGTCATTGGGATTGGAAGACAGCGCGCGTTTCGCTCGTCATCATCACAATCTCATCGTTCGGTTTGGCCGATTTCCACACCGTAACGCGATTTTGGGTCGGGAAAGTACACCCGAAGAACTCGCTTATTTGGCTTCGCCAGAAGCATTCCATGGCTGAGTTTCTTTGAAGAACTTTGGAGTTTTGCTGTCCATTCTCGTTTATGACGTTTTTATATCATCATCTTATTGCCAAACACATCTCTCCTACCACAAGAAGGAGCAGGGATATCGGTCGTTGCCGACTACGGTTATCATGTATCCACGTTTTTCCAGATACTAAACCGCCCGCTTTTTCAGAGTCACAGATAACCCAGCCGGATGAATTCTCGATGCAACCTATATTGAAATCCGCCAAGCTCGCAAACGTTTGCTACGACATTCGGGGTCCGGTGCTGGCACGCGCCAAACAAATGGAAGATGAAGGCCAGCGGATCACCAAGCTCAACATCGGTAACCCGGCACCATTCGGCTTTTTGGCTCCCGAAGAACTGGTGCAGGATGTCATTCACAACCTGCCAGATGCTTCCGGTTATTGCGATTCGAAAGGGCTTTTTGCCGCGCGCAAGGCGGTGATGCACTACACCCAGCAGAAAGCGATTCCAGGCGTGCAGGTCGATGATATCTATATCGGCAATGGTGTGTCCGAGCTGATCGTGATGGCTTTGCAGGCTTTGCTTAATACCGGCGATGAGGTGTTGATTCCGGCCCCGGACTACCCATTGTGGACGGCAGCGGTGAGCCTATCGAGCGGTACGCCGCGCCATTATTTATGCGACGAGCAAGCCAACTGGTTGCCCGATTTGGATGATATTCGAGGCAAGATCACCCCAGCCACACGCGCCATTGTGATTATCAATCCTAATAATCCGACCGGTGCGCTGTACCCCGTGGATCTGTTGCAGGATATTCTGGAAATCGCGCGTCAGCATCAGTTAATCGTGTATGCCGATGAAATTTACGACAAAGTGCTATACGACGGTGGCCAACATACCTCAATCGCTTCACTGGCGGAGGATGTGCTGTGCCTGACGTTCAATGGTCTGTCCAAGAATTACCGAGCCTGCGGCTATCGGGCCGGCTGGGTGGTAGTGTCAGGCGAGAAAACCCACGCCCAAGATTATATCGAGGGCCTGACCATGCTAGCCTCAATGCGGCTGTGCGCTAATGTGCCGGCGCAACATGCGATCCAGACCGCGCTGGGCGGTTATCAGAGTATTGATGATCTGGTGCTGCCAACCGGCCGACTGGGCAAGCAGCGCGATGTGGCGTTTAATCTGCTCACCGCCATTCCCGGTGTCAGTTGCGTCAAGCCGCGCGCTGCGCTGTACATGTTCCCCCGACTGGATCAAAAGCTTTATCCCATCGTTGATGACCAGCAGTTCGTGCTGGATTTTTTGTTGGAAGAAAAAGTGTTGCTGGTGCAGGGCAGCGGTTTCAACTGGCCCCATCCCGATCATCTGCGTGTCGTATTCTTACCGCATGAGGACGATTTAACCGATGCCATCGGACGCCTTGGGCGTTTTTTGGAGCGTTACCGGAAGCGCCATAGCCTGTGAGTGTTTTTAAGGCTGCCTAGTGTAATTCACGACTTTGAGATTCCTGGGGCCGTTGGCCCCAGTTGGAGCCTATTCCGCATCCTGCGGAATATCCATAAGACAGCGTTCAATTGATGACTTGGCCGTAAACATCTTTTTCAAACTGTTCTCCCTCCTCATCAGGGAAGTCAATACCATCAAGGTTATCAGCCCAGTGGACGAGTTCATGAAGTAAGGTTACCCCAACCAAATAAACTTGCTTATTATATTTAGTTTTGCGTAGTCCGTGACCTGCCTCAAACTCTTCAACGATTTTGGTATGAATATTGATTTCATCGGGATCGACAGAAGCGTTGAATTCTCCGATCGCACCAACCAAGGTTTTAATGGTGATATGGGGTTCATTACCCCATTTCAATGCCCGCTTTAGAGTCGTTCGATCAATTTGACCGTATTTTTGGAAAGCCGCAACGATGGATTTGACATCGACGACCTTGGGTAAGGCATAGCGGACGTATTGAGTAAATTTGGGATATTGGGTTTGATCTGCGTTGGTCATTTTCATTGTAATCTCCAAGGAAGTAGGGATCTAATGTTCGGCGACATTGATGTGGTTTAAGCGCCAGTCATTTTTATCTTTATTAAATATTGCCGAACCTCGGATTCCTTCGACTGGAAAGGCGAAGGCAATTTGGGCACGTTCAGTTTCAACGAGGAACTCGGTAATATCGAGTGCGTTTGGGCCGCTGGCGATTTGAATCGCCTCACCATCAACTACGACCGCTTTTGGATTAATGGTGATGTGAGTATGATTATTAATTTGCAGTGGCTTGCGCTGGGGCCTGACATCGAAATGGTAATATTGGCTCAATTGTGGGGTATTGAGCAAAATTTGCAGGATCGTTTCTGCATCACCCGTTGCACTTGCCATGGCTACTGTATTAATCATTAAGAGCGCTCCTATTAAGAAGTTATGTCGTATCATAGTTTCACCATGCATCTTACTTCGGTGCTTATCAGTACTAGCATTCATGGAAACCGCTTCACCCGTTCGCTTTTAAGAGCCTTAACATAGGCCAAGAAAAGCAAGTATTGTTCCAAAGTAGAAAACCTGCATAACTATCAGTATATAAAGATAATTATTAAAGAGGGTTCTCAGAAATCAATGAGCAAATGATATCGCAAAGTGGGCTGATAGCCAATTTGGCCTGAGTCGGCTCATTTTGATCTGGTGCATTCTGATAGGGTAAACCGTGATCCTAGCCATTCGATTATAAAAAACGCCTGGCGGTCAACTAACTGAAGGCACGTTTTCTACAATTTTCCCTAGGTTTTCCAGATTTTTATGGGGATATAATCTGAACCTCCGTCGCAGTAGGGCCTGGCTTCTTAGCGATCTTTCCATAAATTAACCAGAACGCTTCTCTCCACTCTTTTACCTAAAGGAAATCACTATGACTACTCCAATCAGCCGTTATCCTATCCCCACCCTGGACCAACTGCCTGAAGATGTCCGTGATCGAATTCTGGCGGTGCAGGAGCAAACCGGTTTTGTCCCTAACGTGTTTTTGGGACTTGCCCATCGTCCCGACGAATTTCGTGCATTTTTCGCTTACCACGACGCTCTTATGGAGAAGGAAAGCGGGCTGAGTAAAGCTGAGCGGGAAATGATTGTGGTTGCGACTTCGGGCACTAACCAGTGCCATTATTGCGTGGTTGCACACGGTGCCATCTTACGGGTTCGTGCTAAAAATCCGTTGATCGCGGACCAAGTGGCTATCAACTACCGCAAGGCCGATCTGACACCACGTCAAAAGGCCATGCTCGATTTCGCCTTGAAAGTCGCCAAGGAAGCCTACGCGGTGAATGACGCTGATTTTGAAGCATTGCGCGCTCATGAGTTTACCGACCAGGATATTTGGGATATCGGGGCCATCGCGGCATTTTTTGCCATGTCCAATCGTCTGGCAAATATGATGAGCCTGCGCCCAAATGACGAATTTTATCTGCTGGGTCGAATTCCCAAGAAAAAATGATCCTGGCTGATTGAGTGAGTTGACGCAGGATCTGGCACCAGGTTAATGAAGCGACACGGCCTGGAGAAACGCGATGGAAACCGTCGATACCGTCGTGGTCGGTGCCGGCGTGGTTGGCCTGGCCGTGGCCCGTGCGTTGGCGCAAACTGGGCGTGAAGTCCTTATTTTAGAAGCAGATGAGCGCTTTGGTGCACAGACCTCAGCGCGCAACTCCGAAGTGATCCATGCCGGCCTCTACTACCCGCCAGGTTCACTGAAAGCGCGCTTGTGCGTACAGGGTAAGGCACTGCTTTATGGTTACTGTGCCGAACGCGGCATCGCACACCAGCGCATCGGCAAGCTCTTGGTGGCGTGTGATGCCAATGAAGTAGCCGCATTAGCTAGCTATGCCGAACGTGCCGCTGCAAATGGCGTGATGTTGCGTCCGCTTGATGCCGCTCAGATCAGCCAGCTTGAACCCGCTGTGCGGGCGGTGGCCGGTTTGTACTCCGAATCGACCGGTATCTTGGATAGCCATGCGTTGATGCTGACCCTGCTGGCCGATGCCGAGCGGGCTGGTGCGACGCTGGTGACCCGCGCTCCTGTCGTAGCCGGCACGGTCGATGCTGATGGAATCACCCTGTGCATTGGCGGTGCGGAACCCTACGAGTTGCGTTGTCGTCAGTTGGTCAACTCGGCCGGCTTGGGTGCGCAGTCCCTGGCGCGATTTTTAGTGGGGTTGCCGCCCGAACGGATACCACCGACGTTCTACGCGAAAGGGCATTATTTTCTGTTCAATGGGCGGTCGCCGTTCCGGCATTTGGTCTATCCGATGCCGGATGCAGCAGGACTAGGGATTCACGTTACCTTGGATCTTGGCGGGCAATGCAAGTTTGGGCCGGATGTGAGTGGCTGGCCGGTGATGGTCGATTACCGCTTCGAAACCGGACTTGAAGAAAAATTTTACCGAGCGATCCGCCGCTATTACCCGGATTTAGCCGACGGTATGTTGCGGCCAGGCTATACCGGTATCCGGCCTAAAATCACCGGCCCAGCGCAAGCGGCGGGCGATTTCGTTATTCAAGGGCCGGCCGTCCATGGGGTAACGGGTTTGGTCAACCTGTTCGGCATCGAATCACCGGGTTTAACTGCCGCTCTGGCCATCGCGCGCGAGGTGGTGAAGCGTCTGGAAGCACCGAGCCGGTAAAACGAGCAGGCCAAGGAATCTAAATCGGGGAAGGCCGCCCTCCGTTTGCAGGAACCGCTCAAGAACCCGACATCAGCCGATCTGATCACTTGACCTTACGGCACAACTGCTCTATCTTTAGCGTACATTTGTACGCTAAAGCTTAACCATGCCTAAACAACCCGATGACCAGGCTTATCTGGCCCGACTGCAAGAGTATTACGCTCGCTGGCGCACCGTGCCTGCTTATGGCCCGCTGCGGAGCGTTTTGCGGCTCAGCTCGCGTGATGGTGTGGCCAAAGTGTTGGAGCGGCTCAGAAGCGCCGGCTATCTGGAGCGCACACCGGCTAACCGCTGGGCGCCGACCGAGCGGTTTTTCGAGCGGGGTTTGGCGGAAGCGGCCGTCCCAGCCGGTTTGCCGGCCCCGACCCACGATGGCGGCGAAGCCCATTCCATTGATGCCTACCTGGTGCGCCATCCATCGCGCACCACCCTCATACCGGTGACCGGCGATTCGATGATCAACGCCGGCATCCACGAGGGCGACATCGCGGTGGTGGAGCGAGATACGCCGGCCCGACCTGGCGATCTCGTGGTGGCAGCGCTCAACAACGAGCTGACGCTCAAAACATTGGCGGTGGAAAACGGTACGCTGGTTCTGCAACCGGCCAACCCCCGCTATCCGGTTATCCATCCCGGCGACCATCTGGAGATTTTCGGTGTGGTCATCGGCCTTGTTCGCTCGTATCGCTCTCCCCGGAGGTAACTGCTCATGTTGGCTCTCGTTCCCGGAACGCCCATCGGCCGCACGTCTCGGCCCCGGCCCACCCATGGTTTGAAGGCGGAACAGTCCGCAGGGTTGCCGTTACTGATCGACCTGTCAGCCGATATGGCCACGCTTGTTGATGAGCCGGCCGAGTACTGGCCAGACCTGGATACTCATCTGATCCGCAATGCGGAGGCGACCTTCCTGGTCAAGATCCGTGGCGATAGCCTGCGAGCAGCGGGGTTGCGCGATGGCGATCTGGTGATCATGGATCGCACCACACCTCCGCTGGCGGGTAGCGTGGTGGCGGTAGCTGTCGCGGGCAAGATTGCGCTACGGTGCCTGGGCCGCGATGCAACCGGCCGGCTGATGCTGGAACCAGGGGCCGATCAACCCGCTGGACCCGTGTGTGCGCCTCTATCCTTGGCGGAATGCGAAATTTGGGGCGTCGCGCGCTGGGTGGTTCAGCGGCTTTGGCCGAAACGGGATCAGGAAGCGGCAAGTGATGGAGCGTCTCTTGCGGTTTCGCCGGGCAGCGGTGCGCTAGCTGTCGGTTAAACAGAGGCGCATAGATCGCATTCCGATCATCGCATCGATTCTCTTAGCTTGAACTGTTTGCCACGGTTACCAGGCGATTTCCTGATCGTTCGGCGAGGAGTCCATCAATCAGGCTGAACCACTGCTGCGAAATCGTGGCGGTTGAAAAACGGACGCCGATATCCTCCACAGCGGCCGCACTCATGCGCTGCCAGAGTTGAGGATCGGTGATGAGAGTACTCACCGCTTCACTGAAGGCATAGTCGTCGTCTTGAATCAAAAAACCATCGATCCCGTGGCGCACGATTTCCCGAGGCCCGGTTGGGCAGTCGAAGCTGACCACCGGCAATCCAAAGGATTTTGCCTCGATCAATACCATCGGCAACCCTTCTTGGCGTGATCCCATCACGTAAATGGAGGCCCGCCGATACCATGACTCGATACGCTGGGTCGCAGGATGGATGATGACGTGCCCTTCAAGCTGCAACAACTTGAGCAGGGTCGCCAGATAGTCCAAATAGCCCCAGTCGGTGTGACCGCGTTCGCCGCCACCGACAAAAACCAACTGCCAGTCGGGATGATCATGCAAGGGTTTTTGCAACGCCCACAGCAGGCGATCCAGCCCTTTGCGGGCGATAAGATGACCGACACAGAGGAGAATTTTCTCGCGTTGCGTGCCCGCTGAGGGGGATGGTAGCGGTGCGGCGTTGGGGATCACTCGGACAGTGCGGGCCAGTTGCGCCAACGCGGGCCGGTCGGCTTCGGTCAGGCCCACCACCACATCAAGCCGGGGATAGCTCAACCGGCGCATGGCACGCCAGAAACGCGGTGCCTCCTCATAGGCGATATGCTCGCAACCGATTTTGAGCACGGAACGGGGTAGCGCCAAGGCGGTAATACACGCGAAGTCGTACCAGATTGCCAGCACGATATCGATGCGCTGCTCGCGCACGTAGCGGTGCAGCGCAAGCCCGATAGACGCCATCTCCGCCAAATAAGGTAGCCGGCCACGCGCCCGGCGTAGGCAGTTTAGGCTTGTGAGCTGAAGATTAGGGTCATGGAACACTGGCTTGTGCAACGGCTCGACCGACAGTAAGCGGGCGTCGTAACGCTCACTCAGTTCCCGTACCAGATTGACCGCGACCCGCTGAATGCCGCCGGAGGCGTTCATGTCATTGAGCAACACAGCCAAACGTAGCCGGTGGGTGCTAGTCACCGGCGCGTGCTCAGCCGCGATCAACATGAGAGAAGGTCACGATGCTGCGGGAGCTATGCCACATGTCGTAGTGGAAATTTTGCGCTGAGAGCTGGTCGAACAGCCGCTTAACACCCCGGCGGCCGATGGTGGGTTGATGGACTTCCAGCATGATTTTTCTGACCCCGGTCAGATCGATCCCTTCAAACAGGCCATCTTCACCTCCTTCGATATCGACAATCAGCATGGTGGGACGGATTTCCGCCAGGCGTTGCTGAAATGACGTGGTTTTCACTTTGACGGGTTTACCGAGGAAACTGTGCGTCCCCGATGCCCAAAAGTCCTCATGAACGTAGAAATCAATTTCGCCCGATTCCTTGGCCAGCACTTCGTGATACAGCGTGACCTGTACATTATTGAGTTTATGGGTTAACCGAATGACATCAATCAAGGCCGGGTTCGCCTCGACCGAATAGACCGCCTTGGTATGCGGGTTCTTAGCGCAGTAGGTCGAAATGAAGCCACAACCGGCGCCGATTTCCAGAATCACCTCATCGGTTTGGATCAGGGCATCGAGTTCGCCCGCCTCACTCGCCTCATAAGTGCCGACCCGGATGGCCTGGATGATCTGTTCGGAAAATACCTTCGGGATGATCGGGATGATCACGCCCCGATGTTCTACCTCTTCCACTGGCGTGAGATGGGTGGGTTCTTTATCGACGGGTGGGGGAGCACTGGGCTTGGTGGTGGTATCGGTCGATATGCCGAGGGCCTTTTGCAAGCGCGAGAGTAATGCTGGCCCGGCCTTGGCGTGGGCCACCCCTGCCACTTCCACAGCCGGATCGATTAGCTGGTAATGGAGGTGATTCTCGAAGCCGTTGGTCAGATGCGGGGAGAGCATCTCCGGCCAGGCGACCAGCGCGGCGATTTTGGCCTTGAGATCCTGGACAAGGGCGCTGACGTGCGGATCGACCGGGGGCGCTTCGGTTTTTCGGTCAACATCGCGCCGTTGCCAAAACGCATCGTGGTAATCCGATTGGATGGGAAAGGCCGCCTGCGGGCGATGCTCGACTTTGCGGGCCAAAATCCCCATCTGGACCGGTTCACCGTTGACCAGTTCCACCCGATTGCCGATTTGACGTGGTTCGCTCACCCGAAACCAGTACGGCAGATTACGGTACAGGATCATGTAGATCTCAATATCCGTAAAACCGTTTTTGGCGAGGTAGCCGAAGAACGCCTCTGGGGCAAATTGATAAAACCCGTGCCCCATGAAATTGTTGGCGGTGGTGATGCTGAGCAAATGGCCGCCGTCTGCGAGCAGATCAGTAGCGTTTTTTAAGGCCCCAGGAAAGTTGAAGACATGCTCCAGCGAGCCAAAATCAACCACGCACGTATATTGGCGTTGTAGCTCTGCCGGGATCGGGTCATTGAGGTTGTGAATGATGCTCGCCCCTTCGTAACCGGAGGCGTCGATGCTGTCTACCTTGGTAGCGCCAAGCTGTTTGAAGAGGTTTTCTGAGTACGCATGGTGCAGCATGGTATGGACTTCGGCGTCGGTTACCGGTGAACCGAAACGCTCGAACATGCTATGCAGGGTGCCTGCATCAAGATAGTGATTCTGCCGTCCCAGCATCACGGTGCGGTCGAAACTGACCCCCTTGCCTTTGCCGAAAAGTGAAAACTGCAAACCCTGATAACCGACACCCATCCGAATACCCCCAAAGAAACGATCAATTGAATTTGTCTCGAAGCGACCCGCAGCCTGTGACCGGCAAAACGGCGGCGCGGTTCACGAGCGCCAGAGGATGCTAGCGTGCGTGAAGTATGCTCTCAAAAGTTCAGTATCGCAGCTTGCCAGATGTACCGGCCAACGCGCCAGGGCCTCGCGCCATCGCCCGGCGCGCACCAATTGTCGTTGGTGACGCACACACGCCAGCGCGATCCGGCGCGTGAGTGCTTGGTCATGTCGGTCTATCCGTTTGCAGATCGCCTCAAGGTAAGCGGAACCCCGACGACGTAGGCTGCCGCCGTTGTCCACGAAGGCAGCGGCCGTCAGCGCATGGAGTCGTAAGACAGCGGTGGAATCCATGCTAGAGAATCGATATCGCCAACCCCTCAAGGTTTGCTGATCGGCCAACGGATCGGCCGCACCCTTTCGGCGCCACTGATGCGACAGCAACGCGAGTGCGGCGCGGCGCGCTTGACGCAGTGCATAACGGATTGAAACTTGGCTATTGTGCTGCCGCCACAGGAGCCACGGCTCCCGCAAATTATCTAGCTCCGTGATTTCTGACAGGCGCAGCCACAAGTCGTAATCCTCGGCGCCATCGAACTGTGGCCGATAACCGCCGACTGCAAGCAAAGGCTCACGCCGTAACATCACGGTCGGGTGGATTAGGGCGCAACTGATTCCTAAAGCAGCGTGGACGCGGTGCGGGCCGGTAGGCACTCTGATCTGGCCGCTGCGAATACCAGCAGGATCGATGCGCAGTGCTTGTGTGCCAAGGACGCCGATTTCAGGGTGTCGATCCAGATAATGGCACTGGGCGGCAAGCCGACCGGGGAGGGCGATATCGTCAGCGTCCATGCGGGCGATGTAACGGCCGCGTGCGTGTACCAAACCGAGATTTAATGCGTGTGAAAGACCATCTCCCTGACCGGCGACGATCCGCAAGCCGTCGTGCAGAGCGGCATAGCGGCGTAGGATCGTAGGCGTTTCATCACGACTACCGTCATCAATGGCGATGATTTCGTGGGAGATATTGGCTTGGCCGATCAGGCTATCCAGGGCCAGGGCGAGGAAACGCGCGCCGTTGCGCACTGGCAGGAGCACGGAGACCGTGGGTGGTGGCACTGGCTCGTTACTCCTCAAGTCAGATCAGCCGATCCATTGATCAATGGCAGTCGGGGATATGGCTTCAAAAGTTACTTGTTTTGCCGGTTGGCTAAGCATTACGCATTGTCGCTGATGGTGTGCGTGTAAACGATCATTTCATGATGACCGAGCGGTATGGCATCTTTTTTGTATAAGCTGGACGATCAAGAGATTCGGCATTAACCATCTGAATCCCAGCTATCCCTCAGCAGTCCTAACGCCAACAATCCTGGAGGTGGTGCCATGGCAAGCAAAGACCCGTTCGATACCCTTAAATCAATGCGCGAAATACAAAACAAGGCTCGAGGTGGACCCAAGCCTACCAGTCCGAATTATTGTCTTGGCGCAGCAAAATTTGTTGCTGGAAAGCTGATTGGTCTCTTTAAGGAAAAAAGTCATAGGAGTTACGCAGTTGCCGGTAGCCTGTAAAGTGGATTAGTCAGATAGGTGCGGATGGCG
>APMI01001360.1_pt1 | contig 19059 bp, 19 predicted proteins | sample 667938 | NCBI WGS metagenome assembly APMI01 (sample SAMN01084076, study PRJNA167559) | wastewater metagenome | biome: Wastewater | place: Denmark: Ejby Moelle, Odense | collected 2011-11-28 | reverse complement strand
CCACTTCTGACATCTTCTTCCATGTCAAAGAAATCTACGGTGTGGATATAAATAAGCGAAGCGACCGTTTCCAATGTAACCAACCGCATTATTGAGCATATTAAAGAATGGGAGAACGGTCCATTGGAAGCTGTTTATTTTACGGTTTGGATGGATGGGATTGTGCTGATAGTAATCGTTTTTTCAACAATGGTTTCACTTTTATTTGAAGGCTTGTTGGTGATGGGGTCTGTTCCTGTTGCAAGCACCTTTACCAAATATGTACCTGCAGGTATTTTTTGAATAACCGCATCAACTGATGATGAACATTTGCACTTACATCCCATGCCATCCCAATATTCTTTGATTGTAATGAGGCTGTTTTTTATCTCATAACTCAGCTTTACTTTTCGGCAGCACATATGCTCCTGAGTGCGGTGAAATACAAGTGAATCACCCCTCAGAATTAAAGTGTCTTGCCATACTGTAACGATAGTTTCCGACGGAGGGATTCTGCTTTTTGAAACAGGGCGATCGGCCGCACAGCCCTGCACGTTATATCTGAACAGAGGCTGTTGAGCAAATATTGTTGAGCAGAACATTAGTGATGCGACAAGTATAAAAATGGTTTTCATAAAAAAAATTAAAGTATGAAAAGTAACCTCTGCGTTGAAGTGATTTCTATGACCACAGTCAACATTTTACCTACTACCAGTCATGTTCAGGGAGGGCAGTGTTTAATTACCTTAAAGTACCCTTATATTTTTTTCAGCATGAGATTTCTTGAAATCCCGTTCAGCATGTTTGAAGGGCCTTTTTTACTGCTGTTCTTAGTGATGTTACTTATATGGTGTATAGCACTTGTAGCAATTGCTAATGGACGATTTAATGATAATACCACAAAACTTTGTTGGTTTTTGTTGGTGCTTTTTCTGAGTGTTGTTGGTGTTTTGTTATTTGTTATCTGGGGCAGAAAAGAGGTTTTTAGTGGCCGTAAATAACCTGGCAAAGGGGAATAATTTTGAAATGTAGGCAAAAGTTTTCAAAGTTTTAATCAATGTATATGAAACGATTATTTCTGTTATTAGCTGTTTTTTTTCTATTTAATTCCAGCGGTACACCAGTGGTAAAAGAGGAAACGCTGCTGGGAGCAGAACTTAATTACGAAAGCAAAAGCATTACACTCATCGTAGTATCAAAAGGCTGTACTGTAAAACAGGATTTTGTATTGCACATGCAGGCCGACAAATTGCTTGTTACAAGGAAAAAGAATGATGATTGCAAAATGATGCCTTTTGCTGAACGTTTAACCTGGACTTTTAAGGAAGCCGGAATCAATGCGGATAAAGCCTTTTATATTCAGAACCGTTTTGCAGGCAATCCATTCACAGCAATAATAAGTAAATGAAACAGAAAATTTATATAAAGCCCACAAAATCATCTCTTATAGCGGGGATAATTGCAGTAGTACTCATGCTTGCATTTGGCATTGTTTTTTTGGTTTTGCTGGCCGATGAGGATTCGACGGTAGGCATGGTGTTTATGTCGTTCTGGATATTATTTATATTATTGATTGGCGGAATATTTTTATATAAGTACAAGAATTATAATAATACAGACAGTGCCGATGAAGCAATATTCTCGTCGGATGAAAATAATGAAGAATTACAGTTTGATGAAAAGCTGCGTAAACTGGAAGCTTTATTCAAAGAAAATTTAATTACCGAGTTTGAATACCGGAAGAAACGGGCTGAAATTCTACAAAGCCGTTGGTGATAATTTTATTGGCTTGTTTTTTATGTTGAAGTCTTTTTTACAATAACTGAATCTGGCAAGTGATGTATAAAGAACAACAAAACACTTGCGGTAAAGAAACGCTTAAAATATTTAATATTTTGCATCAAAACAATCCCCCCAGATTTTAGTATAGACAATTGCTGCATAGAATTACCAAACGTACAAGAGTCCCGACGATGAATGCGGAGATGCAGGCCAAAAGCATCTGCATGCTACGCAGCCAAAGCCCGATAGCAGTAACAACTTCCCTCTAATCCACAGTTGCAGTTTTGCAAATAGCTGATGGGGACGTTGCTTACTTGATGTGCTAAGATATAACAAATGAAATGTAAGCTTTCAATAACACACACCGGTAAATGTTCCGCTGTATTTCGGATCACTTGCCAGTGGGGTAATAGAATTACAGAATTAATAAAACTGTTCCTTTATACTGTATAACGCCTTGCTCATTAAATCCCTTAATAAAATACGTGTAAAGCCCCGGTAAAGCAGGTTTTCCTTCGAATGTTCCATCCCATCCTTTCGTAATTGTGTTAGTTGTAAAAACAGTTTGTCCCCACCTATTGTAAACAGAAAATTCGATAAGGTGTAGATTTACATTTGCCGGAATTGCAAACACATCATTTAACCCATCTGCATTTGGTGTAAAGGCATTGGGCATTCTTAATGGCTGATAAATAAAAACATTCACTTTTTTTTCTGCTTCGCATCCATTACTGTTGACTACCTGAAGTGTAAAGCTGCGATTATCTGTAAGTGGTATTGTTAGCGGCGATAGAATAGAGGAATTTTCTAAAAATTGCGGCGGAAACCAGTTGAAATTAATAGGAGGTTCTGATACTACTGTTTGGAAATGTACCTGGCTGTTATATGCAACAAGTGTGTCGAATGGAGTAATACTAATAACCGGTAAAGTATAAATATTCATTATAATATTATTAGATAAAACAGGCGTAGAAGAACACCCTCCTGAGCCGGGAGTGAGTGTGCAAGACACTTGATCGCCATTTTTTAATGAAGCACTGCTGAACAAATCACTGTTATTTCCCGCAGATATGTTATTCACCTTCCATGAATAAAAGGGATTAATGCCAGCGTTTGTTACAATAGCCTGAAAACTGACAGGCTTTCCTTCACATACCGGATTATTAAGTGTAGCAATAGAAATTGTAGCTGCAGTACCAGCAGTTACTTCCATTTCAATGATATTGGAAGTTGAAGAATTACTGTTGCTACAGGTATAGGAGGCATCAATAGTTACTTCACAAGTAACCTTATCACCGTTATTAAGTGTATTGCTTATAAACACGGAATCATTGTTCCCTGCATTAATTCCATTCACTTTCCATTGCCAGGTTGGATTGTTTCCTGCATTCGTTGCTTTTGCAGTAAAAGTTACAGTTGTTCCGTTACAAATGCTCGTTGCTGATGAATTAACAGTTATTACAGGACTGGTTTTCTGTGTTACTGCAATCACAACCTTATTAGATGTTGCATTAATTACACTGCTGCAGGTAAACGAAGGATCGCCGGTAATGATGCAGCTAACTGTATCATTATTGTTTAATGTATTTGTTTTAAAAACAGGTTGATTACTGCCTGTATTAACGCTGTTTACTTTCCATTGATAAGAAGGATTAATACCCGCATTAACAGGTGTTGCGGTAAACTGTACTTCTTCTCCTGAACAGATAATTGATTTAGCTGCTGTAACTGTTACTGATGGTGCAATGGTACCTGAACTGATTGTAACAGCATTTGAAACAATGAATCCATTTGCAACGCATGTGAGATTATCAGCATATTCACAGGTAATTACATCTCCGCTTTTAAGTGTGCTGCTCTGGAAAATGTTTGCATTACGGCCGGCTGCAACTCCATTTACTTTCCATTTATATAATGGGGATGCACCTGCATTGCATACATTGGCAGTAAAAATAATTGTTGAACAATTACATAAAACGGTTTGGCTGGCACCTATTTGAACAAACTGAACGGGAGGACTTGTATTTACTTTTATAACTATATTATCTGTTGCAACCATGCCTGAATTGCCACATTCACTGCTACTAATAATTGTGCAACTAACAACATCATTATCTTGAAGACCTGCGGCTGTATATATTGTGCTATTATTCCCATCAACAACACCATTTTTCTTCCATTGGTAAGTTGGCCTCAAACCTGCATATTTCGTAATAGCAGTAAAGACTGCATTTCTGTTAGGGCAAACCGAAGCTGATGAAGGATTTATTTTAACGACAGGGGCAGGTGTTGTTGTTTGCGGTGGTGATAATTTTAAAATGAAGAAATCGGCACAGGAACCGATAGAGTTAGGATTAATATGGTATCCATCTAAATTCTGAGAGCAGGTATTGCCTGCTACAATGCAGCCTCCGTCTGTTGTTGGTTCTATACAAAATGCCTGATCATAATAACTTCCTCCAAAACTTTTTTGCCATTGTAGAATACCTGTTTCCGAAATTTTTAAAGCCCACATGTCAGTGATACCTTCATTACATGTAAGGTCGCCATTTGCCGATTCTGCATCTCCGCAAATAATATAACCTCCATCAGGTGCTTCCTGAATGTAATAACCCGTTTCATTGTATTGACCGCCGTAACATTTTTGCCATTCAAGTATGCCGTTGATGTCTAATTTCACAACCCATATATCGCTGAATTTTCCTAATGCTTGATGGTTTCCTGAAACATCGCCATCATTTGAAGCACTATACCCGGCAATTATAATTCCTCCGTTTTTGGTGTGTTTTACCGACCATGCCTGTTCAGATTCTGTTCCACCCAGACATTTTTGCCATTGGAGATTTCCTGTACCCGATAGTTTAACAATCCAAAAATCACGTTTACCATGATTACCCGATACATCTCCGTCTGAAGATTCTGTATATCCTGCTGCAACACACCCACCATCAGGTGTTTCTGTTACAGAATAAGCTGTCTCATCTCCACTGCCCCCGAGGCATTTTTGCCAAAGTATATTTCCGAGTGCATCTATTTTAACGACCCAGAAGTCACGCTGCCCATGATTTCCACTAACATCTCCTGTTGCGGATTCGGTATCTCCAGCTATAATGTAACCACCATCCGTTGTTGAAATAATACTCCAGGCATATTCACTTTTGTTACCGCCAAGACTTTTTTGCCATACAATATCTCCGGTTGTTGTAAGCTTTACAACCCAGAAATCAAGACCTCCATGATTACCGGTTACCATGCAGTCAACAGATGCCGAAGATCCTGCTGCAATAAACCCGCCATCAGCAGTTTCCTTGATAAAAGCACCTGTTTCCATACTCATTCCGCCCAGACATTTTTGCCATTCCATTTCACCTTCATTGTTCAGTTTAGTTACCCAGTAGTCTTGAAGTAATGCATTTCCGTGATAACCCATAATATCTGCATTGTCATTTCCCTCAGTAAAACCGGAAACGATATATCCACCATCTTTCGTTGGTGCAATTGAATAAGCATACTCGCCTTTTATGCCTCCATAAATCCGATACCACTCAACTACCGGCACTTGTGCCGAAAGGTGTTTTAATGAAAGAAGAAAGAGATATAATAAAAAATATGCCTTGCTTTTCATAAGTTAAAATTAATACGAAACAAGATTCTTTTATTCAAAAGCCTGTACCCAAAAATATACTGTAAAATAATATCATATTGCAGTTTTTATCGGAAATTGGTTTCATTCACCACAATCACTATTTCCAAATTCCTAAATTGCAATTCAGGAAAAAGTTGGTTGTTAAAGGAGGGGGGGCTTGCTCAACAGAATTACTAAACGTACAAGTGTGCGACGCAACCAAAGCCCAATAGCAGCACCAATTTCTGTAACATAAAAAACCCGACGAAGCAAAGCTTGTCGGGGCTAATATCTCATTTATCCTTTCATCTCACAAATCCCGGTTCAGACAGTTTCTTCTGCGTAACTGCTAACGGGTTCGCAGGTGCAGATTAAGTTTCTGTCGCCGTAAGTATTGTTAATGCGGCTTACACTTGGCCAGAATTTATTTGCTGCAACATAACTCAATGGGTATGCTGCCTGCTGCCTGCTGTATGCATGGTTCCATTCATCAGCAGTAACAACAAACTGTGTATGAGGCGCATGTTTCAGCGGGTTATCGGCTTTGTCGGCCTTGCCTTCTTCAATGGCTCTTATTTCTTCACGTATGCTCAGCAATGCATCGCAGAAACGGTCGAGCTCAGCTTTGTCTTCGCTTTCTGTTGGCTCAATCATAATGGTGCCGGGCACAGGGAAACTCATAGTAGGAGCGTGGAAACCATAATCCATTAAACGCTTGGCCACATCTTCTGCTTCAATGCCTGCTGAGTTTTTAAACGGACGAAGCTCTACAATAAATTCATGAGCACATGTACTGTTAGAACCGGTGTAAAGAATATCAAAATCTTTTTCCAGCCGTGCCTTCATGTAGTTGGCATTGAGAATAGCATATTCAGTAGCTTTTCTTAAACCTGTTGGTCCGAGTAAACGGATATATGCGTAGCTGATAAGAAGAATAGATGCTGAACCGAAGGGTGCTGCGGAAACAGCCCCGTGAGGCGTACCCACTGACGATTCATGATTGCCGACTGACGTATGACCGGGCAGATGTTTTGCAAGATGTGCTTTTACACAAATGGGTCCCATACCAGGGCCGCCACCGCCGTGAGGAATAGCAAATGTTTTGTGCAGGTTGAGGTGACAAACATCGGCACCAATTAAACCGGGTGATGTTAATCCTACCTGTGCATTCATGTTGGCACCATCCATATAAACCTGTCCGCCATGCTGGTGAACAATTTCGCAGATTTCTTTTACACTTTCTTCAAAGATGCCATAAGTACTTGGATAAGTAATCATGGTACCTGCAAGATTAGCACTGTATTGTTCAGCCTTTGCTTTAAAATCGGCAACATCAATATAACCGCTTTCCAATGCTTTTACCACCACCACTTTCATGCCTGCCATTACAGCGCTTGCAGGGTTGGTGCCATGTGCTGAAATTGGAATAAGAATGACGTTGCGGTGAGGGTTACCGTTAGCAAGATGATAATTGCGGATGGTAAGCAAACCTGCATACTCGCCCTGCGCACCACTGTTGGGCTGCATGCTGCATGCATCAAAACCGGTGATTTCATTTAAGTATTGCGAAAGTTCATTTACAATTTGCTCATAACCTTTCACCTGGTCGGCAGGTGCAAATGGATGCAGCCTGTTCCAGTGTGCCCAGCTTAACGGAATCATTTGTGTTGCTGCATTGAGTTTCATGGTGCAGCTTCCCAATGAAATCATGGAAGTATTGAGCGAAAGGTCTTTGTTTTCGAGTTGCTTGATGTAACGCATCATCTGGCTTTCGCTGTGGTAGCTGTTGAAGTTGGGATGCGTTAAATAATCGCTTGTTCTTGTTAATGCTGTTGGAATATGTTGCAATGCTGCTTCTTCATCAACAGTAAAATCAACCGGGTCAACATCGTTTACAAAACAGTTGATGAGATCAAACAGGTCGGTTGTGTTTGTTGATTCATCAATTGAAATAGCAACAACATTGTTGATATAACGAAGATTGATTTGCTGACGTTCGGCTTTTGCTTTCACAGCAGCAACATCAGTTACTTTAACCGCAATGGTATCAAAGTAAAAATCACTTACCAGTTCAAAACCTCTTTGCTTTAATGCCTCAGCAACTGTTTGTGCCAGCAATGCCGCTCTTGAAGCAATGGCTTTAATACCATCGGGACCATGATATACTGCATACATAGCAGCCATGTTGGCCAGTAATGCCTGTGCAGTACAGATATTGGATGTTGCTTTTTCACGTTTGATGTGCTGCTCTCTTGTTTGCAGCGCCATACGCAATGCACGGTTGTTCTGCGCATCAACACTTACACCAATAATACGACCGGGAATGGTGCGTTTAAATTCATCTTTTGTGCTGAAGAATGCAGCATGTGGTCCGCCATAACCAAGTGGTACACCAAAACGTTGTGCTGAACCAAAAGCAGCATCAGCACCCAGTTCGCCGGGAGGAGTTAATAATGCAAGTGCCAGTAAGTCGGTTGCCATTGCAACATAGGCACCGGCTGCATGTACGCTATCAATAAATGCACGGTAATCTTCAACAGCACCCACATTGTTGGGGTATTGAATGAGTGCACCAAAATAAGTTGAATCGATTGCTACAGTTTTATAATCGCCAAACACCACTTCAATACCCAGTGGCTGTGCACGGGTTATCACCACATCTTTTGTTTGAGGAAAGACTTCTTCATCCACAAAAAACTTAGGTGCATTGATTGCATCACCTTTGTTAACCGTGTGGAAGAACATATTCATAGCTTCGGCTGCTGCAGTAGCTTCATCAAGCAAAGAAGCGTTTGCGATGGGTAATGCAGTAAGATCGGAAACCATTGTCTGGAAGTTTAGTAAGCTTTCCAGTCGTCCCTGTGAAATTTCAGCCTGGTAAGGAGTGTACTGTGTGTACCAGCCCGGGTTTTCAAAAATATTGCGGAGAATTACACTGGGTGTAATAGTATCATAATATCCTTGCCCGATATAATTTTTGAAGAGCTTATTCTGCATTGAAATCTCTTTCAATAAAGAAAGAAGACTGGCTTCGTCCATTGCAGCAGGCAATTGCATTTGTTCTGTTTTGCGTATAGAAGAAGGGATGGTTTTATCAATCAGTTCATCTACGCTTTTTAAGTTCATGGTACGGAGCATGGCTGCTTCGCTTCCAATAGTTCCAATGTGTCTTTTAACAAATTCGTTCTGTTGAGTTTCAAAAAGATTCATGTGTTATTTTCTTTATTCGGGATCGTATGGATGTTCTTTTGTAGTAAAGAACGGACATGTAAATGTGGTGCAAAGTTACGTTTGCAAATCATTCAAATAAACGCATGTTAGCTGTTGGGGATAGGTTGTGCAAACGGGATAAAAGGAAAATTCAGTTTCTTTGCTTAATGGGTGATCCTTTATTACAAAACTGGGAAAAAAAGTCGGCAGAACGGCAGAAAGAATACAAACGGTTTTTAAAACGTGCTGATAAAAACAAAGTGTTGAAACTATTGCCTGATCTGCATGAAGAGGCTTTTGAAAAAGTGGATTGCCTGCAATGTGCCAACTGTTGCAAGAACTATTCGCCCCGTTTTAAAACACCCGATATTAAACGCATCAGCAAATATTTACGCATGAAAGAAGGTGAGTTTATTGAAACGTATCTTTTGCTGGATGAAGATGGAGATTATGTGGTAAAATCAAAGCCCTGCCCTTTTCTTGGTTCTGATAACTATTGTTCTATTTATGAAGACAGGCCTTCGGATTGCGAACGTTTTCCCTATACTAACGAGGATGTTATTTTGAAAAGACCTCATCTTAGTCAGAAAAATTCAACATTTTGCCCAATTACTTACTTTGTGCTGGAAAAACTGATTGAAAAAAAGCCATTCTAACCGTCGGTAATTTTTTTTGAACCATTTTCATTAAATGGGTTAAATTCATTTTCCGAAATAGATTGGCTTGCATTTTGCTTTGCCCAGTTATTCTTTCATTAAATGCTACCGCAATGAAATCTGTTTATGCTGTTATTATCCTTGTTTTCCTGTTTTCGGGGTTAAGTTCCTGTACTTCCAGATTCTACTTTGATGGAAAAAAAACAACACAGGTAACTGTTACCGATCTTGGAGAGATGTATTCAACGTATAATCTCACAAAATCTGAAAAAGAGGAAATTCTTTCCCAGCTTAATAACAAAGCACTGCTGGATGAAATTATCCGCTATTCTAAAGAGAGTACGTGGCCCGATGCTGTTAATACACTTGATGAACGTATTGCTGGCCGCACAACCATGCTTAAATATCATTTTTACAAAGTGGCAATTTTTGGCAACAAAACCATTGTTTCGGTTCCAAAGGAAAAAAACACACATATGCCTGCAGGATTTATTCCCACAGGCCCTATGTATATCATTTTCGTAAATACGGTTGTTAAGGGGAAATAGCTTTATTTTTTCTTTGCTTTGAACGAAAGGTTCAGGCCAATTACATGAAATGTTCTGTTGTAGCTTTTGGCAAAATCGGGGCGGTAAATGTAATAAATGTCAATTTTTTTGTTCTTTGCGTATTCGTATTTAAAACCCAATGTATTGCGGATGTTATCGATTGGGTATTCTCCGCTTTCAAACGTGAAATAAGGCTCAATGGAGGCATAGGCACTAAATTTTTTTGTGAAGCCGTAGCTCAGTTCAGCCCTTGTACGTACAAAAAAACTGCTGTTGCCGCTTATATCTTCATTTTCAATAATGTCTTTTTTATACTGAAGCATTGGCCGGAGATTCAGTTTTGTTTTTCTGAATAGCTTTGTTTCGTACTCCATTCCAACTCCATACCTGTTGGCATTCCCATTCGTGGTAAGAGACAACCTGTAATTAGCAATCAATGCAATTTTTTTTGTGAGATTATAGCCGCCATCCAATGAAATGTAACTTCCATAATAAGTTGAAATGTTGCTTACGAACCTTGCCTGATATTCAATGCCTGCATAAATTTTTTTATTGAAATTATAATTGAAGGATGCGCCAAGCCGTCCCTGCACATCTACAGGATCGCTGCTGCTTGTTTGTGCATGTATTGTGTAATTCAACAAGAGAAGGACAACAACCGGGAAAAGGAGTTTTACAGGGTTCATGCTTTTTTGTTTTCGTTATAGTAAACTGTAAGTACTGCCGAATCTTTCAGGAAATCAATTTTTTCAATGTTAATGCGGTTAATATCAAGTCCGGTTCTGTTCTTCAGATCTGAAATGAGTTCTTCTCTTTTTTCAGGTTGAATCAGCAGAATATTTTCATAGTAAATAATCTGCGACAGTTCCCTGGGCATAAGCCATGTGCCATCGAGAAGCTGTACTGTTAAAATTACAATGGCTCCTAACAGGATTAATTCATCCCATCCGCCCCGGCTTACAGCCATAATGAGCCCGACGGCAATTGATACAAACAGGTAAGTCATATCTTTTGCCGAAATATTTTCGGTTCTGTACCTGAGTGTTGAAAAAACAGCAAAAAGCCCAAAGGCAGCACCCATGGTCATTTCTACCTTGTTCAGCAAAAAGGTAATAAGAAAGATGACCAGGTTAAATCCAAAAAAGGTAAGAAACAGGTCTGAGCGGCGATAAAGCTTGTAATAAATAAAGCGGATCAGTATAAATATTGTTGCAATATCTGCTGCAAGCCTGATTGCAAATTTCAGATTGAGTTTATCAAATAATATAAAGCCTTTTTCGGCTGTATCCTGGTTAATAATCTGTAGAAAATACATGATAGTTTGTTCTTTTTTTTATTTGACGGATTGTTTCCTTAAATCTATTTTGTTTTACGTTATAAAGCGACATTATTCCGAAACAATATTTGCTGATGCTGCCTTGTTTAAGGTGCATTGTGTTCATGATGTGCTTGAAAGGTGAACTGTAGCTTTTATCCTGTTTTACTTCTGCAATAACCAGGTCGGGGATAGTTACTTTTTTGTTCCCATTTACAAATTCAAGGCAGGTATCGATTGTTACTCTTTCGGCTGAGTTTTTTGAAGAAAGTGTAATTCTTGTATAATTGATCTGAATTGATTCGTGAAGCGAATCAGGTGCTAAGGTATGCACTTCATCAAAAGCCCTGTTATTCAGGAACTGTACAGGATATTCTTCATTTCCATATACCGGGATGCGTGGTTTTTCTGTTCGCCCTTTATTATTGCGGTATTTTACTTCGAGAAAATAATTTTCTGTTTCAACATACCTGCGTAAACGGACCTTGAGCCTGTTTGCACGACCTGCATGATGATGATGATAAAAACTCAGATCACTGCTGTCGTAATACTTTGTTTCATAACGGCATAAACGATGTTCATTTACCGTAACAATGCTGTAATCATTAAAGCATCTCAGTAATACATCATCCAGTTGGTCAATGGAGAAAGTATATTTTGTATCGACCCTGCTGAGTAAGAGCGAATTTTTAGGTAATTTTTTTAACGGAATAGTATCAAATAAGCCGGTAACGGCAATTAATGAATGATCCATTGCTGCAAGTAAACTCTGTTTATGGAATTGGTTAAATGATACCCGTAAAATGCTTACAGTACGTGTATCATTTTTTAATGATGTTGATTGAAAAAAAATGGTTGGGTGTTAATTTGTTAAGTAAGCAGAATACAAAAAAAGCCCCAACTTGAAGAAGCTGGGGCGGCTAATCAGTTACCATTAACCATTAAACCTTATCATCAATGCAAAGAGATGAATTTATGTGGTTGAAGGTTGCATACTGTAATCAGGGAAAAAGGTGATTTTAGGCAGTTTTTTCCGGAAACAAGAACGGCGTAAGCATAAAAAAACCTCTTCCATGAAAGAAGAGGTGCTAATCAGTTATCATTAACCATTAAACCTTAATATGTACTAAAATTAAGTAAATCAGGGATTGATTTTACCAGCCCGATCTGAATTTTTTTGAATATTCGTCAAACGGAACCTTGCCATACTTATTCTCTCCGAAATATTTTGTCAGTACTTCCATCTCTTTTACTTCAAGATAACCTGCAACAGGTTGCGGATCATCATTATTTGCCGGTACAAAAACGGTGGTTGGGTAAGCAAGTTCGCCTTTAGTTAATGTAAGTGCTATGTCGTTTGTTTTGTATTTCGGGTTAAAATTATAAGTCTTTCCACGCCAGGTAATTTCTTTTTTTGTTTCTGCATTTAACTTAACCGCATAGAATTTCTGGTTGAGGTATTTGATAAGTGATTGATTGCTGTAGGTTTTCTTTTCCATCACTTTGCACCAGCCACACCAATCGGTGTAAAGATCAATCAGGATGGGTTTGGGTTCCTGTTTAAATTTTTCTTCTGCTTCTTCCAGTGTTATCCACTGAATAGTTTCTTTCGGCATTTTTTTCTGAAAAGAGGAGAATGCTGAAGAGATAAACAGGGTAAAGAATAAAATAAAAACCTTTTGCATGCTATTTTTGTTATTTATACAAAATTAAACGTTCCGGAATGCATAAAATTGTTATTTCTGTTACAGGGGCAAGTGGGTCGGTATATGCGAAAGTGCTGCTTGAAAAGCTTTTAACTGTTAAAAATCAGTTGGATGATGTGGCACTGGTAATGACAGAAAATGCAAAAGAAGTTTGGCGCACAGAGTTAAGCAATGAAGATTATAATCAGCTTCCCTTCAAAACGTATTCAACTGCCGATTTTCACGCACCTTTTGCTTCAGGTTCCGGACAATACAATACCATGATTGTAATTCCCTGTTCAATGGGGACATTGGGCCGCATTGCAAGTGGTGTTTCAAACGACCTGATTACCCGTGCTGCCGATGTGGTACTGAAAGAAAGAAGAAAGCTGATTTGTGTTGTAAGAGAAACACCTTACAATCTTATTCATATCCGCAACATGGAAACGGTTACACTGGCTGGTGGGATTATTTGTCCTGCAACTCCATCATTTTACAGCAAACCGCAAACCATTGAAGCAGCAGCAGCAACTGTAGTTGACAGGGTGCTTGATCTCGCAGGAATCAATATCAGCACTTACCGCTGGGGGAATGATGAGTGATTATTTTGTTGTTAACTCTTCCCATGCAGCAGTTAGTGGTCTTTGTAAACCATCACCTTTCCATTGTGTTTCGAAAGGAAGAGTTGTAGTTTTAAGAAACTCTTCTTTTGTTTTACCGGCTTTTATTTCTGCCTCAGTGAACGTTAAGATCTGTCCAATGTATTCGCCATATGCTTTCAGGTCATCAGTAGTTCCGGTTACTTCATATCCATCGCCGGAATGGCCAAAGACAAATTTTGTTTTTTTACTGAATTTCTTTTGTGCAGTATCAAGTACAGCCATCCAGTTCTTCATGTTGGCACCTGCACTTCGGTCAACATACGGATGTCGGCGGTTAAAAACTAAATCGCCCATGTGTACAATATCGGCATGTTCAAAATGAATGATTGCATCTCCATTTGTATGTCCTGCTCCATAATAGGAAAGTGAAATTTTTTCTTTACCAAACTTTTCACTCCATGTTTTAGAAAATGTCTGATCGGGGTAAAGCTGTTTGTCTTCAGTTTTTGATTTTTGAGCAACAGCCTGCTGGTTGATCTTTGAATTTTCATGTGCAAGCACATGCTCAACTAATCCTTTAAATGAAATATTGCCGCTGGTATGATCGCCGTGATGATGCGTATTGATAAGCAGCTTAAACGGGTTTGTCGTTTTCTTTTTCAGTTCTTCAATCAGGTGATTGCTTTGATCAGGGAACTGTGAATCAATCACTACAATACCATCTTTGCTTAAATAAAAAAGAATGGTTCCTCCACGTTCGGTAAAAATGCCGATATCATCAGTAAGCATGTTTATTTTCCATGCCGGTTGCTGAAAAACTGCTGCAAGTAATTCTTTCTGAAATGCAAGTGCGCCTGCTGTAAGTATAGCTGTATGAAGAAATGTGCTGCGTTTCATTTTATTTGATTTATTGTTTCAGACAATCAAGTTAGAAGTAAAAAATGAAAACTCAAAAACAGACAGGATAAAAGGGTTTAACCTGTGGTTGATTAATATTCCAGCTCTTTCAGTTTAGGCGCTTTAAACCAGGTTGTAAAGGCAACTGCAACAGTAACACATCCACCAAAAATAACGGAGGGAACAACCCCTAATAATCGTGCAGCAACACCACTTTCAAACATACCCAGTTCATTACTGCTGTTAATGAACATACTGTTTACACTCATTACTCTTCCTCTTAAATCATCAGGCGTTTTTAACTGCAGAATAGTGCCACGAACCACCATGCTGATTCCATCTAACATTCCCCCGGCAAACAATGCAATAAATGAAAGCCAGAACCATTTTGAGAGACCAAACAGGATAATACTTAACCCGAATCCTGCAACAACAACCAATAACAGCTTTCCCTGTCTTCTTTTCAATGGAAATACGGTTACCAGAATAATGATGAGAATTGCGCCAAAATCTGTTGCTGCATTCAACCAGCCGTAACCGATTGAACCAACATGTAAAATATCCTTTGCAAAAACGGGAACCAATGCTACCGTTCCTCCAAACAGCACAGCAAATAAATCAAGCGTAAGTGCGTCCAGTACTTCTTTTGTTTTAAACACAAAACGCAAACCTTCTTTTACACTTTCCCATGTTTTCTTTTCTGCCTGTGGTGGTGCCGGTTTATGACCAATTGTTTTAAAAATAAAAAACGAAAGAATAATGAACGAAATAATAATGCTGAGTGTGCCGGTAACTCCAAGCAGAGCAATTAAAAATCCACCAAGAGCATGACCGGTAACTGATGCAGACAGCCAGCTTCCCTGGCTCCATGTAACGGCATTGGGTAATATTTCCTTCGGAACAAGTTGAGAAATGATAGCACCAAATGAAGGCCCGCTGAACGCACGGATAATGCCTGTACAGAAAATAATGACATATACAAGAAACACTACACTGGTTTTACCAAACTGGTGAAAGAAAAAAGTAGAGGAAATGAACAACAGTAACAGTACACAAGCACCATAAAATACAACTGAGCGGAGAATCAGGTTTCTCCTGTCGCTGAGATCAACCACATGCCCTGCATACAATGCCATTGAAACCGCCGGGATCACTTCAGCCAGACCAATTAATCCAAGTGCAAGAGGATCGTTCGTTAGTTCATACATCCACCAGCCAACAAGGGTTCCCATCATGCGTAATCCCATGATGAATAAAAACCTGGCAATAAAATAATTTCTGAATTCTGTTACCTGTATGGAAACAAACGGATTGCTCGTATTCTGATTTGACACAGGGCAAAACTAAGAAAGTTTGAAAGAATGGAGAATAGCGAATGGAAAATTGAAAATGGAAAGTGGAAAAACCAGATGTACAATCAATTCTCAACTTTCAATTTTCAATTAACTAAGGCAACGTAAGATAATGCTGTCCCGGCTCATATTCTTTTTCCAATGCATCAAGAACAGTTTGCAGATGTTTTGCATTACCAAGAAAATCGGCATTGCTTGTATCAATAAACAATGTTTTTACATTGTGTTGCTTGATGTATTGCGTATAAGTTTCCTGCAGGTTCAGCAGGTAATCATCAGGTATATTCTGTTCATAACTGCGGTTACGCTTGCGGATATTCTGCTGAAGTTTGCTTACCGGCGAATGAAGATAAATCAACAGATCGGGTTGTATTAATTGCTGGTGAATAATATCAAACAGGCTTTGATACAAACGGAATTCATCAACCGGCAGATTCACTTTTGCAAACAGCAGGCATTTGGTAAACAGGTAATCCGAAATAGTGAGTGAATTAAACAAATCCTGTGTATGCAGTAATTCCTTCAGTTGCTTATAACGTTCAGCCATGAAAAACAATTCAAGCGGAAAAGCAAACTGCTGTGGGTTTTCATAAAACTTGGGCAAAAAAGGATTATCAGCAAATTCTTCAAGGATCAGTCTTGCATTGAAATGCTTGCTCAGCAGGTGCGCCAATGTTGTTTTGCCGGCACCGATATTTCCCTCTATCGTAATAAAATGATAATTCATTTGCTTCAACAGTCAGTGGCAACATGAATAAAAACATACATGTCGCTATATAAATTCAGGCGGCAAATTAAAGCGGCTGCGAATTATAAAAATCAATTTGTACAGTTTGTGGAAAAGTAAGTTTATAATTTTTTTACATCCAGCTTATCGGCACATTCGTTCAGCAGTGTTGAAATGGTTTTATGATACACAGGATGAACTTTTCCGGGGCTTAATTCCTTTAACGGAATCAATACAAACTTTCTGTCCTGTATGGCAGGGTGGGGAAGTGTAACTACGGGCGAATGATAAACCAGCTCATCATAAAATAAAATATCAAGATCAATGGTGCGTGGGCCGTACTTTTCTGTTCGTACCCGTCCCAATGCAGCCTCAATCTGTAAAAGAGTTTTCATCAGCTCATTGGGCAAAAGTTGGGTACTGATGACCACTACCTGGTTCAGAAAAGCAGCCTGTTTGGTATTTCCCCATGCGGCTGTTTCATATACCGATGATTCTTTACTGATGATACCACATTGTTCTGTAATTTCTTTTTTTGCTTTTGAAAGAAACTGTTTCCGCTGGCCCTGGTTACTTCCAAGAAGGATAAATGCTTTGTGCGACGGCATGCTGTAAAAGTAGGGCTAAAAAGTTTTTTCGGGATGCTGTAATCAGATAGATTTGCGGAATGAATCAACCATACAGCCAGTGGAAAGCAATGCTGGCTATTTCAAGGGCAAGTTTAAAAGCAATCTTCAGGAACCCAAGTACAGTTGTTTTCAGCTTTGGATTTCCATTGATTTTTATTCTCGTATTTGGTTTTATTGGTGGCAGCAGTCCAACAGTTCGTATAGGATTTACAGCAACCACAGATACTTCAGCTAATAATGCTGTTTATCAACTGCTCACCAAATACAAAACCATCAAGGTTTCTGATAAAAATCCGGAGGAATTGAAGAATGATTTGCTGAAGGGCAGGGTCACTGCTATTCTTGATATTCAGCCAACCAATTCAGGAAAGTTACCTGCTTATAAAATCAGTATTCAAACGTCAACTGCAAGTGTTGATAAGCTTGCAATTCTACAGGCTTCATTAAAAGATATTATCGTAAACATCGACCGGCAGAAAGTTCCTGATGCGCCAACGTATGCAAGCATTGATCTTCCTCCGCCGATGCCCGGCCGTATTTACAGGATGATTGATTTTATACTTCCTGGACAATTAGGTTTTTCATTGTTAAGTGCAGCCGTATTTGGTGTGGCATTCCTGTTTTTTAATTTACGACAGGCGCTTGTGCTGAAACGTTTCTTTGCTACACCCATCAAACGCAGCTATATTTTGTTTGGCGAAGGAATCAGTCGTGTACTGTTTTCACTCATTACTGCAGTGGTGATTATCCTTGTCGGACATTTTGCATTTAAGTTTACACTGGTGCATGGCTTCCTTACATTTATTGAGCTGATGGTGTTAAGTCTGGTAGGTTTAATTGTGTTTATGGGTATGGGATTTATTGTAAGCGGTATTGCAAAAACTGAAAGTACCATTCCTCCGTTTGCGAATATGATTACCATGCCGCAGTTTTTACTGGCAGGAACTTTCTTCCCTGTTGATACATTTCCCAAATGGTTACAGCCTTTCTGTAATATTTTACCACTGACACATTTAAATGATGCCATGCGGAGTATTGCATTTGAGGGAAATCATTTGATTGATTGTGGTAAACAACTGGGCATCCTTGCAATATGGGCTGTTGTGGTTTATGCTATAGCCATTAAAGTGTTTAAGTGGGAGTAAGAGAAGATGTAAAGATGTAAGATGTTTGATGTACGCCTGTCTGCCCCTGTAGTCTGATGGATTAAATGTAAAATACTTTATTGCTGAATAGAATTATTGCAGTACAAGTGAGTGACACAACAGGTGTTGATAAGACCTGCAATAGCAGATCACTAAAAACTAAGAACTTTAAACTATAAACTGTTTCCCCCATGCGTTTAATAAAAATGTTCCTGTTTGTGCTGGTTGGATTGTTTGCTGTGCTTACAATCATCGGGCTGTTTATTCCGTCATCTGTAAAAATTTCAAGAGGAATTGTAATTGATGCCGACAGTGCTAAACTTAAGCAGGTGGTGGGTAATGTGCAAACATGGGGGCATTGGTTTCCCTGGATAAAAGCCGATAGCGGTGCATTGGTTCAGGTTTCACCCGAACCCGATCAGCCGGGGTCGTTTTTTAAATGGAAAAGTCTGAACTACAAAAGCGACGGCATCATTACCATTAAAACCATACAGCCAAATCTTGTAACTGTATTATACCAGATGAAAGACATGAATGATTCAGAGGGAGGCTTTCGTCTTCGTCCGCTCAGCGCTCAGCAAACGGAAGTGCAGTGGTTTATGGAATACAAACTTAAATGGTATCCATGGGAGCGGTTTTATGGCATCTTTCTCGATAAAATCATCGGCCCTTCATTTGAACAGGGGCTTCAGAATTTAAAAGAGCTTACAGAAAAAGAGCAGCCCCAGAATACATAAAAAATCTCCAATAATTTTTCGTTTGAACGCAACGGTTTAATTTGTGCAGTTGTCAACCCAATGACAAACTGAATGACAAATCATCATCAACTGATTAAAGACTGCCTCAAGGGAAAACCTGCAGCACAAAAAGAATTGTACGACACTTTTGCCGGTACAATGCTTGGCGT
>APMI01013015.1_pt1 | contig 19062 bp, 17 predicted proteins | sample 667938 | NCBI WGS metagenome assembly APMI01 (sample SAMN01084076, study PRJNA167559) | wastewater metagenome | biome: Wastewater | place: Denmark: Ejby Moelle, Odense | collected 2011-11-28 | reverse complement strand
TACTTCTCCAATATCTACTTATAGAATACTGATAAATCAAGATCCAACTGTTTTTTTGCTTATGGTGACATTACATTGTCCAAGTAAATATCCATGTATGCATCGTCTTACTTATTTTTTAATGGTTCATCTGGAGTCTGCAAGCCTGTCTTTGATTCTTTATCGTCAGAGAATCGATAAGTAATCGGGGAAAATTTTAAGAATTTCGGATTTATGAATTTACTTGATGCTCGTAAGAAAATCATCCTAATTTGTTTATAATGCAGTCTAAATTAAAATATAAACAGACAGCTATTTCCTAGTTCTCAACAATTATTATCTTAACAAAATCGTAAAATATTTAAGCATTTCTCTAATTTTATAATTTTTTTAAAATCCCCCAAGAAGAATATACACTAACTTATAATAACAGTACATTTATATACTTTTATAATAAAATATTCTGATTGGTGATGGACATCCGTACTCCAGCAATAACCGACCTGAAATGCCCAACATGTTTCACTGTATTCGCTGATCAATAAACCCATAAAATACACTATAAATCTGACTACCATCGATACAATTTGAAGAGAAAAATGGTCAAATTGGCACCTGTTACTTAATAACAATTCAAAGCTAAGAAAGTATAAGCGCAGTTGGAAGAAGAAGTCGATTTTAAGTGTCAATAATGCGGGTAATTTTATTACTTATTTCTAGGAAAAAGTTTGGATCGGCCAAGACTTTTGATCAGCATGTGCAGACCAAAAAACATAATCCTAATTTAGCAAGAGCTTAACAAACTCCAAAAACTAAACCAGAAGCGAGCAAGCAATTCATTAAAAATGATAAAGTCTGTCTATTCTGTCTGCATCCTTCGTAAACTTTCTCTGATAATTTGCGACACATGAACAGTGCTCACAGTTTCTTCATCGCTCAGCATGCGTACTGCACTAATTAGCAAAAACTTATTTAGTATTTGCAATAGAAAATCGAGGTAGGCTTCATGTGCATAACTTGCGAGAACAAAAATGCAAAAGATTTTAACAGTGGTTAGTCTGTCCGCAAACACATGACTGATAAAGGGCACACTTTCATGAAAATATAATAAGGATTCGATGAATATCTCGAATTTTACGATTTTTCATAACAATTTAAATAAATTCTAGAGTCTCAAAAAGACAAATACGTACCTGGCATTGAGTTCACTACTATGAAAGTTGTCGCTAATAATCGTGATCAAATTGCCGATTAGAGTGAAGGAGAGTGGCAAGACGATGATTCTAGCAGTTCAGATGCAGATGCAGATATCAAAAAGATACAAAATAAGCCATCAGAAGATAAGCTAATGGAAGAGTATTGGGAGTCTGATTCAGAATAAGAAGAAAAAGAGCACCATGAAGCATAAATAAAGTAGAAAGCATAGAAAAACAAAAAGAAAGTGAAAACGTATCATATTATGAGACCTACGCACACAGCCAACGGGGAGCTTCTCTTACCCAATGGCAAAATGTAATTATTTTATTTATGATAGACTCGGTCATAGAAAATTCAGATACTTATATAGACAAACCTATCGGCCTCAATTCTGGTTGAACCAAAATATAAAAGCACTCGGATATTAGTTTGGCAGCAATGCAATTATAAGCAGGTAAAAACTGATGGAGCTTGTAAAACATGATAAACTTCTTTTCAAAACTAAAGTGAGATGGGATAAGAAATTATTAAGCGTTGGAATGCAGAACAATAGTTTACAGAAGTATTATAGATCTAGAAATTCGTTATGATATGATTTATTTAAACATTTTATTCAGCATTATTACAAATATTTAAACCAACACAATTTTAAATAAGAACGGACTTTGATATCGAAATGTGCTTGATGGTATATGTGTGTGAAATATGAGAGGATGTATAATTAGCTGTGCAATTAGGAATTATTTTAGAAATAAAGCGATTCCATTTCCATATAATAAAATGAATTCTTCACTGTCCCAGCAAAAATTAAGCCCATTTCATGCTCTCTCTCAAAACTGTTCACCGACTAACTATAATAATGTCAATTCTAAGGCAGCTTTGCAAAGTGAGACTGTCTACAAGCATACTCGAACTGGATCTAATAATCAAAATGCAGGTTCTAATGCTTGTGCTGATCGATCGCCCATGGCTAGAAGATAATTTAAGCCTTGCTTTAGATCTGACTCTGCTAGTCATCTTACGAATAAGCGAAGTGGAAGCAATAACTATAGTGAGAATGTAAAGCCTAAGCACTTTCACCACACTGAAAAAATAATAAAGACTGCGGTCATTGATAGCAGTAATGAGAACACTCTTTACGACACATCGACTACAATGAAATAAATATAGAATTTTGTACTCGTTCGAAAAAGTTCATTTCACCCCACCCGCAAAGATAATAAGAAATCGACCAGAACCAGTATTTTTGGAGATGTTAAAGTGGACGGCACTTGGTTCGACATTCTCAGGCCCATCGGTAAGGGCAAGTATGGCAGAGTGTTTTTGGTGCGGAACAAATATACAGGATTTTTACTAGCGTTGAAATCAATCGAAAAGAAGAAGATCAGATAAGCCAATCTACTAGAACAATTTATCAGATAGCTAAAAATACAATTTTATTTAAATCACCCTGGGATTGTGAAGTTGTACGGTTTCTTTGATGACCCCTAGAATTTATACTTGCTCATGGAACTTGGTTGCGATGGACAACTTTACGATAAAATATCAGGAAAATACTTGCTCAATGAAGAGTCATCATCCTTTGTCGCTAGAAGCATGCTAGAAGTTGTCGAATATATGCACAGCGAAAAAGTGCTCCACCGGGATATTAAGCCTGAAAATATCGTCGTTATTCTGGTAATTTTATGCTTATTTTAGGGACATCTTAAAATATGTGATTTTGGATGGGCAGTATATAATAACACAGAAATGAGATCTACTTTTTGTGGGACTCCACTTTATTTTTCACCTGAGCTGCTCTCAAGACAATAATATGATTAAAAAGTCGATTTATGGGCAATTGGCGTTATGATATTTTAACTTGCTTTAGGAAAATCACCTTTTAATCTCAAGCAACCTCAAGATCTCGGCAGAATTGTAACTATTTTTCTAATTGTAGGTCACGCATTCAGTTGAGTTTCCAAAAGGCAAACAAATTAATAATTAATTCAAGGAATTTATTTTAATGATTTTATAGAAAAATCCTGAAAAACGACCAACATCGAAGTAGTTATTGAAAACAAACTTCATCAAAAAATATTCTAATCTTTAAATTTGCGAATAGCTATGCAGAGATAACAAGAAGATAAAGTGAGTAAAATTTACTAAAATGAGTATAATGAACAGAGTTACTATGAATAATATTATTTATTTTGCATTTATGCACTAAAGAAAATATTAATTATTACGTTTTATCTGTTTCGCCTGATTATAATTTTAGGTTTTAGTTTTAGTTATAATTTGAGATCTTAAAAAGATGCCTAAAATGGTTGATCACTACGTGCTAGATCAGAAGATCGGTGCGGGACAATTCGGTGATGTTTTCAAAGGATACCACGAATAGAATAAACAAGAAGTCGCCATCAAAGCAATACGTCGATAGACTATTAAAGGTAATTGGCTTATCAGAATTAGGAAAATTTTACGAGCTGTTATAGAACGAAATAAAAGTGCTAAAAACATGCGACAATGCCAACATAATAAAGCTATACGCAATTAAAAAAACAGCAAATCATTTCTATCTTATGCTCTAGTATTGCAATCAAGGCGATATGCTAGCGTATGTCCGTAAGCTAGGCACAATTCCACAAGAGAAAGTAATCAAATTTCTATGCCAAATATTGAATGCGTTTCAAGATTTAGTAAAGCACAAAATTATGCATCGAGATTTCAAGTTAGCGAATATACTGTTACATAACGGGAATATAAAAATAGCAGATTTTGGATTTGCTAAACTGCTTGCTACATAGGATTATGCGACTACAATGCTAGGGTCACCATTAAACATGGCTCCATAAGTCCTTGGAGGCAATAAGTATAATAGCAAGGCTGACATTTATTCAATCGGAGCATGTATCTGGGAAATGCTCTATGGCAAGTATATTACTATTTACGTAGACCTCCATACGTTGCCGGTAACATGGTAGACTTACTCAACATAATAAAAACAAAGCCTCTAAAATTTCCATTAACTCCAGTGATATGCTAACCCTTAAAAGATGTACTTAAGAAGATGTTGGCACCAGACTCGAAACGTCGTATTGGATGGAATGAACTGTTCAATCATCCTATTACAACATATTTAGCTAAGCAGTTGCGTGAATAGATTAATTTATAACTCATTGAAGATGAGTCTCTGATCATGAACACCTCGAAGTTTTACTTGAAGAAAAATTTAGTTATTGACAGTGCTGATGATATACATTAAAATTAGAAGATGAATACGTATCTTCTTGATGTCATCAAGGAAGGTAAGAAAAAGGAATAGTTTTAAATATAATAAAAAGCAATAAAAACAAAATTCAGTGAAAAATCATAAGAAACAACACAAAAATCTGAAAAGTCAATTTCGACAAAATAAAAATAGAAGAAACAATAATCAACATCACCAACTGATAAATCAAGCACTCCATCATCGAAAACCCGCCCAGAATCTCCACCGTCATCCCGTTCAATTCCCTCAACAAAGACCGTTCTGGTTGATGAGAATGCGTCAAATTTACAACAAATATTCCGGTCAAATCTTAAAAAAATAATGCATTACCGTAACATCTACGTATTTCTTGCTAATGTATCAGATGAAATACTGTCACAGAATTGTTTCTAAAATACTGATATTACATACAAGAATAGTGAAGTTGTCGCATATTTCATGGTGCATAAAATACTCAATATGATTAAATGGCTGTTAAGTGTAGTCAAAAGTGAGAAAAGTATGCTACCGAATCTATAAAAATGGGAATTATTTCGACATAGTTCATAGTTGAAAGAAATTGTGGAATATATTTAAAAATAATATTAAGTTTTTAAAGTGTTTAACATGAGTATTGAGCCTAATATTAAGAAGGGATTCATTAATGGATAATATGGACCCGAATTGAAGCCAATAATAAATGGAACATTCTAATAAAAAATATATAAATAAACCCTTAAAAAATATATTCGAGCGGCTAGCAAACAGATGGTGTTAAGCATGCTTTCTAAAAAATAAACAATCCAGTTCAAAGCCAGCCTAAAACACATAGAATACTGCTTGATAGCATACGATACTTAAAGAGTATTCGGAAAACAGGAGTTCAATTTTACATAATTTTACGATAGTTTTGAAGGCAGGGGTGCAGAGGAAAGTTTACTCAGAATTGAGAGAATGATTAAATAGATGTGATTATTTAGTAGTGATTATTATAGTATGCTTTAATGTATCACAAACAACCGCAACACTTTTTCTTGCTTGTGGTTAACGCTTTTTGATTGGATGCGGTAAAGTCTAAGTCAAGGATATTTTATTTATGGCGAATAATTTAGTTTATTTTAGTACTGGGCCCCAATTCTTTATTGAGTAAATAGAACCTAAACTATTGTCCTACTTCATCGACCACTTTTTTAAGGAAGTCAGCGATTTCACCCAAAGATTTGTTTGCAGGTGTGTCGATGCTGATACACTGTCCTGATACGAGATTATGTAAACGAAGGTCGATTATTTGAGACATGCTTATATAACTTTTATTATTGTTTCCGAAAATCTATAAGTGGTAATTTGAATACTGGAACTATTAACAATTATTAAAATAAAAAAGGATAAAAATATGCTTAAAAATATAGATAAAGCGTGTTTAAATCATGATGAAAATTCTCTAAAATTATTTTAGTTAGTCTGATCAGAATTTAATATTTAAACTGTCTGTCTATTATACGAGAATGATAGTAAACATAGTGATCATGCTATAGAGATATAAGTGATATAATCTGCACTGTCGTAATATCTAAATTATATATGTAAGGACAGCAACAAGTAAAAGTCATCGTGCTTGGTGACTCAGGTGTGGGCAAGAGTTGCTTACTGCTTCGTTTTGTCAACAACTAATTCAACGAATATAGTGAGCCTACTCTCGGAGCTGCATTCCTGTCTAAACTTCATGATTACGGCAATGGGAAAAGTGTTAGGTTCCAAGTCTGGGACACAGCTGGTCAGGAAAAATATAAGTCTATCGCATCCATTTACTATAGAGGTAATTAACGTATAAATTTAGATGCCCAAGTTGCATTGTGTGTATACGATATCACAAAAAAGGACTCCTTCCAAGTTCTCAAGAACTGGGTTGAAGAATTGAAATCAAAAGGACCTGCCAATATAGGTATAAAGTTTGTTATTTAGTGCTGGCTGTTGTTGGTAACAAAATTGACAGAGCTGATGACGAGCAAATCCCTTACAACGAAGCTAAATAATATTCTCAGTCGATCGGAGCAATTTTCAAACTGACTAGCGCGAAAGAGGGCAAAGGAGTCAACGAATTGTTCACATCAATTGCAGAAAGGCTAGAAGAGCTCAAAGCGAACACAGCAGCAGCAAACAGGCAAACTACTCAGCTTACCTCTAAGAGCGCAGGAAAAGAAAAAAAGGGAGGGTGCTGCGGTAAGAATGGTTGATTTTGCAATAATTGTTAGGTTATACCAATTCTGATTATTTAGATCATGTTTAAAATAGCAAATATACTACTGTAGTTGAAATTATTATGAAACAGAGTTTTGATTATAATAGTTGTTAGCATTAATATTAATTAATTGTAATATTTATAGTCACAAATCCAATGGTAACTTAGTCCATCTATTTAGGGGAAAAAGAGAGCAGTCAAGAAAGTCTAAAAGAAATCGCACCCACTCTTCCAGAGCAGACCTCGCAATTTCAGAGTCGGTAATAACATCCAGCCCAAGAGAAACCTCACCAGGTTTGTCAGATGGCCCAAGTATATTGCCTTCCAAAGACAAAAAAGAATTCTTCTTACAAGAATAAAAGTCCCACCACTGATTGCCCAGTTCGGAAAAGCCCTTGATAAAAATCAAACTAACGTGCTTTTCAGATTACTCAAGAAGTACTCTCCTGAAGACGAGAAGCAAAGAAGAGCCCGTCTCGTTCAAGAAGCCAAGGATAAAGCTGACAGTACTTTTTAATTTATTTAGAAAAAACTACTCAAAAGTCAAGACCTTTCCATCTTAAGTTTGGTCTCAATCACGTCACTAAGTTGATCGAAGAGAAAAAGGCCAAACTTGTTGTGATTGCCAGCAACGTTGACCCCATTGAGCTCGTCGTCTGGCTACCTACTCTCTGCAGAAAGTTGGATATCCCTTACTGCTTTGTTAAAGGAAAAGCTAGACTTGGTCAACTTGTCCACCAAAAGAACGCTGCAGTTGTTGCCCTCACTGAAGTCAGAAAAGAAGATGAAGGTGATCTTAACAACCTTGCCAGCGCTTTCAGAACCAACTTCAACGAAAACAGCAAGCTCAGAAAAGAAATCGGAGGTTTCAAGAGAGGTTTCAAATCTCAAAACAAATTCGACAGAGTGCAAAAGGAAAAAGAAAGAGAGACTATCCTCAAGAACCAATGATCAAAATTCACATATTTAAATACCTATTCATAAATATTATGATATACAAAAATAGTAATAACTCATTTAATTTTAGCCTTGATAGCATTTTTCTTAGCCAGGTAAGTATGAAAGTTCGACGAACTAACAAATTCCTTCAAAAATTCAACAGCATACTTACGTGATGCAAAAACTTCATCGAATCCGAATAATTCCTTGCGATCTTTAATTTATTTGATGAAGTTAGTTTAATTAAAAAATTTCAAATCCTACAATACTTGATATTTGATACATTCGACTGCTGTTTTAAATGATCATCGATGATCATCATGACTGATCTGCTCAGCTGGTAGAAATACTTTCTAATTGCGGATTCATTTATAGCCTGTTGCTCTTCAGTTGTTGATTTTATTAGTAATTATTTTAGGGGTTTCAAGTGTTTAGGGCATTTAAATGATTTATCTATTGTGATTATCTAGGTTTTCTATTTTGTAAAAAATTTGGAAAAAAGAGGGTTTGTACCCCCCAATACCCAGTTTCTCTCCTATGTTGAGATTTTGTTCAAGTGAGGGTCATAGACTGTAACGTAAGGGTTGAAATTGCCACTATATTAAAAGGGATAAATAAGACTGATTGATCCAAGAACAGCATGGCTAATTATTTGCGGGCTGGTCCCAAATAATAGTATTGATTTGTTAAGCATGACTTTCTCCCATATAGCCCACAGAGATTCATAGCTGTTCATGAAAATTTAGCTCAATTTAATTTCTTGAAAAGGACCTTCTCTCAATAATTGCTATTGAGTAAGAATGTTCTTTAAGTTAAATTATTTATTGGATTATTTGAGCTAGAGTTCAACTTTGCGCTCATGGACTGTTGATATAAATTTTGAATGAGATCTATCCTGCGTGTAAATATAGTTAGGAATTTCTAAAGTCAGTTCATAATCTAGTACTGGCAGTATGTAAGTTGATTTTGGTGTGGGATCTGGCCATTTTGATATCTGTTCACAGATTCTATGCATCACTGAAGAAAATTATTCGTCGCAAACAGTGTTAAAGGTCTTAAAAACAATAAATTCGCATAATTTCTAAAATAGGTGAATGAAAGGCATCTATGAAAGTATTACAAATGATTTTTGACTAAAGCCTCGTACATTTTTGGGATCTTTTTTCTGCTTGAAACACGCATAGCCAAACATCCCGTTATACATTCTACATAAGTGCCAATCTACCTGAAGGTGTACTTGAATGAATTTTAATAGTCATTGAAGCTGTTACTATCAGGGAAAGAGAGCATAGCTGCCTCCTTCATTGATTCAGGACTAAGTTATAGCTCAGGGATTAAAAATTGCACCTTTTGACCTACCTATGAGAAAATTAGTACCTTCGTCTACATCGAACGTGATAAGCGCAAGTGCCGAAATCCAACGATGTAGTTGTTCACGATTGATAGGCTGGTTATTATTCATGATGCCTTCTATAAATTATTGATATTATTAACATAAAGACATATTAAAGTGCATACATTGGAGAAATTGTGATATCATGATTAATTAGAGTTCACTTGTTGCTTTTTAGTATGTCCAAAATTGTTTCCTCCAGCTTTTTGCCTAATGTTTTAGAGTTTAAGCCGACCTGTTTTCCCACTTCATAAATTTGTTCCTGGTGCATACCTAACAGTTAATTCAGCACTTCCTTTGAGCAATCTTAAAGTACTGGTTTGACCAAATTGATAAAATTGTCGACTTTCTGTAATGTTCCTGATTAGTAAATATCTTGGTTCCAACCTTGCCCAAGCTTTACCAAATCTGCCAGCTCTATCTTGACTGTTCGGTTATCGTTGTCATGCGGAACTGAAATAAAAGCAGAATTCATTAAGTCAGGTAGATTTGAGCGACGAATATGTGAAAGTTTGAGACATTGGCATAAGAAAGTTACAAAATGGATTGAATACCTATCCTTTAATAGTTTTAAGTAACTTATATAAGTATCTTATGATTTCGCTGAGTTCGAATCTTTCATTGAGGATATCAACTGAATAAGGTATTGTTATGAGTGTAATACACAACACACATTGTCAAGCTACACTTTTTTCTGACCATGTTCACTGAAGGCGTATCGAATTGCGTCAAAGATTAATGAAGATTGCTCAAAATTTTAGAAGTTACCAATTGCACAATTTAAGGCTATCAGCCCCAACTTGAAAGTGTCAATCGATCTCTCAATATCTAGATTTACAGACTTTTCAATGGAAGGTTTCATAAACTTTGTTATTGTACTGCTGAAATCGAACGGACTAAAATTATTTAAAATTTTTACTTCGGTTTTTGTATTGCCTTGATGTGATAAATGCTGTATGATTCAGGAATGGGAATATGGTAGAACAGACCTAACGAAAGTTTTATTTTGTTGTTGTCTGTAAACATTATTTGCGAGGGTGATAAACCACCAAAATGCATGTCCGTCATTTTATAGAAAGTTTCCAATATTTTGAGTAATTGAAGGTAGATTTATCTAATCACTGACTCTGGTAAAGTTGCTGTCAAATCCAATAAGTTGAGCAGAGATCTTGACTAAAAATATTACATAAAAATTGAAATGGCGCCTTATGGATAGTTGTAAAGGACTTAATGGATTATCACAAAAGAACCATCATTAGAAAGTTTATCCCTCCAAAGTTTGGTCCAGTCACGAATAAAATTGCGCGACTATTTTTGAGTACAGGGCTCTTCACGGACGCAGACTAAAGAGAGGGTGGGGACGTGAAGCATCTTTTTTATAATACCTGTGTTATGTCCACGCTTGATAATTTCAAGAGTGATACATTAGCTTATGCGTGGACCGCTTCTTACAGACATATCTTGACTCTGCATAAAGTCTTCAGTGGCCTTGTCCACCATACGCCTCATTTTTTGTATTGGGTTGAACAGCCCTCTGCTCTACGAGGCTTACTTTTTCGATTACTTTTTGTCATCTTTCTAGATTACAAAACTATTACTGACTTCAGTGGTGCAAGGTACTTTTGAGTCTCTTTGTATTAGCTGTTTTCGACGAGTTTACCAAGGTTCTGAATCATGTCTTATTTAACCTTGCCCCCATATTTTCTATATGGTCAAAGTTCTACTTCTTTTGCTTCTGCTGGTTAAACACCTATGGCAGTTTATTGTAGGGCATGCGAGGTCGGCGCCATGTCTCTCTCAGCTAACCTCGGTTCATGTCGGGTGATCGATGATGATCATCGTCACCTCGATCATTTTCCGATTTCAGATGGAAAGCCATTGCGCTTGTTATGTTTTTATGCGATTTCATTGGCGGGTTCGCATTTTCTGGACTTTTCGATGCTTCATTCTCGTTTATTTTCATTTCTAATTACTATATGTTATTATTGCAACTGATTATTTGACTCAATCATTTTAGAAACCGATACCCTCATCTAGATTATTATATACACATGATCCATCAAATCAACCATATTGCCTAGCATTAATGATATAGACTGAGTTAAGCAAAATTGTTCAAATATCAGGCAGGTAAAAACAGTTTGAGAACATCTTTTTCAAAACTGTGGAGTTCTGGCTTCTTTTTCATCAATAAACTTGAAAATATGATATTTCTCCTTACTTTCTATCTCTATTTATACTCCAGTAAACTTTTTAACTCCAACGATTTATTGAGATCTTGAACCGCGTTATATGTAAACATCAATAAGGGATTTGTTCTTTTCTATGACATCTAAACACAACTGTTTAAGAACTATGTCGAATATTTTCGATCAGGCAATGAAATCTTCAGTATTGATTTGCTTTCCAGTATTTTTTCTACTAAAGTTTCAATGGCATCTTCTGATATCTTTTTACAGAAATCAAAATTAAAGCCAACTGTATTTAACTTATTTTTATTTGAAATTTTTTAGCATAAACTTACGATGTCTCGATCTGTGAGATTTGAGTTACATGAAACATCAATGATTAGCGATTCTAATTTTTAAGGAAAGGTCATATAAGCCAACATTTTTTAAGGTAAATTTATACTAACATATTAAATTTTGTACTTTGAGAAGTTCAATAGCAGTTTTTATATGCTTGGTAAAGATCCGATTGCTTTTAATATTGAGTATGTACCCTTATGGTTGATATTGAGAAAAGTGGATATTGTCAAATTCAACTAATTTAATTACTTCATCTCTGCAATAGCTTAAGCCATTTTGAAAAAGGATCCGCCTCCAATATGCTAAATGCTGAGGTATTATGAATAATTTACTCTAAAATTCTGAATCCGAAGCTCGTCAGTGATCGCGACACTCCTGAAAATATTAATTATAACGCATCTTATGTTAAGTTAGGGTTCCTAAATGATAAAATAACTACGCTGACACATCTAGATGAAACTTTGTTAAATTTTGCAAATGACTTAAACTTTCTGCTAATAGCAAGTACCCATCTTCAGATATTTGGTCTACTTCGTACAGATCCAAATAGAAATCAGTGAGTCCTTGAAGCGTTTCTAACAACATGGAGAGCCCTTCAATCACAAAGTCATTAATGTCATAGATTTAGCTGAAATCGAGATGTAATTTCGTTAAGTTCTACATTGTGCTCAATCTTTAAAACAAGTCAAGAAAGCCTGAGCCTTTAATACTTTCGCATCCTGTGAAATCCAATGTGAGTTCAGTTAATGAAGAAGGTAGTGACTGCGCCAAGATAACAAGAAGCTAGTCATCGAAGTTAGAAGTCTCAAGGATAATGATTTCTTGCTTTCGAATGTGATTCATGAACTTGAATTTCTATTTGATATCCTTCATGATTTCCACGCTGATGTTCGGACTACCTAAACTATGCTTTACTTTATTAGAGTCAAACTTAGATAATCATCACGGTGGATTATGTTGAAGTGAGTCCGGATGTGTTCGAGAAAATCAATCATCGCAAGCAAGGGTAATTATTTATTTAAAAATGATAGTATAATTTTAAACTTAGAGGCAGAAATAAATATCAATTAAGGAATATTGACGGCAATACCAAATAATTACTCATATTATTCTTGTGCCTACCTTATTTTTTATGAACTGCACTTTTCTCATTTGAGTTATTATTCTAAAATATTCCTTTATGCGAGTTCAATTTCCGTACCATTCTCTCAACAAACATATCATTTTAATACTGAATTTATTTCTTTCTTTTAATCCGGTTAACTTCTCTTGCTTTCTGATTCATTAAACTCGCATCATTATTTTGTATTGTCGCACAGTATTATTTGTTTTTGCGATTGCGGATTTAGTTAATTCTTTTCATTAGTCTTGAATTCTACATCTATTTCACCCGAAACTGCAATAAATTTAGATGAACTGGCTTTTGATGTTTGTTTGTTATGTGACTCATGTTTAATATTGGGGTATCGGTTGAGTGTCTCTTCCTGCTTGATATTGTCTATGACTTGTGTTATATTGAATCTTTTCGGCGTGGAGAATCATTATCATTGTAGTTTATTGTGAGAGAACCATTCTTTTACATTTTTAATAATTAATAAATTTAAAGTCTAAGTATCATTATTTTTGATATATATGAATATCCCTTATATTGAAATGAGTTATTTTTATTGAGAAATTGCCTTGATATTTATAGTATATAGATTAAATAATAATAAGCAATAATAATTATAAAGTATTATTTTATTAAATTCAAATATAGAAATGAAACTTCCTCCAATCGAGACATCCCAGTCGAGCATCAAAATGGGTCTCTAGTTTATGAGCAAGGCCTACTTTAACGCTCGCTAATGGTCGGGTAAGTTCGCTGATAAACAGTATCAACATCACTACCCGGCTGAGAACAATAAAAGATCTAAATTCGGTCAAGCCTTCACGAAAAACATTTTGAAAATGAAAATTAACTCGCAAGTATGTGGACTGTGCCAGATCGAAAAAAATAAGTCTTAATTTGAGTATCTCTGTAAATGTCATCATTCATATTGTTACAGTTGTTTAAACTCATATGCTATTTCAAAAATAGAAGATCTTACACCAGTGAAGTGTCCACAGCAATAATGCAGCGAGACAATAATTCTGACCAGCAACATCTACCGGTACCTGCCAGATTCGGTGAAACTAAAATACCTGGCAAACAAGAACACGTTCACAATAAGCCAGGAACAATGGGCGAATACTTGCCAACGATGCTTGCAACCAAAACATTCAGGGTAGTGCAAGTATGCAATGTCGACTGATTTGATTGATAATTCATTCAAGCATCGAGAATGCCCCAAGTGCAAAGTTGAAATTAGGCTGACTTCTGGCCGTAAAAAAGTCACATGTTTAAAATGTAACGAGTCTATATGCTACCTGTGTGGAGTTCCCTGGGCTAATGGGCATCAATGCGATGACAAATAAAAAATTAAATAAATGGAAAAATAGTTCGGACATGACGGATGCTGTTAGTGCTGTAGTCACTGCTGCGAAGATAACTGTGTTGGTTGTGGTAACTGCTGCAGGAGGCAGTGCGGAGGATGCTACGCATACACTTGCTGCGATATTATGTTCTCGTGTAAAGATGATCCTGGAGTGGGTTGCTGCCTTTGGAATATCTGTAGTATCCCCTTCAGGATATTATTGACACTGCTTATTTTTACTTTTGCCTCTTTTGCTTGCTTTATGATGGCTTTGATTTTGTGTCTTTGGGTGGCCTTTTGTTTGTTAGGAGGAGCCCTTCCGGTGGCATGCTCAGCAATTTGTGAAGTTAATCACTGTTGGCAATCAGTTTTAATGGTTATATTCTTTCCGATCACATTTTTCGTAAGTTGGTTCATCGCCATGGCTGCAACTTATGAGACCCCATTTGGAATATGTTTATAGTTTGCAGAATTAATTTGCGGGATGCTTGAGTCGAATTGGATTGAATTGTCTCCGACCAGATGTTCATATTGATCTCTATAAAATAATAAATTTTTTTACAACAATCATAAACTAAGTTGAAATATTTATTGTATACTCACAAACCGATCCCTGAATCGAGCTTGCGCATTAAAGAATCAATCTTCGCATCCTTTAGTTTGCTCAGTTGTTACATTTTCTTCATCTTAGTATCAAGAATTTCCACAGTCTCTCTTAATTAACGTATAATTCTCTATTTTTCAGCAAGTTGTAGAGTTAACTATTTGGCAAATTGATTTCTATTCTCCTCCTCTATGGATTATGTCCTATTCATGGTCAGACTTGAGCTTATTTTATTTTGTACACTGTTGCTCATATCAGACAATTTCTTAGCTAAGTGAGTCTGATTGTTAGTTTGAGTCTGAGCTGATAATATTTTTGTGTAAACTAAGTACAAAACTCGCTCAATTGTTCCTGCAGTTCCCGTGATGATATTCTAAATGTCACTGCGTACAACCTGGAACCCTAACTTCTTAAATATTTTATAGTTCAAAGTCTTCCAATTAATGTATTTCGATGCTGAACTATTGGTCGGCTGATAGTTGTGCAGTTGAACTATGTTGGGAAAATGGTGTCTCATTATTTATGCCATAAGAACACCGTCTGAGAAATCTCTACCGATGTTCTTTGGAGATCGGCTGAATGGCACTCCAGATAACCATTCGAAAACTTCCTAAATTTGTTATTATCCGACAGGTGGGGCTTACATTATCTTTTATTTATATTAGCTATTGTTATTTGTTAAATCTTCATTATCATAATATTAAACTGTGGAATTTAATAACTTTAACAGAGATGCAATATCAAAATAATTACTAAATTTATTGATTTTATTCTCCTTCGTAGATCTGTATGTTACTATAATTGTTCCTTTTGCCCGTATAGATATGTTCTCTTTTATCATGTACACTTTGATCATAATTTTGCTCATAATCCTGCTAATATGAACTATTGAGTCCTTATTATTGTCTATTCTGTGAACAAATACTGTCATGTAAGCTCTGAGTGCAATCATAACTGGTATCTCCATGCATATTTTTACTTTATAATTGTTGTGGCGATATCATGCTTTATTCTAGTGATTGGAAATGAGTACCATGTAAGTATATACTGTGTTTCACTTTATTTGTTGACATCTTTGCTAAAGACATTATTCTATTCAGGGATTGCAAGTGTCGATTATGGGATTTGTTTTGAGTTAATGGCTATATCATATTTAGCACGATATCATTTGGTGTATTACACGAATTATTTTTGGAATACTCTAGCCTTTTCTTACCTGACTAATGATTCTATTTCAAAATATGTTGAGCATCGCCAATTTATAATTTCTGCAATTGAGCCATTTAATCCTCGCTGAATTTAAGTAAAGATTGCTCACCAAGTTTTATAAGTCGACTCGCTTTTTATTTAATTTACTGGTTATTAAGCACACCATCTAAAATTTATTTTCTAAATTTGCTGAACTATCGTTTGTCTTCCATCACACGTTTTCTCAAGTTTTATAGATTTATTAGAGGACTGCTCTTGGATTTTGCCTCGCTAATTTCTGTGTATTATAGAGATGTATTTTTCTGAAGCTTACTCTTCTGCTTTTTTGTCAACTCTTACTTAATAGAATTTTTGTATTGAGCATAAGTTGACACTTGTTTTTGTGTCACTGCTTTTGTTGAATTTAATGAATGATTTTTAGCTCTATTTTGAGTTTATGGAATAATATTTTTGTTAATATTGCCAACGATCTCCTCTAATATTCGTGACTTAAGTTACGCTTATATTTGAACTAACCTCTCAATATTGTTCATTCGATGCTTTTAATTTTCGACCATTCCCATGTTAACCACTCTTTCTTCAATAACTTTAGTCAACTATTCAAGAATTCGCTAAACTTAATGTCTTTTGTTGTAATTGTCATTAGGAATCCCAGCTCGAAGTAATTAATTTTCTTTCTTTAATTGGCTTATTTATCTCCTGTATTATTCCATACTTTTATTTTATCTTATATTTTGGTGGACTATCTTTTCTATCTTATTTGCTCTGCATGCATATTTTAGAGTATTCAAAGTTTCATCATAGTATAGCTGACTTGGGGATATGCATGCAATCATGACTGTTTTTGTGTTGCCACCTAAGCTATCTTTCAACAATCTAGTTAGTTTTGAATCGCGGTATGGAATAAATTGTGCCGTTAATCCATTTTGTACATTTACTTTGCGTTTCTAGCTTAGCATGTTAATACAATTTCCCAAAGTTAATAAACTTCTGTTAATATTAGATCCTTAAAATGTTCTGATACCTCTGGTCTCACTATGCACACTTTGTTTTTCAGATCCAGCAAGATCAACAAGCGATAATTTAGCACTGTAAAATTTATCCGAGTTTTCAATTTTGCGCTCTACATTGACAATGACAATAGCATGTGATCTGGATGATACTTAATTAGCTTTAGTTTCAGCAATAACTCGTCTTGAGTTACCTATATCAATAATTTGTTGAGCCTATGCAAAACAAGTTAATTATGTTTCTGTAAGATCTTGCACAATTACGCAGCCTTGAATAGGGTCTTCGGATAGCTGTAAATTTTGTTGAACTGGCTGTAGCAGATCGTAGACTTGCTCGTTGTATATTTATAAATAAGACATACTCAGTTTAATGCTTGGCTACGATGAGCATACTGATAGTAAATACTCAAACGTCAAAGGTATTACTCCACTATTAATACCACATCGACTACTCGCACTATTCTCTTATAATTAGTTATCATTTTTGCCGAACATAGTATATGATTTGCCAGCTCCAGTGATGCCATAAGCAAAGACAGTACTATTGATGCCATTGAGCACATTATCAATGAGTGGCACGACAGCTTACTAAAATATATCTCTATTTTGTGCATATTACTAGAAAATACCATCCAGTTGAAAAGTATGTTATTTTAATGAGTTACCATCGCATAAGGATAATGTTGTGTGATCAATGATTGAGACTGACTTTTTTGAGGCGCCGTATGTTATTTAGAGTTAAGAGAGTGGTCTGCATCGGGTGAATACTTTGAATGTGTCCATTATGCTATAAGGGAGATCTTGGTATTTATTAACGAATACTTATGAATTAGCAGTTTATAATATCATTAAATTAACAATTAATATTGATTAATTCTCTGATCTATTGAGAACAAGGTATTGATTGTATTGATCCCTAATATTATTCTGCCTGCTACTCGCCTAATGAGACTTAGAATAAACAAAAATTGAAAATTTATTTTGTATGAGAACGCATTTATAAGAATAAAGCATCGTAGATATATATCAGCAATGCACAACTAAACAATCATATGCGATCCTGGTACAGGTTACATGAAGATGGGTTTCGCTGGTGACAACTTCCCTAAAGCTTCTTTCGCTTCTCTCGTTGGTAGACCCATGCTTCGGTCTGAGGAAATACTTGGTGAGGACATCCAGCTCAAATAAATTATGGTAGGGGATTAGGCTTCCAAATATCGATCGCTTCTTGAGTTGAGTCATCCTACTGAAGAGGGTATTGTGAAAAATTGGGGCGATATGGAAATTCTATTGAAGTACTCTTTTGACAGGATTGGAGTAACAAACCCTAAAGGTCGCTCTGTCTTCATCACTGAAGCTATTATGAATCCGGTTGCTAACAAAATAGGCATGATGGAGATTATGTTTGAAAAGTTCCAAGTAGATCGGCTTCAGTACGGTTATCAAGCACTTATGTCTCTCTATGCTGAGGGACTTGATACTGCTTTACTACTGGATGCTGGTGATGGTGTGACTCACTGTTTGCCAGTCTATCAAGGCAACATAATTAAAGCTAGATTTGAGAGACTCGATATCGCAGGTCGTCACATTACCAATAATTTGTCTAAGCTTCTCCACATGCGAGGGTACGCCTTCAACAGCTCATCAGACTTCGAGACTGTACGGGAAATAAAATAAAAATTCTGTTTTGTCTCAGGAGACATTAAGGTTGACAACAAGCTCTCCCTTGAGACCACAGTACACGAAAAGTAAATAATAATCAAATGTAGATCTTTTAAATTACCTGACGGCCAATAAGTAAAGATTGGAAGATAACGATTTATGGCACCTGAAATGTTATTTAACCCCATGGTCGCAGGCCTTGAAATGGATGGTTGCGGAGAGATGATTTTCAAGTGCATTACAGTAAATTATGCTTTTATTGTAGAAATGTGATATGAACTTACGTAAATAACTTTATGGTAACATTTTGATTTCAGGTGGAACTTCAATGTTACCTGGTTTCCCCTCAAGACTCAAATAAGACATTACTCAGAGATTCCAAGACAAAGTTCTAAAAGGCGGAACGACATCAAGCGTTAAAATCAGAGTAATTGATACTCCTACTAGAAAATACAATGTCTTTATTGGGGCATCAATTATTGCGAAGGAATACGAAAATTTCAAAGAAACTTGGAGAACTAAGAGAGAGTACGAAGAGAAAGGTAAGCAACGTTTGGCTCAATAAATGACTGCATTGTTTTGATTATATAAGATCGGAAGAGCGTCGTGTAGGG
>APMI01011598.1_pt1 | contig 19065 bp, 21 predicted proteins | sample 667938 | NCBI WGS metagenome assembly APMI01 (sample SAMN01084076, study PRJNA167559) | wastewater metagenome | biome: Wastewater | place: Denmark: Ejby Moelle, Odense | collected 2011-11-28 | reverse complement strand
AAGTTCTCCGTGTAAGCAACTCATGTAAGCAGCTTGTAAGCGGATTTTAGAACACGCTTCAATTTCACTCAACATCAAAAATGGCATGTATCCTTGTTTTTCAGCAACTTGCAGTTTTTACACCACACCCTTCAACGCCAAAAAACCCCGCAACCATTCAACTCATAATCGCTTGGTCGGGGGTTCAAGTCCCTCACGGCCCACCAATCGCATCAAGCACTTAGGCCAGCCTCACGAGGGCTGGCCTTTTGCTTTGGCGCCATTGCTCCCCTATTGCTCCCGCAGCGTTCAACCATCCACGGAAAAAAGCCGCGCTTGACACCAGCCTCACGGTCGTAGCACTCTATAAATGCCCCTGAGACAACAGGGGCGCGGGATTGGCGTCCCGAATACCCAAAGGCCGACAGGCCGCGCAAGCGGCTTTTTCACGTCGGTAGCATGGCTGCGCCTGATCAATGGTGGGGCCGTGTGGTGGAGCCTTCGGGCTCGCCGGTTTCCTTTGGGCCGGTACGCCAACGCCGCACGGTTCCTGCCACCCCATTGGCGTGGGGTAGCGGGAGAACTTGACCGCACCAAAGGAGCTTTACCCCATGCACCGCACGACCTTGGGCACCCTCGCCCGCTTCACCCTCTACCGCACCCTGCGCCGCTTCGCCGGCCCCCTGCTCGCTTTCCGTCTGGCCTTCGCCGGGAGGGCTGGAGCATGAGCTCGTACAACCTCGAAGCCCTCGACCTTGCATCCGCCCGTCTGACCCAGGCGCGAGCCGTCACCAGCCTGCTTGAAGGTGCGACCCTGGAAGCTTTGGAGGATGGCCGACCGCAGCCCACCGCCGGCATTCAGACTTCGGCCGAGACGCTTTGGGCAATCCGCACGCTGCTGGAGCAAGCCCAGGAGGCCGTCAACAGGATCAACCAGCCGCCGACGCCCGCAACAGCTTGACTGGCAGGAGGGCGTACCGTCGCGGTTTGCCCTCAAGTTCTCTGCAACCTATAACGGGGCATCCCCGTCAAGGAGTTGCCCATGCCCGAACTCGAAAGCCCCCGGTCGATGTTCCTCACTGGCGACGAAGTTCACGCCCTGACGGACAGGCAGACAAAGCCCGCACAGCGCCGGATGCTCGACGCCCTCGGTATCAAGTACGGAATGCGTGCCGATGCCAGCCTGGTCGTCCTTCGTTCAACGGTCGAGGCCGTGCTGGGCGTTGGCGCCCCGGCCAAGGGCCGCAAGAAGACGACACCCAACAAAAAGCCCGCTTAGCGCGGGCTAAGGAGGTGACAGGCTAGAGCTGTCTAGGCATTTCCAAGGTGGGTTTTCTCGATTAGTTTTGTCAAAGGCATCGCTGTCGCAAGTGAGGCAATGATCTGCATCTCGACCAAAGCACGGTCAGGCTCTGTGCGATCATCGACAACCACCCGAACCTTCGGATTCGGCTGGTAATCCGCATTCAGCACGTCACCGAGCTTTCGCATAACTCCTCCAGTTGAATTGTGGTGTGGGGAGATCACATCGATCAACTCGTTACCCTGCTGAAAGTCGAATCGGTATTCGTGCCCCGAAATACCACGCAGCGTCGGGTGTCGGGTCAGTGTCGCCTGCGGCCGCCACGCGCGGAGATACATTTCCACTTCATCCTCCAACTGCCGAGCGGTTTCAGGAGCGCCGACCTGCTCGCGAGCCCACTCCGCGACAGCGAGTTCCGCAGCCACAAAGCGAGGAAGACACCACGCTAGCTGGGACTCTGTCAGCAACATGCGCAGAGACCCGTCGTCGCGCAACTCTACCCCGTAGGGTTTCACGCGATCCCGGAGGACTGCCCTACGGCGACCTCCCCAAGGGTCCAAACCTAGTCCGCTCAAGTGAATCAGAGTGAGCCCATCGTCACTGATTTCCGCAAAGCCGCCGTGATCGACCACATAAAGGCAGATCGCACTGCCGTCGTGAAAAGAGAACGGAGTGCCGAGCTCGAATACAGGCTCTCCATGCACGCCCCGAAGAGGAGTGCAGTCAAAAGCCAGTTGTCGAGCGATGCTTTGGCAATTCATGACAGGACGAGCGGTGGAAGGTTATGCGGTAAGGCGATGGCGCACTTCTGGGCAAAAAACACAAAAGCCCCCTCAAACTCGCCACAGCAAACATCTTGAACCGGGCGCACACACTCCGTACCGATGTGCTCGTGTGGCCCGTAAAGGGTTTCCGTCGGGGAATTATGTGTTTTTCGTGTTTGAGGGGCAACCTCCAGTTGATATGCCCGGTGACGTGCCCCACGCTGGAAACTCAGCATAGTAAAAAGATACAAGCAGCGATCCACAACAATGGGGGCTTTGATCTCGATGACCAGCGTAAGGCTGGGGATCAGAGCCCCATCTTCGTCCTCAAATTGGCATGAAAGGGCTTGATGTCCCGCATGGTTAAGCCGTGGCTTCCATTCCAAACCTGCAGGAAGGCGCTTGGGAACTGCCATCAGGTGCAGGGCTTCTTCTTCGCTAATCACACGCAGTTTCACTCTCTGACGCTCGACCTCAACCGAGCATGCCCGGCACTCCTTTGGCTGCCGTGCCAGAGAGTCTATCGCGGAAAGCGGAAAATATCTTCTTGTCCTGATGAAGCGAGCCATACGCATAGACCCTGCGTGCTGCCCCGCTTGGCATCAGCCTGAAAGCTCCGCGACGAGTCCTAGCGGGATATCGAATGACTCAATACCCACGGAGTGAAGCAAGCGGCTTAATCCGTGCCATCCGCCCCCGGCTTGGCCCCCCAAGACCGGAGGCGGGCATCGCTTGGATCCAACTGATCGGCGGCCTCCCTGGCCCAAGCCAGCCATTCCGTAACCTCGGTGCCGTTGAAGCCACCCGCCGCGGCATCTGCCTCCAAACGCGAGACATACTCGCGAATCAGCTCCGCCGAGTTCCACCTCTCTGCTTCCTGAGCCAGCTCCAAGCGCCGTTTGGCTTCAGCTTCTTCACGCGCCCGAATATCCGCTTGCCGTTGGGCTTCGAGCAGTCGCAGTCGTTCTTGCTCTTTACTGACCCTGCGCTCCTCGGCCAAGTGGGCCAGCCAGCGCACAGAGCTTGCATGCTGACGCTCAACCCCTTCGAGGATGAGCGGCCACTGGCCTTCCAGCAATCCCGACTTCGAATCGCCAAAACGGATCTCGCCATAGCCTTGTTGCTCGACGTAGATCGAGAGTATCCCTGTCGGCGACAGCACCCTTTCTTGACGTGGGGATCCATCCCACGAGTTCATCACGGTCTTGTAACCAGACTCCAGCTTCTCGAAGATCCGAATGAGAACGACCGCACCAGCACGCGAGGCCTCGAGCCGTTCATTCCTCTCGGTCAGCTTGACGACAAAGCCAGCGGCTTCCAGCGCGAACGCCAGAGTGCTGAGAAGCTGCAACGCTCGTTTGTATGTCCGTATCGACACCTTCAAAACGGCCTTCTTCGAACTCGGGCGCAGAATCTCGCCCTTCTTGCAGAACCACTCCCAACCGAAGAAGCGCATCAAATGGCCGGCCTTCGGGTACCGCTTCCCCGGATGGGCCTGCTCCCAATCGAACTCATCTTTGCCCTTGAGAGCCTGCGTCTCAGCCTCGCGATAGAGGCGCTGCAGCGGCTGTATCGCGCGGTGCAGGGGCTTCTCAGGCTGCTGCTCTGGTGCCGCCTCGGCAGGTATCTGCTCAGGCTGCTGCGGCTTGCGTTGGACGTTCGCACGAGGCTGGGTGGATGAAGCTTGCTTTGCAGCATCTCGATCTGGAAGCGCCGGCTTCGTAAAGGCTTGGCCGGCGGCGACGCGCGCCCAATGGCCGCGCTGTGGGACTGGGACGTTCAGTTCCGAGCACAGGCGCTTCATGCCCGCATAGCTCAGTCCGTAGCTCTTGCAGAGCGTTGTCAGCGGGGTGGTCCAGACCTCGCCGTAGAGCTTCTCTCGATCGACATCCTCAGCCATGGCTCCTCCAGCGCGATGTAACGAACTCACCGAAATCTATCGCGAAACTTCGATTGCTGGAACGAGACCGACTAGCGGAACCATCAACGAAAAAGCCCGCACGCGGCGGGCTTTTTGACACCAGGACAGCTCCTCTATGTGGCGATTGGGCAAGCCGTGGTCAGTCCGCCACGCTCTTCCACCGGGCTGCCGTCTGGCACCGCCGGCGCGCGTTGCAGATGTCGGCCACTGTGCTCTTCGGCATCTCCACCAGCTTGGCGATAGCGCCGTAGCCCATGCCTTCGTCACGCAGCTTCAGAACCATCTCGATCTCGCCGTCCGTGTATTTGCAGTTCTGGTGCCCCTCGCCGATGCGCAGGCCTGCTTCATTGACTGCCACTGTGCGCATCGCTCAGCCTCCTATGTGTCCGAAGTCCGGGCCCCGGTCGGGCAGCGCTTCACCCGGCCGCCACCAGAACGACTGGCCCCAGTCCTTGTGTGCAGAATCCTGCATCCGCGACAGATAGCCCGGTGAGAGGTATTCCTGCAGATCCTGCAGGCCGGCGTGATCAATGGCCGCCTTCGCGTACCAGAGGTTCAGGAAGGGCAGATGGCTCTTGGCGAAGCGTAGCGCCTCCGCACCGGCGTGCGTCTCCTTGCCCTTCATCGCTTCGCCCAGGTTGCCGACGGTCAGATCGGCCAGCTCTGCTCCGCTGCCCAGCACCGGGCCCAACAGGCTCATCCAGTTCGGCACGCCGGCGCGGTTCTGTCCGCCCATGCCGGTGTAAAGGATGTCGCCGAACACGCCCGCCCCGCCGCCCTGGGCCATCGCCGCGCCCCAGAACTTCGGTGTCGTCATGTCGCGCGGATCTTTCCCGTTGGCGAGATCCTTCAACTGCATGGCCAAGGCCCCGAAGATCGTCAGGGAAGTCATGAGCCCGGCGCTGTAGGCCACGGCGGATACCTTCTCGCCGTTCCGCCACTGGTCGGCGGTGCGGCCCCAGTGCCGCGAGATCATTGCCATCGGGAAGCCCTTGAACAGCGCCAGGGAGCGCAGCAGCTCGCCCTCGATGGTGCCCTTCTGCGTGCCACGGCTGACGGCAGCCCGGGTGTTCAGATCCTGCGACAGGGAAGCGAACTCCGATTCATCCGCGATCAGGCCAAGCACGCGGGACACGGCGCGGTTACGGTCGCGCAGCGACAGGCCGGCGGCCGTGAGATCGGCTTCGGGAATTGCGCGCAGGGCCTGCAGGGACAGCATCTGGCTGCCGCGCCAGTTCTCCGGCGTGGCGAGGCCCCACACCTTGAAGTCCGTCTCCGACACGCCCCGCGACTCCAGCCGCCAGCGGTCGGCGTGCTCCAGCGCGTTCCAGTCGAGGCGCGAGAGCTTGCCCAGCGCACCCATCTGGGTGATCGAGAAGCCGCGCCGCAGGGCATCCGTCCACGCCTCCAGCAGGCTGGCCTTCATCGTCGCGTTGGCCAGCTTGGCGGTCCAGCCCTTGCCGACGTTCGATTCCGCCCAGCGGTTCATGTCGCTGATCACCGACTCGGCCACCAGGCCGCCGCGGTTGGCGAACTCGATCGCGTCCTTGCCGAAGGCACGCACAAGGTTCGTCGCCGACTCGACAAAGCCCAGCCGGTTGAAGCCGGTGGTGATGAAGTAGGTCGGCAGATCGGTGACGCTCGACAGCAGCGCGCTGCCCAGCTTGCCGAACACTTCCACGTTGCGGGCCCCTTGCGCCACCTCGGCCAGGCGGACATTCACGGCGTGGCCGGTGGTGCCGTTCATCACATCCCACATGTCCTGCGTGCGCACAAGGAAGGGCCCGACCAGATCGGACTCCCCGGTCTTGGTCGCCGTGTCGTGCAGGTAGCGGAATTGCGTCTCCGGATTCGGCCCGAACTCCTCCACCAGGCCGATATCCTTCGCCAGCCGGGCGACATGGCCCTGCATCGCCGACAGGACACCGCCCCGGTTGTAGTTGGCCGCGTAGGCCATGTAGGCCTCGGCGTCCTTGAAGTGGAGCACCCGGACCTCGTTGCCGTGATTCGCGCGCAAGCCGCTGCCGGTGGTCTTGCCCGGCTCCAGCTTGTTGATGCCGCCGGTGGAGATGGTTTCCCATGCGTGCTCCAGCAGATCGGTCATCTGGGCGTCGTTGAAGAGCGTCCCGTTTTCATCCAGGTAGCGGGAGCGGTCGAGCAGCGGGAGGATGTCCTGCACCCAATTGCCTTGCCCGGCGCGCAGCACGCGGGTGCTGTCGTGGGGCTGGGGGATGTAGCCGTAATCGAGCTTGCCCACGTCACCGCCGGCGGCGTTGAAGCGCTGGCGCATGGCTTCGACGGTTTCCAGCCAGGCCTTTGCGCCCTTCGCCGCCGTGGTGTCGCCCGTGTGCTCGCCGAAGATTTCCCGCACCAGCAGGGACGCCTGCCGGGCATCCTCGACCATGCCCAGGAACTTCGGATGCACGGCTTCGAGCGCATCGATCAGGCCGGAGAAGTACTCGTTCGACACGCCCCGGGCGAAGCGGCTCGCATCGTCCAGCACCTTGGCCACGGCCTGGAAGGGCTTGGTGCCATCCGCCAGCAGGGAGCTGTACCGGTTCATCACCTTGTCGTGGGCGAGGATCGTCAGCGCGATGCGCTGCTTCTTCTTGGCGGCCTCGGCGAGCAGGCCGGCACCGGCCTCCTGGGCTGCGGCCTGCAGGCGATCATCGCGCCCGAGCTGACGCCAGGCGGCCGGATCACTTCGCGCCAGCGACTTCATGGCCGAGGCGATGCGATCCTCGATGTCCTGGGCTTCCTTCTGGGTGATGCTGCGGCCGATGGCTTGGCCGACTGCCTGGATACATTCCGTTCTCATTGGGGAAACCTCAGTGCGCAGGTGACAGCCGCCTCGAAGGCGGCCTTTTCGGTTTTGGCGGTCGCTTCGACGGACTCGGCATGCTGGAGCAGATCAGCCATGCGGACTTCGCTGCCGTCCTCCAGGCGGATCAGGGCATCGGGGTTGCGCGCCACGATCTCGGCGGCGCGGGCGTGTTCCGGCGTGCCGGCGCTACGCCCCTCTCGCACCGGTGCGGATTGCTCGGCGTCCGGCCTGCCAAGCATGTGGCCGACGACCTGCCGCACGTGATCCATGATGCTGGCCGGTGCGTCGGGTGCGCCGGACTCGAAATCCGGTGCACGGTCTGTGGGGCCGTGAGTTCGAATCTCACCGCTGAGTGCTTCCCGCACGCCCTGCGCAATCGGGCGCTCCTGGAAGCCACGCGTGATGGAATCCGCACGACCATTCAGCGCTTCGAGGAAGCGGTCAGGCAATGCGCCCTGATCCAGTCGGGCGAGATCCTGCTCGGCGTGGGCAGCATTGCGGTTCTGTTCCAGCTGACGATCCAGCCGCTTGGCCTGATCCTCCAGCTCGGCGAGTCTTTCCGGCAGGGACTTGCGCGCAGCGGCTTCCGCTTGCTTGCGAGACAGCCCGCTCTCCTGATGCGCCTTGGCTTCGTCGCGCATCGCGGTGCCGGCCTGCAGCGCGTCGATCTGCCGTGCGAGTTCTGCACGCTGCGCGGCCATGTTGGCCACATCGCCCGCCTCGGCCCGGCCGCCAGCCTCTGCGATCAGTTCGGCGCGCAGATCCGTGGTCATCCGTTCGAAGGCCATCGCCCGCGCGGCGTCGAGGGTCGGCACGTCCGGCCGGACCATCTGGGCGATGCTCACCATCTCGCCCCGGTCGAGCTGCTGGCGGGCCAGCGCCTGGGCATCGTGAGCATCTGCAGCCGCAGCAAGATCGCCGTGGGCGGTCAGGGTGTCGCCGTCGCGGATGCGGACCTCATTCATTGTCAGCAGCGCGGCGTGCTCGTCCGGCGTCAGCCTGCCCCTTCCGCCCCAGCCATTGGCCTCCGCCGCTTGGCGGTAGTCGATGACCACCTCCGCGCCGTGGGTGATTGGTTGGGTAGCCACCATGTCCAGGTCGCCATTGGGTTGCGCGCGAAACTCGGCATTCGGCTTGTTCGAGTGGTTCGTGTAGCGGCCGGCCGGCGTCCGCATGCCACCAATGCGGGCCGGTGCCAACAGTTCGCCCGGCTGCACGGCTTCGGTGGCGAACATGCCTTCCCCCTCGACTGAGGATGCCCGACGCTGGATCTTTGCCGTGCCTGGGGGCATCGGGATCTGGTCTGTGGTGTTCTCGCTGATTCGCCGTACCGCATCTTCGGTAAGCCCGAACTCGTTCAAGAATTGCTTGTAGTCCTGCTGCGGGGTCAGATCCCGACTGCGATGGAAAGCGCCGCCGAAGGCCGCGCCGGTCAGCGAGGAGATCGCCAGGTTCATCGGGTCGAACGGCTGGTACTGCGCCGCGATCTTGTCGTAGTCGGCGTGTTCCAGCAGCGTGCGGATGCCGCCGACCTCGGCCACCGTCATGGCCGGTGCCGCCACTGCCCCGATGGCCACGCTCTTCAATCGCGTTGCGCCCAGGGCCGGCGGCAGCGCCATCGTGGCCGCCGATGCGACACCCGTCACCAAACCGGCTGCCGCTGCGGTGCCGCCGTCCACGCCCTGATCGGTGAGCTCCTGGGCGCGGTTGATGCCGGAGTCCATCCCGAAGAGCGCCGGGCCGGCCGGGCCAGCGCCAGCGTACGCGGTCATTTTCGCCAGACCGGAAACCAGACCATGCGCGACCTGGCCGGCAAGGCCAACCGCTGCCGGGTCGGGCGCGTAGCGCTTGGCCCGTTCGCGGAACATGCGGGCGGTTTCGCTGTTGCCCATCTGGTCGAGCGTCTGGGTACGCAGGGCCTCGGGCGTCGGGGCCGCTTCGTCGTTCACCAGCGCATTGGTCGGCGTGTCGCGGTAAGCCGCCGCGTTGCCGTAGGCATCAAGGATCGATGACCAGGCGCTGGCGGTGGTCTGTCCGGCGTAGGGCAGCGCATCGGCCACTGCTCCGCCGAAGCCCTTCCAGATGCCGGGCTGATCGGGTGCGCGCTCAGGGCGCTGTACCTGCTGCGAGAGAGACGCGGCCCGCGCGTCCGGGAAGAGTTCATCGAACATCAGCGCCCCACTTTCAGGATGAACGGCAGGCCGTCGGCCCGGCGCACCACGTCGTTTCCAGCCTTCACCAAGTAGGAGCCGTCGCCGTAGGTCTGCAGGCGCGCACCGGGCAGCATGCGGGCGAAGTCTTGCGCGGCAACCTTCTGGCCGGCCACAAAATACTCGCCGCCGGCGGCGGTGATACCGGCCGGGATCGCGGTTTTCATCGCGTCAGAGAAGCGCGCATCTGGCCAGCCATAGGGCTTGGCAACCTTGGCGCCGTTGAAGTCCATCAGGCCGCCGGTGGCAAGGCGCAGGGCGCGCTCTACGTCGTCGCTGCCTTCGGTCTTGAGCTTGGCGTAAATGCCGAAGGTGGCATCGGCGGCAGCATCGCGCGCCTGGGGCGACAGATAGACGCCATCCACGGCCGCGAAGATGCGGGCCTTGATCCCGGTTTCTGCTGCGGCGTCGATCTTGGCGCGCTTCTCGCCCAACATCTCCTTGCCTTCCAGGTAGAGCTTGGCCGCCGAGTTGCCGGCGGTTGTTTCCCGCGAGGCCAGCGCACCGGCGATGGCCAGGGTCGAGTTCTTCTCCTTGAGCTGCGCGGAAATCGACTGCATGCCAACCGGGCCAACCGCGGCGGACACCTGACCAAGCACGCGGGCCTTGTCGGCGGGCTGCTGGCTGTCCAGATAGGTGCCGAACTGCTCGGCCTCCTTCTCGGTCATGACGGCCGGTGGCGTGCCGTAATCGCGGGCGATGCGCTCCATCGCTGCGCCGCGTGCGCCCAGGTCCGTGGCGATGGCCTGCGGATCGGAGAAGGTAGTCAGGGGCTTGATGCCGTAGGCCGGATTGGCAAGAGCGGTCTTGATCGGATCGTCCGTGCGGGCTTTCCTCACCTGCTCAACGGCCCGGATCAGGATCTGGTGATTCCTTTCACGCTCGGCGAAGCCTTCACCCATCTGGGGCACGGACTCCAGCAGCGTGCGGCGCAGATCGGCTTCGGGCAGCGTCTTGATCTGCTGCACCTGTCCGCCCAGCGTCGCCACGTCCTGCAGTGCGCGGAACCGGACAAGCCCCTCGGCCTGGCCGAATGCGCGCATGAACTCGGCTTCCGTGGGGGGATTGGTCGCCGTGCCGCGGGCCATGTACTCGGCCTGGCTGTCCTGCACGCGCAGGTTCAGGGCAGTGCGTGCCCCTTCCATGTCCTGATGGGCCATGGTCCGGGCCATCTGCAGCACCCGTAGCTTCTGATCAGGAGCCAGGGCGTCGACGGTGGCGTTGCCGGTCTTGACGGCCGGATCGCGCCACGCTGCATTATTGGCCGGGTTACCGGCGGCCGTTGCCGGCGTCGAAGTTGCCGCCGGTGGCAGTTGTGCAGTGCCCTGCGCGGCAGCCAGGCCGAGACTGATCTGGGCGTCGGTGTAGGGCTGGCGGCCGTTCTCGAACTGGATGATGGCCTTGGTGATGCCGGCCAGCGTGGCCGGGTCGTGCAGATCGATCTTGTCGCGCGGACCGACGCCGGCCGCCTTGCTGACCGCACGGACGTAAGCGCCGGTGTCGTTCTCGGTGGAGGGTGCCCAGCGCGAGATGATGCCTTCCACGGTGTTGATGCCGTGGCCGTCCTGATAGGCCAGCAGGTTTTTGCCCAAGGCACGGATGCCCGCCTCCGGCGTGGCAAAGCTCGCGAAGCGCGCATCCGCGCCGGGGATTTCACCCTCCCAAGGAGTGCTGCCGCGCACGATGTTGCCGGGATTGTTGTTTCTCTCGCCTCGGGGCGAACGGCTCGGCGGGACCGGGCCATCTGCAGCGGAAGGCGCAACCAGCGCACCGACGCCGCCAGCAGCGTTGATCTGGGCGGCGAGCTGCGGCTCGGCGGCCTGGAAGAGCTGGCGGCCGATCTGCTCCCGAACCAGCGGCGAGATGCTGCCCGCGTTCTTCTGGAAGTCGCCGAGGGCGGCAGCGGCATCCTGTTGCCGCCAGTTCTCGTAGCGCAGCTTGAAGGCGCTGTCGGTGTATTGCTCGCGGCGCAGCCGGGTGGTGGCTTCATCCCAGCCCAGGAGCTTGCCCTGGGCGTCGGCTTCCTGATGAGCGGTGCCCAGCGAACGGGCGAAATATTCCGGATCGGCGAAGTTGCTCGCGGCATCACGCAGCGACACCTCGGCACGGTCCTGGCTGGATTGCGCCTGCCACTGCTGGCGCTGGGCAACGTAGTGGCGACTCATTGACGCCGATACCGCATTCGCGCGGTCAGCCAGCACCGGCGCGACCATTTCCTGCACTCGGGGATTCCGCGAGCTGTTGATGGCGTCGCGACGCACCTGATCAATGGCCTTGACCGAATCGACATAGGTGTCGACCGCGCCCTTCCCCTGCCGGGCCATGAACCCGCTGTCGGGGTTGAACTGCAGATCGTTCAACGCAGCGGTGAAGCCGGCGTCGATCTGCTTCGCCTCGGCCGAATTGTTCTCGTGCTGCACGTCGGTGACGATCTGGGCACCGGCCTGGCCAGCTGACATGAGCCCGTGGCCCATCTGTTGAAGTTGCTGGCCAGCCACGTCGGGCATGTTCGGCGCATCTAAACGCGCCTGCGGGAGAGCATTCGGGGCGACGGCCGGGCCGTCAGTGCGCGGTACGATCGGCATGGCTTACCACCGCATCCCGTCGTTGTCCGGAGGCGGCGCTTGCTCAGGCAAGTCGGTGATGGGCGGATGCCCCCAGGCCGCCCGAATAGCGTTGGTGCGGATCTGAACCGCTTCCGCGACGGTCTGGCGCGACCAGAAGGGCTTCTGCTCGAAAACGGTATCGGGTGCCGGGACAAGCCCGGCCTGCTGTTCGTACTCGAAGGCCAGCGCGTTCGGGCAAGCGAGGTGGCGGGCGAACTCCTCGGCGTCGAGGTATTGATTGCGGTCGAAGGGAATGTCGGTAGTCATGCTGTTGCTCCGTGATGTGCCTCATGCCGGTTGTGTTCGGCCATCTCGTTGGGCGTCAAGTAGCCCGTGACCCGAACAATCGGCCGCTGGTAGATGCCAGCCGCGCGTTCCGCGGCATGCAGCAGATCCCACCAAACGAGGACGCAGGGGGGTGCGTAGGTAAGCCGCCTCTTGCGCTCCGGGTCTTGTGCAAGGTAATCATCCACAAGGCGCAAGTCTTCGGCGCTCATGGAAGGGCGCGGCATGTTGAGTAGGTTGCTTTTCAGAGGCTTGCCGCTTCGGATCTGCTTCGTGAGGTCGGGGAACGGGGGTATGACCATGGCTCTGTCCTCAGTTGCTTGCCGCAACGTCGTTTTCGGATCCGGAAGCCGCCGAGATGACTCTCGGAAGCGCATCAATCCAAGCGGTGACCTCCCCTGCCTTCCAAGCGAGATGCCCACCCGGCACGCGCACGGGTCGGGGGAACGTGGGGTCGCGATCCAGCAACGCATATACGGATGTCCGCGATTTGCGGCCGACCATTCTCATGAGTTTGCCGATCGGGATCAGCTCAGTGCGGGTGTCAGATGAAGGGTTCATGTTCGGTTTCCTGGGCTCGCGATAGACGCACGATAAAGGGCGGATCTGGTGACACGCGCACCCTAAAGGATGGTTCTGGCGGCACGCGTACCCTGTACGAAACCGAACGGTTTTGAACACCACTCCGACGCATGTACAAAACTTAGCCTTTGCAACTTTCGGACACCATCTATAATTCGGACATACCTTTCGTACATACGGAATTGATCATGTCCCGAGTCTTCGCCTACTGCCGCGTGTCCACCGCAGACCAGACCACTGAAAACCAGATTCAGGAGATCCACACCGCGGGCTTCAACATCGAGGCGCGGCGCACCGTCGCCGAGTGCATCAGTGGTTCTGTCCAGGCGCAGGAACGCCCTGGGTTTGCAAAGCTCATGGACAAACTGGAAACGGGGGATGTGCTCGTGGTGACGAAGCTCGACCGCCTGGGCCGCAACGCAATGGATGTGCGCGCCACCGTCGAGGCGCTGGCGGCTCAGGGTGTCCGCGTGCATTGCCTCGCCCTGGGCGGGGTGGATCTCACCAGCCCGGCCGGCAAGATGACGATGCAGGTGCTCGCAGCCGTCGCCGAGTTTGAGCGGGATCTCCTGATCGAGCGCACTCAGGCCGGCCTTGCCCGCGCGAAGAGCGAAGGGAAGCACTGCGGCCGGCCTGCTTCTTTCGATGCGAATCAGCAGGTGGAAATTCTGGAGCGGCTTGGTAAGGGTGAATCCGTGGCGGCGCTGGCGAAGGCATTCAAGACCAGCCGGCAAACCATCATGCGGGCCCGAGATCGGGGCCTGCCGGCCTGAGGGGCTAAATCAGATCCGACACGTCCGTGTCGGCCTTCCGTTCGAGGCGGGGCTGGCGGGCGGAGGGGGTGCGCCGCATCCGGCAGCCCATCGGCAGGCTGCTCGGTGTTCCCCGGAGGTGTGGCCCTGCCGAAGCGCTGACGGACTTGAGCTGCAATCCGCTGCATGTCGGCTTGGTCCCGCGCGATGCGCCACGCCTCACGACGGGCCAGGCGCTCCTCCTGGCGGCGCTGCTCGAGCTGGCGCAGCTTCTCTGCCTTTGCTTCCTTCTGCTCAGCAGTTCGCTCTGGCGTTTTCCAATGGGCCGGCGGCTGGGTATCCACCCTCAGATCCGCCAGCAAGCCGTCGAAGCTCTCGAAGCGGCCACGCAGCACGCGCAGGGCCTCCTCGATCAACAGCCAGCGCTTGAACCGCAGGGCGTCGTTGCTCACCAGCCACATCAGGTAGGTCGTGCTCATCGACTCCACCGGCTGCCCTTCAAATTTGCCCATCGGCATCAGCATTTTTCATCCCTTCGTATATCGCCCGGCCGTGATCGCGCGTAGTGCGTGCAAAAACTGCCTTGCTGTCTGCCGCTCCAGCCACGAAACGGGATCCGCCTATATCACCCGGCCGCCTGTGCGTAAGGGTGTGCGGTTTGCCGCGTGTCTGTGGCACCTATGGCCGCAGGACTTCTGAGTGATGCGTGCCAAAAACTCAACTCATTGCCCCCGGCTATCTGCACGTGGCCCAACGGATGCGGATAAAAAAGCCGCGTTTCTGATCCCAAACAAAACGCGCGATTTTCTGCACGTTCATCCCAGATTGCCCCATCACACCCATCCCATAACCCATTTCCCTAAAGGGAGAAATGGGTTTTATGGGTTGGTTTGGGTTGTGACCCATAACCCATAAACAGCCATTTATGGGCTAAATGGGATTTATGGGTTTCACGTAGCCATCTTCCTTGCAGAAAATTGCACGTTCGCCCGTCGTCAAACCATTGAGCGCTTGCCGAACAAGCTCCCGCCGACGGTCCTTTTTACCCTCCTCCGGCAGATCCATACGGGTGACGGCTTCGGAAATGACGGCCCCCTCGAGGACTCCGGTTGAGTCCAGGCCCATGAGATCGTGAATCACGGCGAACACCAGCCGCTCGTTCTTGCCGGTGGGCTCCAGTGTGGTCATCGGCATCTCGTCGGTGTGCTCAATTACACACGAGTCAATCACGTCACCGTCCTCATCAACTCCGATCGGTACCACCTGGAGACGAAACGGGAACATTCCGCCGTCAGCACCGTCCTTGTTCTTGGTGACGTTGAGGGTGCGCATCTTCGTCTTGTCGTCACACTCGACCATCAACTCGGCATCCACGGCCGCGCGAAGGCCGGACCATCCTCGCGCGCCCTTCGTGGCGTCCTTGCCCTGGTGGTGTATGACGAGGATCGTCGCGCCGGTCTCCCGGTGCAGCCTCTTGCAACTGGCGAGGGCTTTGCCAACGTCCTCGGAGGCGTTCTCATTGCCCCCGGCCGTAACCTGAGCAAAGGTATCCACCACGATGATGTCGGCCCCCCCTTTGGCCTTGATCTGCACGGCCAATGCCTTATCGTCCTCGCCGAGGAAGTTCGGTGTGTCGGTGATCGCGTAGAAGGGCAGCTCGTGCAGAGCCACGCCGTGATGTACTTCGTAGGCGCACAGCCGTTTATTGAAGCCCCCCGCCCCCTCCGCACAGATGTAGATCACGCGACCTTGCCGCACACGTTGATTGCGCCATTCCACGCCGCGAGCGATAGCGAAGCACATGTCGAGCACCATGAACGACTTCCCTGCCGTGGAGGCGCCATAGAGCACGGCAAGCTCGGCCCGGGGCAGGATGTTCTTGATAAGGTAGGCGGCCTTCACAGCCTGAGAAAGCTCGCCAACCTGGATGGGCTCAAATCGCCGCCGCGCAGGCATGCCAAGCATCTCCTTCACCTCGTCCTTGGTTCGCGCAGTCGCAGCTGTCAGGCGGGCAATAAGAGCATCTGCTTCGGCGGCAGCCAGATCCGCCGCGGGAAGCTTTTCGCGAACTTGGGCAAGCAGCTCCTCAGGAGGCAACCCCACCAGATCGTTCATTTCGATGGATATCTCAATGTCGGCCCGGACCTGGGCTGCTTTGGCTACAAGATCCTCGAAGTCATCCGCGACATAATCTTCGGTGCATAGCCAGTGAGTTGTGCCTGTGCCCACGTCGAACAAGCATGGTCGACCGTCGTAGCCACGCCGCAACACGCCGGCCATCGATTCGGAGAACCGGAAAGGGGTTTGACACCGCAGCTTGTCTTCTGGGCTCTCAAGTAGCGCAAGAGCGTCGGACACAGCAAGGGCCTCGCCCCCCTCCAGCTCGATCTCAGTGCTCGACATCAGGTCGTAGGCATCAATGGCCAGGGAGCCGCCTTTGCCTTGCCTCACAGCCATTTCGACGCCAGCCTTGCGCGTGATCTCACGCACTTTATCCGACTGCGGAAGCACTACCGCGCTGGTGTCGAGCGGCTGATCACCCCCGATGATCTCGACCTCTTGATCAATCACCTCCAGCCCCTCCGTGGCGGTCGGCCTTCCGCAGAACACCAGGCGGCCGGGAATCAGCACGGACGTATCGATGATGGTAGTGAGCGCCCCCGCTTTGCCGTGCTTGTTCAGCTTGAGCCAAGACAGGCTGAGTTCAGCCGCTCTAACGATCAAGGCTGCACGCAACCTCTCGACATCGGCAGCATTCGCAATCTGAACCCACACGTGCCCATTGCCTTGTCCAACTGGCTGGCCATCCTTGAGGACACGCGAGCTTGACGATCCAGTACGGACACCGGGGGCGGAAGCCACCCCAGGAAGCAAGCAATCGATAGCGGTGAGCCAAGCGTCAAAATCCATCGCCACGCCATACTGTGCTGGCGTCTGAGCATCCACATCCCGGTCGAGCAGTTGCCAGCGTGACGCTGTCGTGTTGTCCTTGAAGCGACCCACCGCCTTGAGCGTGCGGCCTTCATGCTCGATGGTGTGGACGCCGAGCTGGTCCGCACGAGCGCTGAGCTTCAACCGGCCGGCGATCTCCTTCTCAGAGAGGATGACGAACTCCTCCCCGCAGGGAATGCCGGCAAACCCCGAATTGATCAATGCAGCATGCGGATCCTCGGCGACTTCGCGCAGCACATTGGCCATCGCTTCGGCAGTAGGCACATGGTGCTGTACCGCGAGCCCAAAGGACACCGAGACGGCGGAATGCTTGCCTTCACGGGTGAACCTCTTGCCGAGCGGGTGACGGGGATCGCGAATCACCGTCACCAAGTCGCCGGGGTTGAATCCAAATTGTTCTGGTATAGAATCCGCGTTGTCAGCATTTTGGTTTGCTCGCACCTTGAAGGCTCCGGCGTCGCCACGCTCGGGGCCTTCGTCACGTCTGTGGGGTGCGGTCACGATGCATCCCCCTCAACGGCAGCGACTTGAATCGCGGGGAAAGCAAGGCGACCGTTCGCGAGCTTGCGGGGGAGGATGCCGAAGTAATGCCCCTTCCGACAGATTCGGGCGCGAACACTCTGCGCCTTCACTTGGTTGAGCGCGGCGAAGGCTTCGCAGGACAGATTGTATTTTTCGGCTTCGGGGGTGTGCTGGGTGCGCATGGCAGTCCTCTATGTCGAGAGCCACTGCGCTTGGGCGTAAAAAAGCGCAGTGACAAGTCACTGCGCCTTCTACCGGATGTGCCCGGTGCCCGCTTCGTCATCCAGCCCCCCACCGGATGGCGCTCACGGTGGCACAGCTGGCGACGATCCGGGGAATTAAGCCTCCCGGCCGGCTTCGGCAGCATTACACCAATAAATGCGGATCAACGCAACCAACTATCCGGTTGTACTTTCTAGAACGGCCGCCTCAACCGGCTTGCAGTGCGCCCGCCGTCTCCGCTTGACGACGATGTAGCTGACAGCTAATATATTTTCCAAATAGAAAACATTTCATCCGCAGCTAAACAACATTCCTATAACTTCAATAATAACAAGGAGAAAGGAACGAACATGAAGGTCACGCCGTTTGGAGAAGCCGCACGAATTTTGCGGATCAAGTACGACTTGACGCTCAAGTCGATGGCCGAATCGATGGGAATCAGCTCTGCGTACCTGAGTTCCATAGAGTTCGGAGAGAAACGTCTGTCTGAAAAACACCTCCGAGCCGCCATGGAGTTTTTCATTGACAAGGCTACCGCCGAGCAACTCCTTGATCTTCGCGATGCAGGCGAAAGATCGATAGATGTTTTGAACACATCAGGGCTTGCCCCAGATGCAAGGGGGCTAGTTGCCGCATTCGCCCGCCGCTTGGCGGAGGGATCCGCACCGACCCCTGAAATCGAACACTGGCTGAAATCTCACTCGAGTAAAGGGTAGCAAAACGAATGACGACCTTGTTCAGATCCGGCAGAGCCTCAACACCATCGGGGCTTAAAGTGGCACCTCAAAACTACGCTTCGCTCGAGCAGGTCGCCAGGCAGTTGTACCCAATGCTCCCGAAAATCAAAGGCGAACGCTACAAGCTTGACTGTGTGAAGGTTCTTGAAAATCTCTTGGCCCAAGCGGGATACCAACTAAAGATCGAAGAACGAGCCACGATGAACGACTGCGCGGCCTTCACCATCCCGGATATGAACATGATCGTTTTCCGCGAGGACATCTACGATCTTCTGCACAGGGGCCACGTTTTCGGACGCAGCACGGTCATTCACGAAATGGCGCACCTCGTGCTGCGCCACTCAGCAACCCTCCATCGAAGGGCCAAGCTGGGCGAACACGGTTTTTTTGAAGACTCCGAATGGCAAGCAAAGTCGCTGACTGCCGCGATCATGATGCCCATTGAAGCATGCAAGATAGCTCGATCAGCCGGCGAGTTGGCGACCATGTGCGGCACCAGCACATGGTCTGCTTCCTTCCGACTGGAACGACTCACAAAAGATAGACTGCTGTGACCGAAAACCACTACCAGATAGGGGAAGTCATGCCCGATCCATAAATGCAAAAAGCCCACGAGTGCACTAACACTCGCGGGCTCCCTGGTGAGGCGATAGGGAGAGTCTGCCTGACCATCCTGCACGCGCCACTGAGTTGTCTTGGGGAAGACACTTCAGTGTAGAGATTTAAAGCGCACAGGACAAGCCAAAACCCTCCGGCCTTCTACAAGGAGACCATCATGGTTTATCCACGTGTGAAGAGCGTCTATGTGCATGCGTATCCCCGCTACCGCTTCGGTAGATGGGAACACGTCTGCCAGCACTGGCGCTCGCATCCTGGCCAGCTGTCGCTGTTCTGACCACCGCATTTGGTTGTCCAACCTTCAAAGCCCGCCTTGTGCGGGCTTCTTCATATCTGCAACGAAGCACCGCGCCAGGCGGGTGAAGGTGTCCCGCCTTTCGGTTGGCCGACCTAGGCGCGGTGGTGGTGCTCGGTCAGGCGGCGAGCAGTTCCGGTGCCCGCTTCACCGCAGGCATACCCGCCATGCGCGCTTTCCAGAGGTCGAACGCGGCTTGCTGCGCGAGCCATCCATCGGCCCGGCCGCCGTTCTCCACCCCTAGCCAGCCTTCAAGGCGCAACGCCATTTCCGGTGAGATTGCAGCCCGGCCGTTGAGCACGCGGGACAGCGCCGCGCGGGTCACACCAAGCTGCGCAGCGGCTTCGGTCACAGTCAGCCCTAGGGCCGGTAGCACGTCCTCTCGCAGGGTTTCGCCCGGATGGGGCGGGTTGTGCATCGTGGTCATCTCAAATCCTTCTCAGTGATAGTCCTGGTAATCAACCAGAACGGCATCATCGCCCTCGAAGCGGAA
>APMI01012099.1_pt1 | contig 19084 bp, 8 predicted proteins | sample 667938 | NCBI WGS metagenome assembly APMI01 (sample SAMN01084076, study PRJNA167559) | wastewater metagenome | biome: Wastewater | place: Denmark: Ejby Moelle, Odense | collected 2011-11-28 | reverse complement strand
TAATTTACATCTAATTATTGGCTAAATTTATCAAACTAAGTATAATCTGACTAAAATACATCACATATATTATTTGAGCCAGAATTTTTATTGAATTCGTTCATCAGAAATTTTATTAAGAATTATAAATAACATTATAACAATTTTGTTAATATCGTATTAATATCTTGTATATATGAAAATAAATGATAAGATAATGATTGCTTAATAAGTCTTATCAAAAACAAATAATTAATATGATTATATGCAGATATAAGCGTATGTGCTGATTTGATTTTGTAAATTTACTAATTTTACAATGAAGTAAAATATTATTAATGCAAGGATAAAATAACTACCAACAGTCCACCACAGACAAACTGGAGGTCCCTGCGGACAGTTCTGCAAATCCCGATGGCAAGCCCCCCACGATGGTGTTCGTGTTAATGACCCTGACGAACATACTGATCAACCTGGATCATGGGATACTGCCGGCCTGCACCAACCAGCTGAAAGAGCACTTCGAAATGAATGAGACTTAGTTGGGGTTCTTAGGCAGCATCGTCTACCTAGGAATTGTCTTAGTGGGCACTCTGGCTGGTCATCTCTATCTCAGGTTCAATTCCAAACTGCTAACTATTTTTGCATTAGTGCTGCTATAGGGTACACTTGGACTCTTTGTACTCAGTGATCAAAAATGGACAGCGTATGTTTCTAGGTTCTTAATTGGAGCCTTTCAAGTATTTCTGCTCGTCTATTATCCAGTCTGGATTGATAAGTTTGGTCAAGATAAGAAAACTTTATGGCTCACTTTGCTTCAAATATGTGTTCCTCTGGGAATATTTGCCGGTTACGGTATCACAGCAGGCGTTCTCGCTATCGGCTGGCAGTACCAAGTATCGTTTTACATTCAGATTGTTCTAGTAGCTGGTTTTCTTGTCGCATTTGCATTACTTCCGAAAGCCAAACTAGACTGTCGTAGAGAAGATGATCATCATTAATAAACTTTTATGGACTCAATACCCGCTATAAAATAAAGCTTAATCGACTCTGAAATTGTCGGCCCTCACGTACAATAACCAATCCTAGAAGCGACACACAAGAAGCGCAAAAATAAATATAACTATGCATCAATGATGAAGAAATTGCTAAAGTCAAAAATGTACTTAGTGGGTACACTGACTATGTCTATAATTTTATTCGTGTCTACGGGAGTCCAATTTTGGCTGACTGATTACTTCATAAACGTACTTAAATTCAAAAGATAAATGGTGAATATCGCATACGCTGTTGTCTCGGTTACAGGACCCACAACAGGTTGCGCTTATGGTAAATATTTACTTATCTTAGGTGGCTATATTATTAACAAACGAGGCGGTTATGATAACCCTACAACAGTCTACGTCGTCTTCGTATTCGCTGCTGTCGGTATCGGATGTGCTGTTGCTCTGCCCTTCGTCGATGGCTTCTATATCGCTGCCATTTTATTATGGATTGTGTTGTTCTTTGGAGGCGCAATGATGCCTGGCCTAACTGGTCTTATGATGGTCTCAGTCCCACCTTATCTTAGAGCATTTGGTAATTCGAACGGAGAAATTATTAAAAATGTGTTAGGATACTTACCTGCTCCATTTATGTATGGCTGGTTCAATTCTATGTTCGGTGAAAGAGCAGGTATTAAGCTTATTATGTTCTGGGGACTATGGGCTCCATTTTTACTATTTCTAGGCTCAATCCACAGATACCGACAGATCAAGAAAAGATAATAGGCAGGGTAGATTAGCCCAATTTTAACTAAACAATACTCTATTCCTACAGAATCTGATCCTGATAGTCCCACAAAACTGCCTAAAGGTCTAGAACCTTCAGATTAATAATAATAAGAAGAGCAAGGCAAGCCAGGAGAATAAAATAAGTAAAATAAAGTGTTAATTGAGTCAACATAATAGTGAAATGTTCGTGATTTATATATTAATTCATCGATTTCTTATTTTTATGGAAAAATAAGTATTTTAATAAATATCAAGTATTTTTACGAAAATTTGATGATAAAGACACCTTCATCTTTGATGTAGAACTAGATTTTAGCTTGTTTAGGTTAGGTTTCTTAAGTTAATAACCTTGTAACAATTTTGGGTTATACTTTGAGAAATAAAACTTGAAATCTTTGGCCTCATCTATTTAAACCCCCCAAAAATCCTGTTTCTCATAATAGTAAGCTCGAGCTTAATCATTTGCGCTGATGGCTCCCTTGGATTTCAAAGAGCCCATTAACGAATTCTTAGGTCGAAATGATCTTCTATGGCTTGTGATATCTGATGGTAGACAGTTAAAGTGCTCATTGATGCTTATATTTTGCTTTGAGTACAAGGGATCAAAGAAATCTAGAGTGTTACGCTTATTGTTCTCATGCAAAAATAGAAATTATTGATTGTTAATTTCTAAATCAGAAATTACTTATTTTTTCTTTAATAATTCTGTTTCTTTAAATATTTTTAAAGCTTTTACATTATTTTTCTATCTGATAAATGCAATTCGACCATTTTTTGAAATTTTAATCTTATGAAGATGCTTAAATACGAGCTGTTGAATTAGTGGAATAAAATGTAATTTGGGGCATTTAAATTTAGAATGATTAATATCACAGTAAAGACACTTAATTACTTAAAAATTTTAACCTCTCAACTTTTCCTTATCCTTCATCGTATAAAATAGTTATATATCGACATCTTTACGTTTGAGAATTGCAAGTAAGTGTTAAGTTTCAATTTAATATATTTGTGAATACATTGTCGATTTGATATCGTATTTGCGATCTGGAAGCTGTAGAAAATCTAAAGAGACTAAAATAGACGGCTCAGATTCTGTTACTTTCAATCTGTCAATCAATATTTTATTATTTCGCTAATTAGCTCCATTTGGAAAAAAGCCAACCTCTCCTTCTCTTAAAATTATTAATTTCGTTGCAGAATTCGCTCCTAAAATTATTTCCTCGGGATGTGATATTTTCACCTAGATCCTCTCGGCAATTGAGATAATTGTTTTGTGAGTAAAATTTTTTATAAAAGTGAGATTTACTAATTTTTTATAATTTGCTGAGCGAAGGACATCATGACGCAATTTTATAGGTAATTTACTAATAAATTATTTTTCCTCTTCGAAATTGTATTTCTGTTCAATATTGTAAGTTTCTTTAACATGACTAGTTAGCCTAAAATTTAGATCAGTATTAACTTAATTTTTTTAACAAAGTTTCTTCAAGACCTTCAACTGCTTTGACTTCTCCAACTAGTTGGCTTTAAGTCCTCTGAGTAAGCTTCCAATACAATTAACATTATAAGCCAAAGCCATACAACTAATAGTTTAAATTAAAACCAAACAAATCGCTTCTTTATAGTTTCCGGCTGAAAGGTCGCCGAAGCCTACAGTCAGCATGATAGTCGTCCCCCAATAATAAGCCCACGAGTACTGTTCATGCCAGGGTACGTTTAGTATATTTTTTGCCTTGAGCCAACTTTATTCCTAGTCAAGCCAGCTCATCATAAGAAGCAAAACGGCGATAAAATGAGCATAAAGAAAGTTAGTAAGCAATATTTTCATAAGCCCCCAGTACTGTTACCAATAGAATGACTAGAACAGCCTAGTTTCGATTTTGTTCAGTTTCTAGACGGACTAAGGTATTTTTAAAATAAAGACAGCGAGCAAAAAGTTAGCATTTCTATCTTCAAGACAAGCGCAAAGTATCATCGAAACCAAACAAAGTAAATCTATACTGAACGTAGATCGTAAGTAACATTGTTTTATTTATCTAATTTAAGTAAGCTTTCGTTGACCAAATTATTTGACTCTTATCATTCCGGATACCATTTATACAGCCAGACAAAAAATACTGAAAATTTAGAAATAATGAATAAATCCTTACTGAGATATCCGTTTACCAAAACAAGCCAAAAGTGTAAAAAGTAAACAGGCGAGAAACACTTGCGAAATACTTATAAAAAATGCGATGTTTAAAAAGATTCTTTATATTTCGATTCCTTTTATTGAATCCTTTTAATCTTTCACAACACTAAAGGGTTCGTAAATTACAGGAAGTCGATAAATTGAGTTCTTACGTAATTGATCGAACAAGCGATGTAACATATTTTTCATACGGAAATTACTGAAAATGTTCTTAAGATTGTATTCTTAATTAGGAGTTTTGCTCCTTTCAAGGACATTTTATTTGTAGTTTGCGGAAACTGACTTTAAGTAACTCGCTGAGTGATCATTTTCTTATTCTATTATATCACTATTTCTTAGTTTGAAGTCTTCAGCTTTAAAGTTAACGAATTAGTTTTTACGCTTGTTCGACAATTTTTGTACATGCTTAAGACCGGCTGTTTATTTTTGTTAAAAGTATGAACTTTCGCTTTATGATGCATCCTATTTTTATTGTTTATTCTTTTCTTTATGTCAGTAACCTCAGCATCTTGGACAAGCTCTTTTCTTTGTATTTTAAGCTTTTCCATTTTATTAAACTTTTCTAATTTAAATATCGGTGAAAATTAGGTAAAGATAAATCATCAAGCACATCAATATATTCAATCAAAACATGAAGTAATTTTAGGCTATCCAAAATGAGTCTTATGAAAGATAATTAATCCCACAATTTAATACGAATTTTTTAACAAAACTTATAATTTTATTCAAATCACAATCGTAAATTCATATCAGCTATTTCGAAATAACAGGAATAAAATTATACAAAGCTAAAATAAAATTATTATCTTTTGTTTATAAATATGTTAAATTAATTTTGTATTATTAATATATGTTTACAAAAACAAATAATTTTATGCACACCTCAGTTATTTATATTGTCTCGAATTGGATGTTTTCCTATTATTGGGTAACATTCCTATGCAAAATTAATACGCATTTTTCTAGGTAACGATTTGTAATTGGCGGCCTATCTTGCCTCACTTTTTCTCTGAATTTTTGACTACAAATCGGCTTTCTTTTATATCACGCTTCTGTAAAGTTATTCTCTATGTTTCTGCTCGCCTAAATGTGCCCGCTTTAGTTTATCTTCTTTGAATCTATTTAAATATTTCTGACCCTCACTTTATTCAGTTTTTACTCTAGTGGCTTGATCGTTAGATTTTCTCTATATTTATGTCTTGAGTCTCTTAATCTGACCATACAAGAACTGACTTTGAATGAAATTTCCTTGATTTATGAAATTTTTAGTAAATTATTACATCTGTTTATAGTTAGTCTTCTTCTAATCATTATTAATCGCTAATCTTTTTCTCATTAAAACTCTTGATTACACATATTTCATTTCGTTTCTGTTAATGTTTTACTTCTTTACTGACACTTCTGGTTATATTGGAATGGAACCAAGACTTCTCTCATTTGTGAGCATATCAGGTTGAGTTGTAAGTCTTTCAAGTGAACGAGGGTCACCTAACATAAAATTATGTGCTTCTTTACTTTCTAAATGAGCACTTACTAACTTATCTCTACCTCTGACTTTAGTTTTTCTTTACACTTTTATATTTTTGAGTGAATCTTTTTTGAGTCTTGGTGCAGTTTCAATTGATGCTCCTTCATTAATGGTATAGTCGAGCTTAATTTAATTAGTCTCGGCTATTAAGAAATTCGAGATATCAAATTTTTAGTTGTAGCTCATTGCCCTCAATTTTTTCTTAGGTGATGCTGGCTATGGACCTTTTTATTGCTCTGTAGGCTGGCTTTCGACAAGTATAATTTTAAGCTGAGTTGCAAATTTAATAGGCTTCTGATTATTCTAATTTACATAGAATTTAAACTGTAAGTTATATATTTTCGCATTTTATGAATTCATAGGCTAAATCTAAAACTGACTACTATTTTGTGATACGAATACAGATTAATTATTTTTAATAGATTTCTTGAAACTATACTAAATCTGATATAAATTGACACATTATTTGGGCAGCACAGTCATACATTTCCTATATCCGAATTGGTAAGTGAATAAAAATAAAGCAAGCACTCTCAGCCGACAGTCATACTTATTGGCACACTTGATTTCCAAATATTGTGTATTTTTCCTATTTAAAATAGACACCTGGGTTCGATAGTGGAATAAATGCGATACTGTGCATTATTAGTAATTTTATTTATGTTACTATCTTATTGCCAGTAACATGTTCTCATTATTATTATTACTATTATTATCTAGTATTTTGTTACGGTATTCTTTTGTGAATAAGGGCTTGTTTATTTTATTGCATATTTGAATTGATCTGTTTTAGCTTTAGCTATTCCAAGATAACAGTAGTCTTTTAGTTTAATTTGAGATATATATTTTTATGTTTTGTTACAGAAATGTTAGCTTGTTTTATGAAGGTTATTCTTGATACTCATTTGAGACCAACTTGATATACTCATCAAGTTTCACGTAAAAATACTAATTAGTAAAATTTCTCAGTGTGCGAGTGGTATCTAACATGAAAAACCTACGATGATTTCTTGGTAAATTACGATACCATCTTTGAATTTTTGCAGCTGCTCTTGTTTTCAAATAATTTTGTCTCGCTATTTTCATGATTTTCTTTCTTAAACTTGCACCTCTCCACATCCTTTGTATTCTTAATATCGCAGTTGTCGTTTTAATCGAATATTAACTCAATATATTAATCTTTTGAACAGGTGCAACACAGTTGGTAAGATAGCCCATATTATAAAAATAAACCCCTCTGACAATATCTCTTAACAATTGTTTATTCCCATTGCCATTAACTTTGACTAATTAACTGAGCTCCATAACCCGTTTCTTCTATATTGATTTATCGATGCCCTTCATTTTATTTTTCTAGTTTGATGAAAAATGGATATTGTCCGCATTGTACAATTTGCGCATGCCTGTGTCGATTTTGTATACTGTGTAGTTAAAATTTATTATTTTCTTGTTTTGATTATGCCTTTACTCAAATACTAGTGATTTTTAATTTAGTTACAGTAATCTTAAGAATTATCTTCTTTTTCTAGGTGTAATATACAGCTCCCTTAAGTAGATATTCGTATTTTTCTATATAAGAATTTATTGGTTCTGGTTCATACTAGATGCAACTGGAATTACAAGTCTCTTGAATTATTATAATCCCTCGATATGGACCATAACATAATTACTCTCATCAATGTGTAGCACATTATATAGACTTCGTAATGCTTGCTGATTTGATTTGAGAACATTAAAAAATTTGTACTCTGCTCGTAAGCTCATTTTTCTTAGCAAATGTTTTCGTTTTGATTATCTGACGAAATCTATGATTTTTCTTTTTGCTTACTCAAGCTTCATTTACTTTATTGGGTACAGTAAGTATTATTTGTTCTTCTTTTTCATTATCATTCGTAGTTTTCTTTAATAATTCGCGATCCGATTCCAAGCTTAAAAAGTTCTTTAAACTAAACAAATATTATTTTATCGTTATTGCTATTTTCTAATTTATTTAGTTCGATAGAGCCATCCTCTAAACACTTTTTGTATTTTGATAGCAGGATTGAGTTTTATTTGTTTTTTTCTGATTTCAGCCATGTCTGCCCAAAATTAAGCCATATATTCTTATTCAGTCGCATTTTTATTGAATTTTCTTCTATTTTGCAATATTTAAGACACGTCTGTGTTTGGTCCAAAAGGTTGCTCGAATTTGGGGTTTAAAATTATGGATTAGCTTCTTTATTAGAGCACAACCATGTTGCGATCAATGGCTAAAGCAGAAGTGTTATTAATTAAATAATGCCTAGCATTAAACTAATTTTTATTACCCCAATACGTAACCCAGACAATACTTTTGCTCAAAACAGACCGGCCTTATCTGGCACTATTTTTCTGCCCCTGTTAATCATAGTCTCGATACTAGAAAATGCCGACAAGTGAGTCAATATCTAGCTTATTCTAATGAATGAACATAAACTTCAAATTAGGCAGATCACCCAGATACGGGAACGATGACAGATTATTCTTTGATAAATCTAGTTTCACTAAATTTATGCATTAGTGCAATGTGCTTATGTTCAGCAGAAATGGAGTATGCAAAATTAATAGTTTTAAACATTATGGCTGAGATACTAACTATTTCAACTAAACTATTTTGTCCTTCTATTAAGTGTGCTTTTTATGCATTTTACCGTTGATGAGTCTAGGCTTTTTTTTATTTTGCTGTTTTTGTTATTTTTTGAGTATATATGTATATAACTGATCAATTTTATTTACTCAACTACACACAGCAAAAATAATAGGCATAATTAATGTTGAGAATAACTGAATAAATAAATAATATAAGAAGAAAACAATCAATTGGAAGAGTTATTAAATAAACTACAAATTATATTTCTCTCTTAAATTACTACGACTCCCATGCCAGCTTTCTTGATAGGTTTCTTAAGATTAACTATTAAAAAATACCAGTTTCCTGGTCTCTGATCCAAGATAGGAATCTTCTATCCGTATATGTTTGAATCTTTGAGTACTTTTAGTCCTTATTCTGCTTTTATTCTTTTTATTATTGTAAAATTTTGAGATAATTATGAGCAGTTAATTGCTCCCAAGAATTATTTGAAGTGCATTTTTGTGAATAAACCGACAATATTGTTATTTTATTTTAGTTACTTTTGATTGAATACTTTTTTAAGCAGAGATTTTTTCACTGAAGTAAATTGTGGCAAATAAATATTTTTGAAACCCCAGTCAAGATCATTCATTTATATTTTAGCTTACCACTGCGCATCAAAATCATTATCTATGCTCGTATTATCTTCATTACAAAAATTACTCTGTTTTTTCGGTGTGAAGTCATAACATTCGTAAACTTCATTCGCAAATAAATCTATTTTAGCTTTTTAAATTTGCCAGACTAAGTCTTAATACATACGGCAAGCAAGAGAGCGAAATTTAATGGATTTACAGTCCTCTAAAACTGGTTTAACTCCGACAATAGCTTAAATTTCTATATTTTCAGAATTTTAAACTCGCAGTTGTTGTGCAATCGCACGTATTTTCATATTTTTACAATTACGAATGAACAGAGTACTATGGCATGGTCCGATAAAGACAAACCCATTTTAGCATCCGTCGATGTATACATTTTCTAAGCTTCTCATGATCACAAATGACCCACCGCGACATTTATGAATCAGTAAATTCCCAAGCGTATTACCTATGTCAGTGTCAGCATCAGCATCCGGCATTACGAAAATATCTGCATCGGTTAACTCACTATAATTATTTGGCATGGGCTGATCGAATTCAGAACGAGGACTCTCTTATAAAGGAGGAGTAATGTCCACGCTTGAATACTTCCGAGCCACGATGTTCTTGCGGATTTGTTTGGATTCGAATAGCAGATCGATGAATTTTTAGAAGCAAGGCAGTACGATGTTCATTATTTTTACGTTTTTTAGGCTACTTATATATATTATTGAATAAAATAGGCGTTCCTTCGATTCAGTAAACATATTATACAATTTCATCTAAGCTATACTGGCCATCAAAAAAAGTAATATATCTTAATAAAATTGATAAATTATCTTTATTTGTTGTGTTAAGTCCTACTTAGTATAGATATAAATATAAATAAATAGAATTTCTGATCATAAGTAATTATTATTTGTTAAGATATGCACAACGTAAGGAACATCATTGTGACAGGCTCAAACAAAGGCATCGGTTACGGCATAGTATAAAACCTAGCCCAGAAGACCGGCTGGAATATCATCATGGCCTGCAGGAACATCGAACTTGCACAAAAATCAAGAGATGAATTAGTCGGCAAATTCAAGAACGCTAGTATTCATGTAGAACAGCTTGATGTCACTGATAAGACCAGCATTGAGAGTTTTGTCAAAGTTGTAGCCGAAAAGTACAAGGTTATTGATGTGCTCATCAACAATGCAGGTGTGGCCACTAAAGGAGATGCGTTCGATGGGGAAGTCGCTAATTTTACATTTGCTACTGTATTTATGCGTTTATGTAGAATTTCTATGGAACTATCAACTTAACTGACAGCATTTTGAAGTATATCGCTGATTCTGGTAAAATTATCTTTGTTGGCTCCATGGTTGGAAAAATCACAAAATTAAGTGAAGACTTAAAACAGAAATTTAGAAATCCTCATTTGAATAGAGCTCAACTTTATGAACTTATGAGCGAGTTCATTAACGGTGTTAAAGATGGTAACTATGCTTAAAAGGGATGGCCAAGATCATGTTACGGAATTTCTAAAGTTGGCATTAATCATTTTGCCAGAATTTTAGCATTTTAAGATGAGATTGTGAAAAGAAAAATCCAAGTATATGCAATGTGCCCAGGCTACGTCGATACTGACATGACAAGCCACAAGGGAATTTTAACAATTCAACAAGGAGCACTAACCCCAGTTTTCTTGGCTGAGTTACCATTTGAAGTTAACCCTAATTATCAAGGAAAATTCTTTGAAAAAAGCGCTCTCTCTTCATTAGAATGATTATGAAATTGTGTGAATGTGTTTGGGAATATTAACATATTATTTAAAGTATAATAATAAAGTTTTTGAATGTAAGAAAAATATCAATGCCACATCTGCATGGAGAAAGCGCAAAAGCCAGTAGTAACTCCATGCGGGCATCTTTTCTGTTGGACATGCATTTATCTTTGGCTTCGCTCTAATCAGCAATATCTGACCTGTCCGATCTGCAAGAGTGGACTTGAAATTTCAATGTTAAGACCAATATACTATCCGAATGAACCACCATAAAAATCGTAATCAGGTATTCCTCCAAGACCTCGAGTGCATAAAAAGATAAAGAGAAAAAACGATGCATTGAAAGGCGACCTACCCAAGTCAATATCAAAAATAGGCATGAATTTGTACAGAGGAGTGCTGCTGGTTGGATATGGACTCTTTCCAAGCTGTTACTCAATGTTGTTACAACATCATGTGAAACCATTACCGAATTAAGGACCCTTTGGATCAAATTTATAATATAGACTTAGCAATTATCTGGAAATGCTTTTCTTTATATTAGTAATTTTCTTCATAGTGGGAGTCATCTTCTTTGTATGAAGCGAAATTCAGTGACAAAATATAAGAAAAAAAAAATATACCAATAAATATGAGGAAATGCATTCATTTAAATGATTTTTCAGAACTAATCACATGAAAATAATATATGTTGTAAATTAGTTTGCGAATGATTAAAATGATGCAAATGAAAATTAGTTTCTCATTGAATAGATTATATATAAACTAATTGACAAACCACGAATAATGTCAGTCTATAAGAACGACCAAGTCGACAAAATAGTGGATTCAGTTTTCAAGACAGTGCGAGCTAATAAAATAAACTCTTTTATTCAACTGAAAAATTTCCATTGTTCAAAATCTTTGCCTCAATCTTACATTTTTTAACCCTCACGAAAATTAAGCTATCACGGACAATAGGATAACTATAACCCAAAGGACATTGACAAAAAGTATATAAAATCATTAACACAATCTTTGAAGCCAATTATAGTTGAAGATCGTTTGTTTTAGAATCCTGAATTTGAAACTAATAATTTTATTCATTTTGATGAACAAACAAAGTAAAAAATGAGTCAGAGTCATAAGCCGAAAAGAAAGCAAAGTCTGAACTTAAACTGTAACACGACAGGATTTTCAAAAATAAAGAAACATTTAGTCTCAAAAATAGACTATGATGATATTGAGAGTAAACTTAATACAAACAAATTGAACAACACGACCAGATATGAGCATTTTATGTAAAAATTAAACAAGAAGAACAGAGGCTAAATGAAAAATAATAATTTCATTAATTTTAATAACAAAACTTTCTATTCAACTAAAAGTTATAATTCGGCTAGAAAATCAACTAGATCTAAAAATGATTGTGGAATGTACTAAACGACGATTAAATGGGATACTATATAATCACCAAGACCCCAAACTTTACAATTGAGGACCAATCACCGTGTTAAAAAAAGTAAGAAATTTTGGGTTAAGGATTTGACATTTAATAAAAATTAAAAAAGTAGTCCTCGTTATGAAATAAATTGTATTTAAGTAAGAAAAATACAAACGATTCAGCTTTGATTTTTAATAATATTGATATTTTGCTATTAATTCCTATTGATTTTTGACAACATAATATTCGATTTTGAAGGTGAGTTTTATGCTTGTCTAGTGGCTTGAGTTTCTCTTTATTTGTGCACTCGTTTTTCTCTTTTTCTTTTATTCTTAACTCGATTTTTCTTAAGTCCAATTAACACTTTATATAATAAATTCAACTGATAGACACTATACTTGCTAATATTCTATCTTATTGTACAATTATCTTATCTATCATTCGCTTTTGTTTTTGTTTTAGCGTTGATATTGTGATCTTGTTGGATTGTTTTTTCATATACTTTATTATTTTATTATGTGTTTATCTGTGTTTCAACTATATTCTGTTAAATATTGAAATTATTGCGTTCTTTTTATTTTTCCTTATGGTGAAGATGAAGTTATTATTTTTAATATTTTGTTTCATTATTGTCGCATTAGCTTTATGGTCTTGCATATTTTAAGGTATTTGTTTGGTTCTTTTCTATTTAAATACTATCTTTTTGTTCGATCACCCATGGATTGGTTGGTTTTTTGTATTTGTTTTTCCTATTAGCTCTCACTGTCTTATGACTGATCTCAACGCTATCTTATAAATATTTACTACTGTCCAGTTGACCAACATCTTTAGATTGTTTATGAATGCTCACTTATTCAAATTTAGGTTCCTTTAAATGCTCTTTCAGTAATTGATATAGAATATCGTACATTTTTAAGAATTGTCTTGATTTCTATTACCAAATTTCATGCAAGATCTAAAGGTAGTTACGTTCGTATACAATTAAGGGTAAATTTTAAAAATACCAATGTTTTTACTATTCAACATGCTGCTATGGGTTGTAGTTTTCAAGTTATCGTATAATCGTATTTTTGCATCTTCTACGATTTCCATCTAGAGTATTTGTATTCACAGTGTTATCTTGATATTGTTGTTCAATGTATTCTAAATACAAATGATTAGAAACTTATGAAGGATTAATTTTGTTTAAATATTTACCTGGATTTGGCTCATGGATTGTATGTCTTCTCGCTTGAAATATTTATCCAAATTTACATGCTACTTCATCCAAATTGTAATAATTATTGTCTTATACTTGATTACTCCTATTTTGTAGTGTATTAATGAGACTATAATTATTTCTGTTAGCAAATTTAACTAAAATTTCTCTGACAACACTTATAAAAGTCTCTCTTCTTCTTTACATACTATTTAATTAGATTTAATTTTAAATAAAATCCAAACAGATACTAACATAGTTTAACACTTGCTCCAAAGCATTAGATCTTGAACTGGGCAAATACTTTATTTATTGCTTTGGTTTTAGTAATGCGCTCAATTTACAAGCTTTTTATTAGTAATTTTGAATCAGTTTTTATAATGAAATTTATGGAATTATCTAAGATTTATTAATAACGGAGCTTTTTGATACTACTTAGTGCATTTTTATTAAGTTTTAAACTGAAATAGATAAACTCTAATATGCTGGTAGGAAGTACTAGCTTAATCTTGAGGCTATCTGAAATATTTATTTACTATTCTATGCATTTTTATGTTATTTATTATTGTCGCTATTATATTTTTATGTTGGAATAAGTAAATAATCTTAGAATCTCTACAACGAGTGGATAGATCGTATAATTTAATCTTAATAGCCATAGCCAAACCGATTCATCCTCAAATTAAGCATTTTCAGCTGAATAGCAGATATACTATAATTATTATCGTAATTATCCATGGGTACAATTTAATTGATAAACTCCTTGGTATCATATAACAAATTATACGAAATATTGAGATTCCTCAGATTTGTAAATAATCTCAATGTGTGCTTTACTGAACTAATGCAGTTATGCGATAAATATAACTAACATATTACTAATGGGTTTAGATATTGGACTGGAATTTAGTTTAAATTGCAGTAAGTTTTAGTCAGCTTTGTCTGACTTATTGGCATTGGAGCCATCTGGGGTTACGGCTGTGTACTGCATTATGATTATACTAGTAAATTTCGATCATTTCGGTTTATAGTCTAAGTCTTTGCTTATGATTTATGAATTCTGTGCTATTAGTCTCGCTTTAATGAGTGTTTTCGTTTAGTATCATATAGTTGAGGAGGAAGGGGTGGCTTATTTTGAATATAACTACGCATTCGAATTTATTAACTTTTAGAGATCATTATAATATGAGCGCACTTTGTTGTTACTTACTATAGTAATAAACCAATAAATTCAAATTAGAGCACAAACGATTTATTATATAAAGCAAGAACATGCAACCATAGCAACCTATAAAGTCATCAGCCAATCCTGACTAGCCATTCGACTAGAAACCGATAGGCTTCTCACAGAAAGCACCCGACATGTCAGAGTATCCGCCAGGTACTGCTTAATTAATATAAAATAGATTTCAATCCTGATCAAATAAATGAGCAGAAAACTGAGCCACTTCCATTAATCAAACGCGTACATTCTAAAGTGTGGAAAATACGAAAGTAAGCATTTTAGCAGTTGCTCAACGAAGTCACCGATAACTGGAAAATATATGCGGAATATTTTAAAGATACTGTCACTTTTATCACCGATGCCAATTCTATGTGTCAGTAAAGAGCTCTTAAAGTTTTACTTAAGTATTTAGAAAGCGCAGGAAAATGCTTAGATTAGCCTAGGATCATAATTAAGGCGCTCATTTAAAAATGTTTAACCGTATAAAAAGGTTAGACACCAAATTTGGCTACTGAAATAATGTTCTGGCTTATGGATAATTATCCGCAAGTACTATTAAATTAAGTAAATGACAATATTTTGAATAAGAATCCTAAAATTAGTGCATCGACTCTCAGTTTTTTATAAAAATTATTAAATAGCTACGGAGCTAAGAAACTAAAACAATTTGAATAATTTAGTAAGAATTTTACATTATTAGCCAGTTCAGTGAGACCAGTCGCAAAGCAACAATGTATTGGCTTATTCAAATAAATGTTCAAATGGATGGGATAAAATGCTTTGGCTTTCAACATGCATCCTGAAGTCAAGTAAGAAGTTGTTAAATTTTCAAAGACCTATGTCAAATAACCTATGGTAATCAAGAGAGGCTTAAATGAAGACCAAAAGAAAAGTTCAAAACCTATTGTATAAAATGCTGATGACGATTAAAATGATGAAACTCAAGATGTTTTAATACCTTATGATAGTAGATGGGTTGATAAGGTACTTGAAGAGACGAAATGGAAAGATAAAAAGAGTATTTTAGATGAATTTATTAAGAAAACAAAGGTCAAGAACATCATAAATCGAGATGCCTCACATTATATTACTTTGATCAAAAGATTGTTAACAGATAACAACATAAACTTGCTTCAATGTGGATTCAAAATTATAAAGAACTTGAGTTGTGGACTTAAGAAAAACTTTGTTCATCCATGCAAAGTTATCCTATCTCTAGTCTTTTCAAAGCTTAGAGACACTAAGGCTATGATCGTTGACTAAGCCCAATAAACTTTATCATCGATGATGCACTGTCTAGTTGTTGATGATTTAATATAAGATGTCAAGGAAGGGCTCACAGATAAAGCTCCAAATATGCGTTTTCAGGTTTTAAAATTTATTGAAAAATTACTGACGAAGAAGGACAAAAAGATGTTAAATGCCTTTAAAATATTAACCGTTCAAATTGTTGAGCTGAGCCAAGATGGGTCCTCTGAGGTTAGAGATAAAGCGCTTGATGTTTTATGCAAAATGAAAGTAGCTTATGGGATTAATTTTTTTGGAGATAAGCTTAAAAAAATACAAGGTAAAAAATTACAGACAATTCAAAACTATGTCGACCCGAATGATGGAAATAAAATAGATGAGTAACCAATTTAATAGAAGTCTATTGATGTAAATTAGAAAATATTCGATAATAAAAAATCAGTGAAATCTCATTCTCCACAAATCTCATCCGTACCAATAAATTCCTCACAAACTCACCAATCCCAGACTCAAAATTACCAGTCAAAGAATCCCATTACGACAATGGTTTCATAGGTTCCAAAAGTAAATCAATTTGTTCTTCAAAATGATTTTGAATCAGCATCAGAGAATACTCGACTAGCAGCCTACCAAAATATAAGCCAAAAGCCAGCTCAAACTATTTTCCAATAATTAATTTAAGCATTTAAAAATGGGCTCAATATTGCCAAGTAGTCAAATCCGAATGTATTGAAGATTGTTTTAATCTGTGTAAAGAAAAGTGTCCATAATGCTGTCTGTGTATAACATATGGAATTTCTCATGCATCATGACTGGAAAAAGTGTAAACCTTTACTTATCGAATTCATTCAAAACAATAAATTAAATTTAATGGCTCTTGAGTATGTGAAGAATACAGGAATTCTTGGGCAACAACAGGTCGGTCAGCAAAGCAAAAGAAATATTCAAAATGAAAAAGCCATATAAAAATAAAGAGAAGCTAACTCAAATACTCAATCAAATAACACAAGCCAAGGAGCACATCACTTACGAACTTTCTACAACTCTATACAAAACTTAATTCCAAAGATGTCAAACCCTGACCCTGTCGTAAGATTGCAGTCGGCTTCAACAGCTTTATAATTATTAAAACCAATATCTATGAACACACTTTCAGAATCTGTTGAACCAAATCCTGCAGTCTCATAAGCTATCTCTCAACTTTTCAGTGTTCTAAAATTCCGAATTCAAGACAGCAACCAGTAAATCTCTAATAGTTACATTCATCTAACAACTGAGTTACTATCAAAAGGATTTCTCACAAAATATCGTACTCCTGGCCGTCTCATAATTTCTATGTTACTCCAAAGACTCAATAACAGAAATCTAACTAATTTGTAATATTTTATTAAGGAAATGGTAATGAATCATTCTATAGTACTCTGGCAGTTCTTGTCCACATAAATTGCAAAATAGAATCTCTGTTTGTCTGTACTTAATGTTATTAAATAAAATAATTAGTCTTTCTTTAAAAATGCAGATCAAAAATCATATATTTTACCACTACTTACCTGCATTAGTAAAGATTTATAAGTACAAAAATGTGGATAACTGCTTGATCAAATTATTGAAATAAATGGATAACAAAGCTTATAACGAATTGTAAAATAAAGTAAACTATCTGGATTTAGCTTGGACAATTATTTGAAAAAGTGGAGAATCCATCCCAACCCAACTAAATCAGCAACATATCATCAGCCAGTGCAGTCAGTACCAAGCTCGAAAATGTAGCGTTTAGCATGCGAACATGAAAACCCATGGCCTTTAGTCCCATCTCCTACCCACATATTAAAAATGTTAACCCAGATGATGAGTTTAGGTGAACCCTTCCAATACTTAGCCTCACCAACATTATTAAACTAGCAATAATTATCCATAGTTGTCAATCTTAGGAATTAAATAATATAAGACTACTCTGATTTGTTGACTAAGTGGGCTTTCTGGAGAATGCACATCTAAATGCAACCTAGAAATGTATAAATTGTACTATAACTTGTGTACAGGATGATCAGTATTGGCTTTTAACTACAATAAAGCGAAATTATTACTATACTGGGGGTGCTTATCAGCTGCTTAAGTCTTCATAAACTCCAGTATTCGAAGCAAGTATTCAGAATAAATTCATATTTAAATCAACATCCGCTTTATAAATAGAAGGCATTCAGATTTTGGATTAACTCTTTCAATGACCCTTCAGCTCCAGTAGATTAAATTCTCACCTTGATTATACACAGTTGTGCAGATATGATATCTTCATAAATGGTTACTTTGGCTAGATATCCGGCTGTGTTCCGTAATAAATAGTTTAATTAATATCTGCGAGCCAATTATACTTAGAAATTGCTGACTGTCTATGGGTTCAAACTACAAGATGTCTCCAAAGTTTAACAGAAACAATTAATATCAGAACACCTGAAACTTAATATTCTCACAGAAGTTGAAGCTAAGTATTTTGTGGAGCTGTTCCAAAGACACTCTTCAGCTGAGTTAGTCGATAAAATTATTCAAGATACTGAAGGAATACCCTATGATTGTGTCATGGAAACTCACTTGAAAATCATGAATGCTATCATTATTCCCTATCTTCATCGAGAGCTTTCATTCATTAATGTGTACAACTACTTCAAGCACGTCCAAAAGATTATTTTAGCTTCAAATTGTGCATCATCTTTGTTAAATTTGGTTCAAACTTTGTCTTATTTCTTAATCGACATTGATGAACTAAAATTATAAAATTTCTCATAATTATTAAAGACAATAAACAAACTGCTACTAATTCTGTTATAAACAAGCGATCCCCGTCATATAGTGTAAGTCCTATTTCTGATATTGAAACAACAAATCCGTACAAATTCCTTCATGAAGTTGAACTTACTGCTAGTTAAATGCATCGCTAAAGTATTAAAAAGTCCAGCACTAAAAGCACAATCTTAAAGACAAACTCAAAATAAAGATAGAATTAACGGAATAGGAGAAGCTCATCAGACTGTCGCCTATGTTGTGAAGGAATTTGTTGATATTATTAGTAAAAATGATATAGCTAGCGATAGTCTGTTCATGAAGACTGTCAGGAATATATTCATGGAAATTACTGCTACTTTTCCAAGCTCAATATCTACTTTCTAGTAAATATGCCAGATTAATTCATAAAAACTGCCTTCCCGCATTTTAACAATGATGCGCTAGTTGATTCAAGACAAGATAAAATAAAACAATAGCTATTCTGATAAATCATAAAAATGCGACAAACCTGAACATAATTCATTTGTAAGTTCATAAAGCAGTTACGTGCAATCAAAAGACACCAAAAATACAAATAATTTAATGAAAGCATTGAAAGCTGTAGTAACTGAGCAAGGAATACTTCGAAAAAATATATAAAAAATGGGTTAATGATTTTTATTTGACTGTTTTTCAAATTATATCAACTGTTACATTATATTTATTAGTATATAAGACATATTATTCAAAATTATTAAACA
>APMI01001723.1_pt1 | contig 19085 bp, 14 predicted proteins | sample 667938 | NCBI WGS metagenome assembly APMI01 (sample SAMN01084076, study PRJNA167559) | wastewater metagenome | biome: Wastewater | place: Denmark: Ejby Moelle, Odense | collected 2011-11-28 | reverse complement strand
CTGCAGACCTTCGGCGTCGCAAGCAAAAACTGGATGTAATCTTCATCGGTCACTTTCGCTGGGTTCATTCCGTCCTTTTACTCCATCAGATCCAACTGCGTAACTCCTACATCGGTGCAATCGTTCTAGGAGAGTCGCTGGCTGGCGCGCTCCGAATTCTTTGCACTGTGCGGATTTTCGATTGGCTCCGGTTTGAACTCACGCACATAGTGGTCCAGTCCGCCAATGGTGCCGCAGACGAATAGCACATCGTCCGGGCGTACTCGAAATCCCTCATCGAATTTGACAAACACATTTTGATCCCGCTCGACGGCCACCACGGCGGCGCCGGTGCGTTCCCGTACATACGCCCGCCACGGATGTAAGCCGACCAGACTCCCCGCACCCAGCCGTACAAACTTCAGGCGCTGTTCGACCGCCACCCGCTGTTCGGCCAACAGGTGGTAGGACAAAATTTCTCCTGCGACTTGCCCGACGGATAGCGCGAAATCCGCGCCCACTTGATACAGCCGAGGGACGTTAGGCGCACGATTGACGCGGACGATCAGCGGGATTTCCGGTGCGTAATCGCGCACCACCGCCGTGGCGAAAATACCGCCGCTATCGTTGCTCAAGGCCAGCACCACCGCGCTGGCTTCGCGTACTTTAGCGCGCTCCAGAGTAGCGTGTTCCAGGATATTACCCACCACATCGACCCCTGGCATGAGTTGCTCGTCAATGACGATGGTGGTTTCGCGGGCGTCACGCAGCATTTCCACCACTTTGCTGCCGACCGTGCCGAAACCGGCGACGACAATCGGGCCGGTGCGGCGAATGGGCGCAGCCAGCCGCTCGACTTGCACGAGATTGGGCTGAGCGCCGACCGCCACCAGAATTGCCCCTGGTTCGATCCGGGTATCCATGTTCTTAACGGTGCAAAACTGACCACCGCGCCATTGGCCAATGACGGTCACACCGTGACGCTCGCGTAGATGCAAGTCGCCGAGTCGTTGCCCTGCCAACGGGCTATCCGAGCGCACCCGAAATTCTGCCAAGCCGACTTGCGTGCCGAGCAGATGCAGTCCTTCCGCCGGTGGGGTAATCCGCGTACTGGCCCGCGCCGCTAACGCCCCGCCCAGAATGTGCGTCGGTGTAAAAACGGCGGTGGCCCCCACTTTTAGCATCGGTGGCCGATGTAAGGGATCGTCGGCCAGGGCGTAAATTGAGCCTTCGAAGCCTTGCTCGCGGGTCATCAGGATGCAGGTGGCGTTGGCATGATCGTCACCGTTAGTCACCACGGCGCGCGCCTCTTTAACGCCAACGAGCACGTCTGGGTCTTCGTCGAGCGTGCCGATCACCACCTGGTAACCGCGATCCCGCAGGCTGCGGGCCAGTACGACGTCTTCTTCCAGGATGACGAACGCCGATCCAAGCCGTTGAAATTCTTCAATTAAAGAATCAATGGCTGGGCCATAGCGAAAGAACAGCACTTGATCCGTCATCGGCGGTAGTAAGCGCGGTAGCCGGGCTTCAAACCGTTCTTCAAAGTAGGGCAACACATACACCGGGAAGATCATAAAGACTAAAAACATCCCCAGGAATTGCGTCGCCATGACGAATAGATTCATCACGGGATGGCTCCAGCGAGAATCCCCACCATAGCCGGTCGTGGTCAGAGTCTCGGAGGCCCATTCCAGGCTGGCCCAGAACCCGCGTGGACTACCCTCCAGGTAAATGGTGCCGAGCATATACAACAGGCCGAGTATAAGAACCGCCGCAGGTAATAGGGCCAGCAACGCCAGCAACCGTCGAGTTGAGCGCTTAAACCTTTGAAGCACGTCTCACTTCTCCAGAAAGGTAGGGCTGAAAACGGGATCACGCCGTGTTCCGGTTGGCGTGTGCCGTCATCGCTAAATTAATTTTTGTGCAATGCACCATTATTTTGCTATAATCAAATCCAGTCGGTAAATCAATGCACTTTTATGCATATCGTAGATGATCCCACTTTGGCACTGATCGCCCGGTTCGTGGGCGAAGCACAAGACGTTAGCATGTCCGACGCCGATTTTCTGTTCGGACAAGTCGCAGCCATCAAGCGCTATGTCAGGCAATTTCCCGTTGCCGAGCGTCAGGCTCGTGCGTTGGAATGGATCGAAACCTACGCGCAAGACTATCGCCAGCAATGGCAAAAACGGCTAGCGGTCCATGCGCTGGCCAAGGCACGGTGCCCCGATTGCCCACTGGCAGGCGGCGACCGCTCGACGCCTTGCGCAGTACATGAGCGTTGGCTGGATTTACTGCGGCGTTATACGGCTAACGAAATGTCCAGCCGGCAATATATCGAATACGCTCTACAGCTTCTCAATGCCCAGAAAGATCGCCTGAAAGTCACCAAAATCCGCTGTCATTTGCAATACGATTTCCTCACGATACTTGACGATTGAACGGCCCGTTCAGCCCGCACGCTATCTATTTCAGCGAACCGTAGACCGTTGCCCTATCATTAACGGAGCCAAGCGGTTAAATCCTGCCGCCGTTTCGGGGTAAGATGTCGGCCCTGTATGTTTGGCAAAGCTGTTCACCATCGCGCCTTGCCATAATGCCCGCCCAGCATTAGCGCGATGATTTTGCTTGTCTCGGTCACGCCGTAGAATTTCCCGCGATGCAGCATCACGATCACCCCCAAGCAGAAAGCGAAAGCGTCCGTCCAGTTTACTACGTCGGCATCGGCGCCTCGGCCGGTGGCCTGGAGGCACTGGAATCGTTTTTCTCCCGCATGGCCGCCGATAGCGGTATGGCGTTTATCGTCATTCAACACCTTTCGCCGGATTATAAAAGCATGATGGTCGAGTTGCTGTCCAAGCGCACCGCCATGCCAGTTCGCCGTGCTGAAGAAGGCATGCGCGTTGAAGCCAACTCGGTCTACCTGATCCCCCCCAAGAAAAATCTATCGATTTTCCATGGCAAGCTCCTGTTGCGGGAATCCGATCATAGCCGGGGCCTTAATTTACCCATTGATGTGTTTTTGCGCTCTCTCGCTGAGGATCAGGCCGGAAAAGCCATTGGCGTGATTCTTTCCGGCACCGGTAGCGACGGGGTGCGTGGGGTTCGCGGGATCAAGGAAGCCGGTGGTATCGTGCTGGTGCAAAGCGCCGATTCGGCCCGTTTCGATGGGATGCCGCGCGCTGCCATTTCGACTGGGCTAACCGATTTCATCCTGCCGCCCGAAGACATGCCGGATCGGCTACTGTCCTTTATCGAGCCTGCGTATGCTGCAAGGTCCAACCAATTAGCGCCGGCAATGCCCGATGAGGACGGTCTAACGCGGATCTTTACGCTCTTGCGTGAACGCACGCGGGTGGATTTTACCCACTATAAGCCCAATACCGTTATCCGGCGGATCGAGCGGCGCATGACGATGAACCAGGTTCATGCGCTGCGCGATTACGTCAAATTTATGGAAGGCTATCCCGGCGAAGTGATGGCGTTGTACCGGGAGTTACTGATCGGGGTCACCAATTTTTTCCGTGACCGCGAGGTGTTTGAAGAACTGGAAAGCCGTTACCTACCGGCGTTGTTCGAGCGCGTTGCAAGCCGGGAAATCCGTTTCTGGGTGGCCGGCTGTTCTAGCGGTGAGGAAGCCTACACCTTGGCGATGCTCAGCCGCGAGGTGGCGGAGCGTCTGAGCAAGCCTATCGAGATCAAGATTTTCGCCACGGATCTGGATCACGACGCGATCCTGCGGGCCAGCAGCGGCCTCTATCCTGAGAGCGCCGCCGCCGATCTGCCACCCGGTTATCTCACCAAGTACTTTCACCGCCGTGAAGACCATCGTTATCAGGTGGCTCGTGTGTTGCGGGAGATGGTGGTTTTTGCGCAGCACAATCTGATCAAAGACCCGCCGTTTACCAATATCGAGTTGGTAAGCTGTCGCAACCTGCTGATTTATCTCCAGCCGGTGTTACAACGCAAAGCGATGGAATTGATTAATTTCTCACTCAATCCCCAAGGGCTTTTGCTGTTGGGCAGCAGCGAAACACCAGGCGATTTGAGCGATGCGTTCGAAACGCTGCACCATAAGCTCAAGATTTTTGCTTCCAAGGGCAAGCGCAACCCGACCGGTAATAATCTGGAGTTTAACACCCTACCGGAACTGCGACCCAAGTCGAGCCGCCCACGCACACCGAATGCGTATCCAGCGCGTGATTACCAGGAAGAGCGGTTGCTGGATCGCTTGCTTCAGGCTTTGGCCGATGATTACATGCCGCTGGCGGTCGTAGTGAATGAGCAGAAGGAAGCCTTGCACATTTTGGGCGATCCAGATGGGTACTTCCGCTTGCAATCCGGCAAGATGCAAACCGATATCACCAAAATCGCGGTCCAGGATTTGGCCATCCCGCTGGCCACCGGCTTGCAGCGGGTCTTCAGCGGCGGTCAGGAAGTCCGATACACGGGTATCCGAATCCGCTGGCGCGATGAATCCCGGACGGTGCATATTCGTATCCGACCGCTGCCTGGCAAAAAAGGCCAGGAGCCTTTGGCGGTGATTTTAATTGAGCATAACCCCGCAGCACCAGCGGACACCGCTACGGGCGGTTCCCAGCTTTATGACGCAGGTCAGGAGGCGGAACAGCGTATCCGTGATCTGGAGCAGGAGTTGCAATTTTCCCGCGAAAACCTGCAAGCGACCATTGAGGAACTGGAAACCTCAAACGAAGAATTACAAGCTACCAACGAAGAGCTTCTCGCCAGCAACGAGGAGTTGCAGAGCACCAATCAAGAGCTGCAATCCGTCAACGAAGAATTACAGTCTGTCAATGAGGAATTACACACCGTCAACGCCGAGCATCAGCGCAAAATCATGGAATTGATTGAGCTGAATAACGATCTGGACAATTTCATGACCAGTACCCGGATCGCAACCTTGTTCCTCGACGAGCACCGGCTGATTCGCCGTTTTACCCCACCGATCAAGCACGTTTTTAAAATTTTGGACACGGATGTCGGGCGGCCGGTGAGTCACCTATTGCACACGTTGGTCGATGCGGACCCTTACGAGATGATCGAAGCAGTGGCAGCGGGTGGCAGCGAGCGTGAGCAGGAAGTGCGCACACGGGCAGGGGCCTGGTTTTTGATGCGGGTCTTGCCTTATCACGTTGGCGAGGAAGCCGTCTCCGGCGTGGTGCTGACGTTCACTGATATCGGTTTGCTAAAGGCCGCCCAGGCGGACTTATCGGACCACGAAACGCGGCTGGCCAGCCTGTATCGTGCGGTGCCGGTTGGCGTTGGGCGGGTTGCTGCGCGCCGGTTCCTCGAAGTCAACGACCAACTGTGCCGGATGCTCGGCTACCAGCGTGACGTGCTGCTCGGCCAAAGTTCGCGAATGCTGTATCTGTCCCAGGAAGAGTTCGATTTCGTCGGTGAGTCTTTGTACGCGCAGATCCGTAAGCTGGGCGTGGGCACGTTGGAGGTCCGCTGGCGGCGCGGGGATGGTGCGGTCATCCCCGTCTTGATCAATGGCTCGGCACTGAACCCTGCCAAGCCCGATGAAGGAACGACAGTTGCCGTTTTGGACTTGTCTGCCTATAAGCAAGCCCTCACGCAAGCCCAAGAGTCGGAACGCCTAGCCCGTGCCGCACTTGACGCCTTGACCACGCATGTCGCCATTCTTGATGAAAGGGGGATCATTCTCGCCGTCAACGAGGCATGGCGAAAATTTGCCATCGCAAACGGCGGTGAACTTGATCAATTGACTGAAGGGGTCAATTATTTAACGGTTTGTGATCGGGCACAGGGAGGTCATGCCAATGGTGCTGCCGATTTCGCCAAAGGTCTTCGCGCGGTGCTGAGCAGTACCTGCGAGCGATTCACCCAGAGCTATCCTTGCTATTCAGCCCAGGAGCAGCGCTGGTTCGTCGGGCGGGTGACCCGCCTGCCCGGCGAAGGCCCCACCCGCGTGGTGGTTGCTCACGAGTTCGTCGGGTACGAAGCGCCGACGAGTTGAAGGGGCTGCAAGTAAGCCAACCGGTTGCTTGCCTATGCCAGCCTCGAAAAATCTCACCGTGAACGGCGCCGCTTAAACGGCGGATCACTTGATCAGCGCGCTATGCTTAATGGCATCACGTACACAGGCGTTGCCCTGTTGAGGAAAATCCCTGGTAACCTTAATCTGGGTAGGCACTCAAAAATCAGTTCAGTAAGGTGTGACACATCATGATGCAAGATAAAAGGGGAGAGGCGAACATCCTCCGCGAGAAAGCTGAAGCGAGCGCGGCGCGGCGTGGTTTGGAAAAGCTGGAGTTTTCCGCTGAAAGCCCCGATAAGCTCATGCATGAGCTGCAAGTCCACCAGATTGAGCTGGAAATTCAAAACGAGGAATTGCGCCGTGTGCTCGGTGAACTGGAACAATCGCGTAATCAGTTTTCGCTCTTGTTCCACCAAGCGCCCATCGGCTATTTGGTGTTGAATGATGTCGGCCTAATCCACGAAGTGAACGAAACGTTCTGCCGCATGGTGAACGGCAAGCGGGCACGGCTGATCGGTACTCCCTTTTCAGAATGTATGGAAGGGGATGACCGGGGTGTTTTTTTGGCGCGCTATCGGGCGTTCTTCGGCAATCCGGCTGGAAAAAATCTGGAAGTGCTCATTTTGCGGACAGAGGGTCCGGCTTTTTACGCCCACATGGAAGGCACCATCATCAACACGGTGTTGACCACACAGGGGAAGGGCACGCCTTTGCTGTATCTAGCCGTTACCGATATCACCGCGCGTAAATGGGCGGAAGAGAAGCGTTTGCAACTGGAGCGGCAGATGCAACAAACCCAGAAACTGGAAAGTCTGGGGGTGTTGGCCGGTGGCATTGCCCACGATTTCAATAACCTGCTGACGGTTATTTTAGGTAACGCCAGCCTGGCGATTGATGAGTTACCGCCGATCACACCCGCCCGCGACAGCTTGATCGCCATTGAGGAAACGTCATTGCGCGCCGCTGAGCTGTGTCGGCAAATGCTGGCGTATTCCGGTAAGGGCCAGTGCATCATTGAAAACATCCGCTTGCGCGACCTGATCGGGGAGATGGTGTCGTTGCTCAAGGCATCCATCGGCAAGAAGGCGATTTTCAACCTGAACTTGAAAGATTCCTTGCCGCTGCTGCGGGGTGATCCCAGCCAGATTCGTCAAGTCATTATGAATCTGGTGATCAACGGGTCCGAAGCGCTCAGCGATCATGGCGGCGCGATCACCATCTCGACCGGTGCCATGGAATGTTCGCGCGAGTATCTGACCGAAGCGTTTCTCGACGAGAGCCTCACCGAAGGCGCTTATGTCTGGCTGGAGGTATCCGATACCGGTTGCGGCATGGATCAGGATATTCAACGCCGCATCTTCGAGCCATTTTTCACCACCAAGTTTACCGGCCGCGGGCTGGGCCTGTCGGCGGTGCTGGGCATCGTGCGCGGACACAAGGGCGCGCTGAAGGTGTACAGCGAACCGGGCCGCGGCACCACCTTCAAGGTTCTGTTTCCTGCGGTCCTAGAGGAAAAGGCGCTGGCGGGCCGCAATCAGAACGTCAAGAGCAGTAGCTGGAAAGGAGCTGGGACGATTTTACTGGTTGACGATGAAGAATCGGTGCGGGTGATGGGTACCCGAATGCTGGAGCGGGTCGGGTTTGAGGTGCTGACGGCCGCAGATGGGCGCGAAGCGTTGGAGATGTTCCAGGGCCGACGCGATGAAATCGTGCTGGTCTTACTGGATCTGACCATGCCGGATCTGGATGGTGAGGAAACCTTTCGGGAACTGCGCCGGATGGATGCGCGGCTTCGTGTCGTCATGTCCAGCGGCTATACCGAAAGTGAGATCGCGCCGCGCTTTGCCGGCAAACGGCTGTCGGGTTTCCTGCAAAAACCTTACACGCTAGAGGCGCTGACCCAGTGCCTGCAAGGCGCTTTGGGTAACACGGCGGCGGATGGACCCTCGCCAGTGGCGCTGGACCCAATGGGCTAGAGATCATCGACTCGCCGCTCAGATCCCTCCAAGCGGCGGGTCAACTCTCGGCGGATTCTATGCCTTCGTAGCGTAGCCGACCGTTTTCAGCGCTGCGCCGATCTCGGTCAGGATGGTCGGATCATCGATGGTAGCGGGCACTTTATACTCCACGCTATCGGCGATTTTATGCATGGTGCCACGCAGAATTTTGCCTGAGCGGGTCTTGGGCAAGCGGTTGACCACCAGCGCCGTCTTAAATGCGGCCACCGGGCCGATGCGCTCGCGCACCATGGCCACCACCTCCTTGCTGATCTCCTCATGCGGCCGTTCGACCCCGCTTTTCAGCACGATAAAGCCGAGCGGCAACTGGCCTTTCATTTCATCAGTGACGCCGATCACCGCGCATTCGGCGACATCCTGATGAGAGGCCAGGACTTCTTCCATCGCTCCGGTGGATAAACGATGGCCGGCGACATTGATCACATCATCGACCCGCCCCATCACGAAGATATAGCCTTCATCATCGATATAACCGGAATCGCCGGTGGTGTAATACCCAGGATTTTCCTCGTAATAGGCATCGCGGCAACGCTGTTCGGCATTCCACAGGGTGGTGAAGGCGCCGGGGGCCATCGGCAGCTTCATGACCAGCGCACCTTCTTGATTAGTGCCCACTGGCTGGCCGTCCGCTCCCAGTACCTGCACGTTCCAGCCCGGCATCGCCTTACTGGTCGAACCGTATTTGACCGGGAAGCGTTCGATGCCCAGCGGAACGCCGGCGATGGCCCAGCCGGTCTCGGTCTGCCACCAGTGATCGATGACCGGTACGTTAAGATGCTTTTCGGCCCATTGCAGGGTGTCGGGATCGGATCGTTCACCGGCCAGGAATAACGCGCGAAAATGTGACAGATCGTATTGCTTGACCAGTTGGCCATCTGGATCTTCCCGCTTGATGGCGCGAAAGGCGGTAGGAGCCGTGAACAGCACGGGAATCCGGTGCCGACTGATGACCCGCCAGAACGCGCCAGCATCGGGCGTACCGACCGGTTTGCCTTCATAGAGCGTTGCAGTGGCGCCGTGGAGCATCGGGCCATAGGCGATGTAGGAATGACCGACCTGCCAGCCGACATCCGAGGCCGCCCACATGGTTTCGCCAGGCTGGATGGTGTAGAAGTGCTGCATCGTCCATTGGGTAGCGACCGTGTGACTGCCGTTGTCGCGGACAATGCCCTTCGGCTGGCCGGTGGTGCCGGAGGTGTACAGGATATATAAAGGATCAGTCGCCGCGACCGGAACACAATCGACCGGAGTCGCGCCCGCCATTTGCTCATCCCAGTCGTGATCACGGCCAGAGGTGAGGGGGGCTTGAATTTGCGGGCGTTGCAGGATGACGCAGGCCGAGACCTTGTGGCTGGCCATGTCGAGTGCGGCATCAAGTAGCGGCTTGTACGGCAGCACTTTGCTACCTTCGATGCCGCAGGAGGCCGAGACGACGACTTTAGGCGTGGCGTCGTTGATACGGGTTGACAGTTCGTGTGAGGCAAAGCCGCCGAATACGACCGAATGAATCGCGCCAAGTCGCGCACAGGCCAGCATGGCGACCACCGCTTGCGGCACCATCGGCATATAGATAATGACCCGATCACCCTTATTGACCCCAAGTCGCCTGAGAACACCGGCAAAACGCGAAACCAGATCAAGCATCTCTTTAAAGGTCAAAACCTGGATGGTTTCGGTGACAGGGCTGTCGTAGATCAACGCGGCTTGCTCGGCTCGGCCACCGGCCACATGCCGATCCAGCGCGTTATAGCAGGTGTTCAGTTCACCACCGACAAACCAGCGATAGAACGGGGCGCGACTATCGTCTACCACCTTATCCCAGGGTTTGAACCAGTCGATTTCGGCGGCAGCTTCGCCCCAAAAGCCGGCAGGGTCAGTCAGCGAACGGCGATAAATGCTGTCGTAACTGCTCATGTTTGGTACTTCCTCCCAAATCTATTTTGATGGCAATTGAGCTTGGCCCTGAGTATTCGGGGCCTATGGTTTTGCTTAAGCACTGTTTTAGCGCTAGTTTGCTACTGTTACCGGTCATCGGCAAACAGATGGCTGCCTGGATGACCTGTTACCAAGGATAGCAGCGCATGGCCATGCAAACAGCGCAGCCGCTGATGGGTTGTGCTCGCTTTGCAAAACCAAGCACATCCCCTGCGGGAGCAATCGTGCTTAAATGGTGTCAATCGTTTATCTACCGCGTGCGGTTCGAGATGTATCCGACTTACCGGGAAAGTCCATGATATTGACTTCAGACAACGCTCAAACCAGGAGAAAGGCATGGTAAAGCGCAGTTCCCCCCAATTGGCGGCGGCATGTTCGCTAATGGTCGCTTGTGTCGTTGGCGCCACCGTGTCAGGGTCGGCACACGCCGAACTGGGTGGCACAGTCGCCTCAGTAGAGAGCGATGCCGCCCATCTGAAAGGTGTTGTGCGCCTAGCGCCAGCCCAAGCCTACACGCTGCATGAGATTGAGGCGGCGACCGGTCATATTGTCCGTGAGTATGCCGCTGACGATGGCAAGATTTTCGGCGTGGGGTGGGAGGGTCCCACCGTGCCTGATTTACGCCAATTACTTGGTGAGCAGTATTTCACCAAATTCCAGCAGGCGGTCGCCAAACGCCAGAGCCATCGGCGCGGACCCGTGGTCATCGAAACCTCGGATTTTGTCTTCGAGCAAACTGGGCGATTGCGCGATTTTCGCGGTCGCGCCTATCTGCCGCGAGCCGTGCCGTCGGGTGTAGGCATCGGCATGATCCGCTAAATTGAGGGAAACCACATGCGTTTATTCGGATTTCTTGTCCTGATCAGCGGCGTCGTATTAGGGGTGGGCTGTGGCGGTGGTGGTGGCGGTGATAGCGGTACGACCCCCGCCGGTGTGACCTCGGTGCGTGTCACTTGCACACCGGCAACGGTGCGCTCCGGTGGCACCAGTCATTGTTCGGCGGCGGTGGCCGGTAGCGGTAACTACAGCACAGCCGTGAGCTGGACAACCAGCGCGGGCAGTATCGCTGCCTCTGGCGTTCTGACAGCGCCGCTGGTTTCTAGCATCACACCGGTCACAGTAACCGCGACCTCGACCCAAGACGGCAGCCGCTCAGGTTCGGCGACAGTGACCGTTAATCCGGCGGGCAGCGCCCAGAATGTGCATCCCATCGTGGTGGACGGTGGCCCGCCTGGATTGGGAGCCGATTATTATGTCAACGGCCTTTTCACCAGTGTGCGGGTCTGCGAGCCGGGTAGCACCAGCCGTTGCCAGACCATCGACCATGTATTGGTCGATACCGGCGCGGTGGGTGTGCGGATGTTGAGTGCTGCTGCTGGTGGTCAGCTTGGGCTGTCCTTGCCAGCGCATACGGCGTCCGATGGCAATCCTTTAGTGCAGTGTATGCAGTTTTTGGATGGCTTTACCTGGGGGCCGATTGCCTTGGCCGATATTTATCTGGGCGACCAGTTGGCTTCCTCTGTGCCGATCCAGGTCATCGCGCCGGCCGATGCGCCGGCAGTGCCGAGCAGTTGCCGAAATACCGGCGGCTCCAACGAGAATACGCTGTCGCGATTAGGCGCCAACGGTATCCTGGGGATCGGTTTGTTCCTGGAAGATTGCGGCGATAGCTGCGCCCAGCAGGCCCTTAATGTCTATTACTCCTGCTCAACGAGCAGTTGCGTCGAGACGGCGGTGCCGACCGCGCGGCAAGTGCAAAATCCGGTGGCGATGTTTTCGAATGACAATAACGGCTTGATCGTGCAATTGCCGAGCATTGCCAATGCTGGCCAGGAGTCGGTGACCGGTTCGCTGGTGTTTGGCATCGGCACTCAGCCGAATAACGGCTTGGGTAACGCTGCCGTTTATACGACCGACGCTCGCGGAAACTTCACTGCTACCTATAACGGCGCCTCGTACAGTTCCAGCTTTATCGACAGCGGTTCCAATGGGATCTTCTTCCTGAGCGCCGCTGTCACGGGGTTACCGGCTTGCCAAGGCATTTACAGTGGCTTCTATTGCCCGGCCACGGAGACGACCTTTACCGTCACCAATACCGGTAGAAATGGGGTCAGCGGTGCAGTGACGTTCAGCGTTGCCAATGCCCAAACCTTGATCGATTCCAAACGCAAAGCCTTTAACAACTTAGCTGGGGTGTTGGCGGGGCGCTTCGATTACGGCTTGCCGTTTTTCTTTGGGCGTAATGTGTATGTCGCTATTGAGGGCCGCAACACGCCAGGAGGCGTCGGGCCGTACTGGGCGTATTGACGAGGCTGGTTCTCTGTCAGGAAATTCATACGCGGGGTCGTGCCGGTTAGCCGGCCATCGGCCGGCTCAGCGTGTGCCGCTTAGGGCAGTGCTTCAATGCGAACGCGCCCTAAGCCATTGATCGCTAATCTTCTGGCTGCTGCGCGCGAGAGATCAATGACCCGGCCACCCACATAAGGCCCCCGGTCGTTGATCGTCACTTCAACTTTCTTGCCGTTGTTCAGGTTGGTCACCCTGGCTCTCGTACCGAGCGGCAATTGCCGGTGCGCAGCCGTGAGCGCGTGCTGATTAAACGTTTGTCCGCTCGCCGTCTTCCTGCCGTGAAAACCTGGTCCGTACCAGGACGCTTGGCCAATTTGATTGGCGTAAGCCGGGATACTGGCGCATAGCGTTAAAGCGCCGATCAAGACAGCCCGTTGCAAGCGGGCGCCCCCCTTGCTGGCGGGTCGAGCGTTTAGACGATGTGTATTGCGTTTATTCAAGAATTGATCTCCATAATGTGGGCTATAGATTAGCTTTTAAATTAAAAAACAATAAGTTAATCGAAACCCTCTACACTATTGACCGCCGAAGGATAGCACGGCCCCACAATGGAAAAGCAACAAAAATTTTCGAAAATTTTTTAATTTTTTATTTAATTCATTGATTTTTATATAAATATATTTTTTTTTGCTACATTTTTGTTAAAAGTATAACAGATTGATTTTATTACAAAATTTTTTCATAGGAGTAAATAAGGCTATAATTTTACATGGTTCATTTTTTTTATTAAATTAATCAATAGCTTATTTTTATAATTTTTTGATAATTTCCGCGAGTGCGCTTTAGGCTAGACACCGGTACCATAGATCGAGATTTGGTTTTTAATCGTCATCCACTGCAACAGTGAAATCGGAGCCATGCACGAACTTGTAGTCGAAGTGGAAGCCGGTGAAGTGGGGTTTGATGCTGGGCGGCTTGCTCGGATCGGTACGCATTTCGCGCGTTACGTCGATGACGGCCGGTTACCGGGTTGGCTGATTCTGGTGAGCCGGGCCGGCAAGATCGCCTATCTTGGCCGATACGGCCAACGGGATCTGGAAGCCGGTAAGTCTATCGAGTGTGACACGCTGTTCCGTATTTACTCGATGACCAAGCCGGTCACGGCTATCGCAGCGATGATGCTGTACGAGGAAGGGGCTTTTGAACTCAAAGACCCCATCAGTCGCTTCATTCCCGCGTTTGCTGAAACGCGCGTGTATCGCAGCGGCTCTGCGTTAAAGCCTGTCACCGAACCACTCAACGATCCAATACGAATTTGGCACTTGCTCACCCATACCGCCGGGTTCACCTATGGGTTCCATCATGCCCATCCGGTTGACGCTCTGTATCGGGCTGCTGGCTTCGAATGGGGGTCACCCGATGGGCTTGATTTGGCCGCCTGCTGCGAACGCTGGGCCGGATTGCCCTTGCTATTTCAGCCGGGAAGCGAATGGAATTATTCGGTGGCGAGTGATGTGCTGGGCCGGGTCGTCGAAGTCATTTCGGGAATGACGCTGGATCAGTTTTTCGCCAAGCGAATTTTTCAGCCACTTGGCATGTCTGACACCGGCTTTTGGGTGGCCGACCAGGCCAGCGACCGATTAGCCGCCTTCTATTCGCCCCAACCCAGTACCTTACGGGCGGTTCGTAACGAAAGCATGGGGCAAGTCAGATCACAGCGTCCCCTCTGTTGCCTGGGCGGTGATGGCTTGATATCGACGGCCGCCGATTATCATCGCTTCACACAAATGCTCTTGCGGGGCGGGGAGCTGGACGGGGTTCGGCTGTTGAGCAACCGAACCGTGCGCTATATGACCCGCAATCATCTGCCCGGCGGTGTTGATCTTGAAACCTTCGGTCGGCCGCTGTTCGCTGAAACTACGTTCGACGGTATTGGCTTCGGGCTGGGCTTTTCAGTGGTGCTTGATCCGGTGGCCAATAAAGTGTTGTGTTCGCCCGGTGAATTCGCCTGGGGTGGCGCCGCTAGCACCGCGTTTTGGGTGGACCCCACCGAGCAAATCACCGCCTTGCTGTTCACCCAACTGTTTCCATCCAGCACCCATGCGCTCCGCCCTCAACTGCGCCAACTGGTCTATCAGGCGCTAGTGGATTGATTCGTTTGGCTATGTCTCGCGCAGTGAAGCAGGAATTTTGGGCTGGCGTGCGGGCGTTGGCTCCGCTGCTGGTCGGTGTCGCGCCATTTGGCATGATTTATGGTGTACTGGCCTTGGCCAATGGATTAACGCCAGCAGCGGCGCTGGCCATGTCGTCGATCCTATTCGCCGGGTCGGCTCAATTTTTGTTTTGCCAGTTGGTTGGCGTGGGTGCGCCGGCGACCGTGATGGTCGCTGAGGTGGGATTGCTGAATCTGCGTCATGCGCTGTATAGCGCCGCGCTGGCCCCGCGCTTGGCGCACCTGCCGCGCCGCTGGAAGCTGCTGTTGGCCTATTTGCTCACCGATGAAGCCTTTGCCGCCATCAGCCACCGGGAAGCCGAAAGCCAACCCAGTCCTGATCGGCACTGGTTTTATCTGGGGGCCGGTCTGGCGTTATGGGGCGGCTGGCAATTGTCCACCGCTGTTGGGGTATTGCTGGGCGCTCGTTTGCCGGCCGATTGGCCGCTCGATTTTGCCCTGCCGCTGACCTTTATCGCCATCGTCGTTCCGCTAATCCGCAGCCGAGCAATGTTGCTGGCAGCCGGGGTTGCCGGCAGTGTAGCGCTGCTGGCGGCGGGATTGCCGTTCAAACTGGGGTTACTGGCGGCGGCGCTGGCGGGGATGGCGGCCGGCTGGTGGGCTGTGGATAAAGCGTGATGAGCGTTTGGCTGATCATGGTGATCTGTGGACTGCTGACTTTCGGGCTGCGGCTGTCGTTTATCGCCGCCGAAGGCCGGGTGACGTTTCCGCGCTGGTTCCGGGTACTGTTGCCGTTCGTGCCGGTCGCTACGCTGACTGCGTTGGTAATACCCGAATTGCTGTTGGCGGATGGCGCGTTGTGGCTGTCATGGCGAAACACGCGCTTGATGGCCGGGATCGTCGCCATCATCATCGCTGCGGCCACCCGTAGTGTACTGTGGACTCTGGTGGGCGGTTTTGCGACGTTAGCGCTGTGGTCTAGCCTGATCGGATAAGCGCACTTACCGTTCAGAGTCGATCTGGTTCTGTGCCAGTGCTCTAGCGGGTGCGGTGTCAGCGCTCATGCGGGTGACCCAGGCGTTCGCTGCGCTGGCGGTGAGATTCTGGATTGGGTTGGGGAACAAGCCGCCCGCCAGCACCAATACCCCCAGCACACAGGCGACCAGCAGCTCGCGCGGTCGTAAGTCTGCCGCTGAGGCGACAGTTTTATCGCTCACCGGACCCAGAAAAGCGTGTCGGAAGAAACTCAAAAAATAAGCTGCGCCCAGAATCACGCCGAGCACCGCCACCACGGCCAGGCCGGGTGAAACCTGCAACAATCCAAGCAGAATCAGCAGCTCCGCGACAAAGCCATTGGTGCCGGGCAAGCCGATGGAGGCCATACCGAGCAGCAGAAAACAGCCGGTCAGTAAGGGCAACGGTTGGGCCAGGCCGCCCAGGCTGGCCAGGTCGGTCGAACCGAGCCGATGGTGCAGAAATCCGGTCAGCAGCAGCAAACCGCCCGCGATGACCCCGAAGTTGGCCAGTTGAAACACCGCACCCTGCACCCCTTGCACGTTCAGTGCAGCGATACCAGCGATTACCAGCCCAACGTGACTGACGCTGGAAAACGCCAGCATCAGCCGCAGATTGGACTGTCGCAGCGCCACCAGCGCCCCGTACAACATCCCGAACAGACCCAGTCCGGCCATCAGCCAGACATACTCGCGCGCCGCCGTCGGGGCCAGCGGCACGGCAAAACGCAGAATGCCGAACGCGCCGAGTTTGAGGCCGACTAACAGTGCGCTCAAGCCGATTGGCCCCTCGCGCAACACGGTCGGCAACCAGGTATGGAACGGAAACAGCGGCGCTTTTACCGCAAAGCCGACGAATAACAACAAGAAGACGAGCGCCTGCAACTCCGTGGGCAGCGGCCGTTCGAGCAGCGTTGGATAATCGAAAATCAGCGCGTCCAGCCCCGGCGCGCCGACGCCGCTGGTGTGGTAAAGGCCCAGCAGCAGAATGGCGAACAGCAGCGGAATTCCGCCGGCCAACATGAATAAAGTATATTTAACCGCCGCATAGCGCCGCTCCGGGCCGATGCCCCACAGGCTGACCAGAAAATAAATCGGCACCAGCGTCAATTCCCAGAAGAGGAAGAACAGCACCAAATCCAGCGCGCAGAACACGCCCACCGTCACGCCTTCCAGCGCTAACAGCAGAGCGAAATACAAGCGGGGCATCGACTGAATGCTGGTCCAGGATGCGAGAATCACCGCGCAGAACAGCAAAGCCGTCAGCGGCGGAAACAGCGCCGCAATCCCGTCAATGCCGACCAGATAGTGCACGTTCAGGCTGGGAATCCAGGTTGCCCGTTCCACCAACTGCATCCCGGCTATGTCTGGGCGTAGTGCGGCCAGCATCACCAGCGACAGCAGCAATTCCAGTCCAGCCCCCATCAGCGCCACCACGCGAACGGTGCGCTGGTCGCGCAAGAATGCCAGCCCCAAGGCCCAGAGCACGGGCAGGCCAATCAGCACGCTCAAGATGGGAAAACCGAGCGGATCGGCAGCCGGCAGTGATTCGAGATTAGGCGGCACTGTTGCCAAGCTCCTTGGAAAAGTGGTGGGAACTGATGTGCAGCTTTCGGCCCAGATAAAGCCGGTGGGCGTCGTGGCGATGGACGCCGGAATCGAGATGGAATTGCGCGCAGGACAGTTCTTCAGCTTTTTCCAGCAACCAATCCAGTAGTTTGCCGCCATAGCCGTGCTTGCGAAACGCGCTCCGGCAGATCAGATCATCGGCATAAAACATCTTCCCAGAATACAAAAACTCGGTGACCCGATAACCGGCCGCCGCGACCACTTGATCTCCGACCGTGAGATAAACCAGCGTGTAGCCATGATTTTGCATCTGACGTTGGACTTGTGCGACGAACTCCGCTTCTGAAAGATGCGGGCGTAATTCGTGTATTGCCGGGAAGCAGGCGGTGATTTGGTGTTCGGTGGTGGCTATTTGAATATTCATAACAGTGCTAAGAAAACCATGTATATATGCCGGTAAGCATTAGTATTGGTAGTAATAAAAGTAAGACAAAAATACCGAGGCATCCACTTGTGCTTTGCCTGCTTCTAATAACCTGTTGTTGAGAGTGAGCTTCTAACCATTGCTTATGGCAGGCAATACAGTAAAGTTTATCGAAGCCAGCATTCCATGCCTGTATTGTTCTTTTATCAAAACTTGCAATTGATTTACAGCGAGCACAAGTGAAAGCTTTTTCTTTAGGGGTTTTCTTTCTTAAAAAGATTATTACTGAGATTATCACGAAAACACCAAGCAGAATAATTTTATTAACGTCTTGAATTTTATAATAAATAAAGGCACCACTCCCAATTGAGATAAATAAAACAGCAATTGAAAGACAATCGAGGATTGTCTTTTTTGGAGGTGCAACATTACTATAATTTACTTGATGACCTCGCTTAGCTGGTAAACTTTCAATAACAATATTTTTAGCTTTTAATCTTTTTTGAGAATCTTGAGCTATCTCAAACTCTACTAAATCATCTATTTTTGGCCTTCTTCCGTTTGTCTTTATATCAGAGATATGGAAAAAAATTTTATCTGACTGCTCGTGCCCTCTAATAAAACCAAATCCCTTGTCATCTTTCCAATCAGAGATTTTGCCTTTCATCTCATCTAATCCCTAGCCCTAAGTATTAAATTACAAATTTAGAGCCTATCCGAAAATTCTTATTCAGATACAAATGATTAATCGCAGCCCTCTTCATTAAGAGGTGGATACAATTTCTTCAGTAGAATACGGATAGAAGAAACCCAAATCATGGCGATGCTGGAAGCGACTCTTTTTTCATAGACACGGACTAATCGACGGTAGCGGCTTAACCAGGCCAATGTTCTTTCGACCACCCAGCGATGGGGTAACACTTTAAAGGCTTTCGTGGTTCTTTTCACAATCTCCAACTCACAAGCGAAGGTGTCTTTCACCCAGGTGGCGAGTTCCTCGCCCTGATAAGCGTGATCGGCCCAGATCCGGCGTACCGTGGGTACTGCTTTAAACAGCGTCTTGAGTAAGGGGTACGCCCCCTGACTGTCGTGAATGTTGGCGGCATGGACGCCCACGGCCAGAACACAACCGGTGGTGTCTGTTACAATATGATGCTTTCTGCCCTTGACCTTTTTATAACCGTCAAAGCCGGATTCTTCGGCAGATTCTGCGGTGCCCTTGACGCTTTGACTGTCGATGATCCCCGCACTCGGTTCCGCGTTTCGACCGTTTTTTTTCGTACCCGTCGGCGAACTTCCGCATTCACGCGGGCAAAGAAACCCGTCGTCATCCATTTTATATAGTGGTAGTTGACGGTTGTGCGGGGTGGAAAATCATGGGGCAGATACGCCCATTGGCACCCCGTCTTATTGATATACAAAATCGCATCCCACACCCGTCTCAAATCCACTTCCAATGGACGACCTGCCCCCATTTCGTCTTCTCCACGAAGGCATTCTTCCACAACCGCCCATTCTTCATCCGTCAGATCACTGGGGTATCTTTTCTCTGTCGTCATTTCAAGGTTTCACCCGTTTTAATTAAAAACCTTACTTTATAGGCAAATGATACGATTATTTCTTAAATATATCAATATCTTAATATTGTGATAGGCTCTTA
>APMI01003944.1_pt1 | contig 19097 bp, 13 predicted proteins | sample 667938 | NCBI WGS metagenome assembly APMI01 (sample SAMN01084076, study PRJNA167559) | wastewater metagenome | biome: Wastewater | place: Denmark: Ejby Moelle, Odense | collected 2011-11-28 | reverse complement strand
GGTATGTTTGCTGCGCGAAATGGAAATGATGACACTTTATGGATGATACGCAGGTCTCCTTCACGCTGTGTGGCTTATGACAGTACGCATAAGCTGAAGTGGGTAGGTTTTACGGATGGCACTTATTATTTTGACACTGTCGGGCGCATGAAGGAACTGTTGCATAACGGCTCAAAAGTATATGCAGTATGCATGAAAGAAAGCGGGGAAGGAATATTGTGGATGGGCACCGTGAACGGCAGCCTGCTGAAAGTAAAAGATGAAAAGATAATTGATGCCTTCTCAGAACAGAAAGGCCTGCATGGTAAAAACGTACGCGTCATATATCAGTCAGGCAAGCAGCTATGGGTAGCTACCGAAAAGGCCCTGAATATTATAGACATTGTTACAGGGAAGGTGTCATACATTGATACGCACGATGGCCTGCCAACCATGGATATAAATGATATCGTGGTCAATGACAATATCGTGTACCTGGCCACCACCAAAGGTCTGTTTGTTTTCTCACAGTATATAAAGAACATCAACGACGGCAGGCCGGAAATAATAATAAACAAGCTACTGGTAAATGACAAGGAATATCCGGCAGATAAACCACTGGCCCTTGATAGCCGGCAAAATAAGCTCACGGTATATTTTGGTACAGCAAGCATTGGCGAAAAATATGAATACAATTATCGTTACAAACTGGATGGCTACGATACTGCCTGGCAACAAACACCCCAAAATGTCAACTACGTAAACTATTCCTTTCTACCGCCCGGCAGCTACACTTTTTATGCTAAGACTGTTAACGAAGATGGTTTTGAATCAGCGAAACAATACACCATAAATATCAGCATCAGCAAACCTTTTTGGCAGCGCTGGTGGTTTTATATACTCATAGGAGTTGCAGGGGCATTTGTTGTTTCGGTAATTTTCCTGGCACGCATCAGGGCTATAAAGCACAAGAGCAAATTACAACAGCTGATAAGGTCTTCGCAGCTTACCGCACTAAAAGCGCAGATGAACCCTCATTTTGTATTTAATGCGCTTAATTCGATTCAGGATTTTGTGCTCAGCAATGATATCAAGAATGCTAACTTATACCTTGGCAGGTTTAGCGAACTGATGCGCAAAGTGCTGGAGGCATCCGGGAAGGAGTCGATACCCCTACAGCAGGAGATAGACATTCTTGCCCTGTACCTTGATCTTGAAAAGCTGCGCTTTGGCCGGCGATTTGTCTATTCCCTGGAAATTGATCGGGGTATAGATGCATCTGCTATCTATATACCTTCTATGATCATTCAGCCATTTATCGAAAATGCCATCAAGCATGGCCTTTTACACAAAGAGGGGGAGAAGCGGCTTGTTGTGCGTTTTGAACAACAAGGCAGCGTCGCTACCGATATTGTTTGTATTATTACAGACAATGGTATTGGCCGTAAGCGCGCCATGGAGATAGGTCAAAGGGGCCGGGGAGTGCCGACGAACGGATTTGCAATAAAGGCAACAGAAAAACGGCTCGACCTGCTGAACAGCTACCACAAGGAGAAGATCGGCCTTGAGATCACAGACCTTTCAGATGCCGGCGGCGCTTTGGGCACGCGGGTGAAGCTGGTCATACCCTGTTCGATAGAGCCCGTTCATGAACCTGTATAGGCTTTTCATGGAAATTTTTTTATTGTTTCAGGCGGTACAATATAATTTTAGCAAAAAGAAAAACGCAGAAATGCAGGAGCAGGAAATAAGGTGCATCATAATAGACGATGAAGAACCGGCAAGGCGGGCATTGGCCAGCATGCTGGAGATGTATTGTCACGGGGTGAAGGTGGTAGATGCTGCGGCAAATGTGCCCGATGGTGTCATAGCCATCAATAAACACGATCCCGATCTTGTTTTCCTCGATGTGGAAATGCCCGGCTACTCAGGCTTTGATCTTTTCAACTTTATAAAAGAGATAAACTTCGAAATAATATTCGCCACTGCATACAGCGATTACGCTATCCGTGCTTTTGAGGTTTCCGCTGTAGACTACTTGCTCAAGCCACTCGTTATAGACCATTTGACTGCGGCGGTGTTAAAAGCCCGGAAGAAGATACACGGTGCTAACATCAGGCAGCGCATTGAGATACTGAAAGAGAACCACGATCAGCACGAATTTAATCGCCTGGCACTGCCTGTTGCTGATGGCTTGTTGTTTGTAGAAGTAGCTGATATCATAATGCTCGAAGCTGAAGGAGCGTACACACATGTTTGGCTGCGCAACGGTACAAAAGTGCTTGTTAGCAAAAAGCTCCGTTTTTTCGAGGAGGTCTTATCTGCCCGTAGCAATTTCTTTCGTCCCCATCGCTCCTACGTTATCAACTTCAACTTCGTTACAAAGTACAGCCGCAGCGAAAGCTTTTTGCTGATGGATAACAAAGCCTCTGTACCAGTGTCTAAAGAAAGGAAAGCTGAGCTTGAATCGGCAATCAAACAGATACGTGTGGGCTTATAAGAGTTTGCATCTATCCCCTGTGAATTCATACATGCCGTTCGTGAATTAGCTGCTACAGCCTCAATAAGCTGCAGCTACTTTTACATCACAAACCAAAAATGTTATGAAACTACTCACACACATCACAGCAACAATAGCGCTTATTGCCTATACGGCATCCTGCTCATTTGCCCAGAATGCCAAGGGGAAGATCGTTTTTTTTAACAAAAAAGTAGACTATCAAAAGGCGACTACCGATAAAGATGGCGATATCCTAAAGGAATACGAACTGGGCGACCCGCTTTACGCCAGTGCAATATTCGATAAAAGCCGCAAAGCTGCCTGCGCAGATTGCAGCCAGATGAATATGCGTTTCTCTGCTGACGGTGTAAGCTATAATGCAGCACAAATGCGTACCGATTACAAGGATATCTATAGCGCGGCCGCCGGCCCCGGCTATTACGCCGGCGACATGGAGGCCGGCTTGCAGCTTATAAGCGATAAGGGCTGGTATTTTGAACAGTATGATCTTACTGAAGATGCATTTCGTATGTTCCTGAGCAAGATCAGCAGTAAGCTAAAGGTAGGTACTACAGTGGCGGTTAAAGTGGAGTTGCTGGTTACAAAAGAGGCCTACGATGTTGAAGGCCCGGTGCTAGCCACAGGTACACTGAATGTAAAAGTAACTGACAAAGTGAAGGATAATACAAACTTCCTGGTGCGCGCAAGGCCTATGCTGACCGATGCCGCGGTAGAAAAGGCGATAGCAGAGCAGTTTAAGATAAGGAATTTACCAACAGCCAATATTTATAAAGTTGTGCTCACAGGCAGCTACAACTACAAGCGCAATGGTACTACAGGTATAAATGAGAACAAGAATGTTGATGCTTCAGTATTCTATAAGCAGACCGACGGGTCCTATTGGGTAGCCAAGCACAATTATATTTTCGAGTTCGAAGGAAGTGATTTCTCCAAGTTGGCTAAGATGGGCAAGCTGCTTTTTGCAGCCCCGGTGCCCGGCATCTGCTACGAATAAGAACAGATTTTTTATCAGTATGAAAACTAACCAATCCCCTTTTACCCCGGGCCGCAACATAGTTGCGGCCTTCCCTTTTACTCCACTTTCACTTCCTGCTCTTTACAACTTACTTCACTTACCTAAAATTAGGTAGCTTTGTTTGGGATAATTACACAATGTTCTAACTCTTGCTGTAAACAACATCAATAACAGCCCAACTTTTTCCATCTACCCCAATCCCGCAAAAGATAAAGTATATATCCAAACTGTAACCGGGCAACAGCCCTATATCATCACTCTATACGACATTACAGGCAGGCAGTTAATACAAAAAAATGCCTCCATATCAACAGCAGAGTTGAAGCTGAACGGCTATGCCCCGGGCATTTATATTTTATCCATAAAAGCTCAAAACTCAGTTACTACTTACAAACTTCAAATTGAATAACATCTCCCTCTCCCCGTTCGACTGGGCTTTTTGTCTGGGCGGGCTTTGGAGAGGGCCGGGCTGAGGCCGCTCGTTAACACCCCGTTAAGCACTCACAAAACAATAGTTAAGCAGCTATCAATCTTTTATTCCCCGCTATAGCTATCGGATATTTGTGCCAGCCATGAAAAGCACACTATTCATATTCTGCGCCATTACCAGCATTGCCGCTGTAATAGTACTCTTGCCCTTCTATACTTTTATGTTCGTAGCACAGCAGCTGGCATACCTAAAAGAAAAAGGAAACCGCCCTAAGATAGTTTCCTTGTAATTATGTGGAATTGGCTGCTTTTCGCTAGCCTCCGAATGCGTCTTTTATTTTATCAAAAAAACTGCGGTCCTCCTTCATTTGTTTAGCCTCCGGGCCGGGCTGGAAGTTGCTTGAATTCTTCAGCTTTTCCATCAGTTCTTTTTCTTCATTGCTCAGGTTCTGCGGGCTCCATACATTCACTTCCACCAGCTCATCGCCCCGGTCATATCCCTGGAAGGAAGGGAAACCCTTGTCCTTCAGCCTGAATATCTTTCCGCTCTGCGTACCTGCAGGGATCTTTATTTTGGCCTTGCCGCTTATGGTAGGCACTTCCACCTGTGTACCCAATACCGCATCGGGGAATGATAAATGCAGGTGGTATATCACATCAAGGTCTTGCCTCTTCAGGTGCGGATGTTTCTCTTCTTCTATCAGTATCAGCAGGTCGCCGGGAGGGCCGCCGCGTTCGCCGGCATTACCATTGCCACCCATGCTTAGCTGCATGCCTTCATGCACGCCTGCAGGTATGTCCAGGCTCAGGGTATCCTCGCCATATACGCGGCCTTCACCTTTACATACAGCACATTTAGCGGTTATCTGCACACCCTCGCCATTGCAGGTGGGGCAGGTAGTAACCGTCTGCATCTGTCCCAGGAAGGTATTGGTCACGCGCCTCACCTGTCCCGAGCCGCCACAGCCGCTACAGGTCTGTACAGATCCTTTATCTTTTGCACCGCTGCCGCTGCAGGTATTGCAGGGCACATATTTTTTTACCTTTATTTTCTTGGTAGCGCCGTTGGCTATCTCCTCATAGTCCATCTTCAGCTTCACGCGCAGGTTGGCACCGCGTGTGCCCTGCCTGCGGCCGCCCTGCCTTCCGCCGCCGCCGAAGAAGCTCCCGAAAACATCATCGCCAAATATATCGCCGAAGTTCTGGAAGATATCATCCATGCCCATACCGCCGGGGCCTCTGCCGCCCGCACCTGTAGCTGCATGTCCGTAACGGTCATACTGCGCACGCTTATCAGGGTTGCTTAAGGTATCATATGCCTCAGCCGCCTCTTTAAATTTTTCTTCGGAAGCTTTATCGCCCGGGTTACGGTCGGGGTGGTACTGTAGCGCTATCTTCCGGTAAGATTTTTTTATCTCGTCGGCGCTCGCACCCTTAGCTACCCCAAGTACTTCGTAGTAATCTCTTTTTGCCATATGGACTTTATTCCTTCAATCCCCAAAAGGGAATTCTTAGTTAATTTAAACTAGCACCTCCCTTCAGGGAGGCTGGGAGGGTTACTTCCCCACTATCACCTTTGCGTACCTGATCAGCTTATCGTTCAGGTAATACCCGGGTTCAACTTCGTCTATCACTTTACCCACCATATCCGGGCTTGGAGCCGGTATCTCGGTAATCGCCTCATGCAGGTCCGCATCAAAGTCCTTACCCTTGCTCTCCATCATTTTCAGGCCCTTTTGCTGCAAAGTGCTGCGTAATTTATTGAAAACCAGCGATACACCTTCTTTCACCAGTGCTATATCATCAGTAAGTTCCATTTGTTTGGCTGCCCGGTCGCTGTCATCCAGCACTTCAAGCATAGACAGTACTATGTCCTTCCCGGCTGTTTGGATTAGTTCTACGCGTTCTTTAGCGTTCCTCCTCCTGAAATTGTCAAATTCTGCTACCAGCCTCAGGTACTTGTCTTTTGCCTCGTCCAGTTCGCCCCTCAGCTTCTCGGTTTCATCCATTTCCGCCTCATATCCCATGTTCTCAGCAATGCTTTCGTCACTATTTAGCTCTTTTGCCAGTGCTTCTTCATTTTGCTCAGCTTGTGACATGTTGTCGGTATTTTCGTTCATAGTATTCTCTTTGTCAAATGTGTTCTCACTCATAGACTTCTTTTTTTTAAAAAACATGCTATAATGTACCTTCAATTATTTTGCCAGTCCTTTGTTTTTGGACAAATTGTCGCATTTCTCAGGGGAAATATCTAATTTCATCTGGTAAATATTTTTCTTTATTTTATCAGATGGAACTCGCGGCATCTTAGGACAATGTTCAGCCCGGAATTGTCATCCTACTACCTGCAAGATCCAAGCTTTTATTACTCGTTTCAATAAAAATCATATCTGATGCGCAATCATGTATCTGCTATCGTTTTTGCCCTGGCAATAATCATTGGCGGCCTGGTACTGGGCCGGGCATATAATTATAAATTTAAAACGCGTAACACTGTTAGTGTTGCAGGCAGTGCAAATTACGATTTTACTGCCGATCTCATCGTCTGGTCGGCTTCTTTCGATCGTACTTCCATGGACATTAAAGAGGCCTATGCTGCCCTTAAAGAGGATGCACGGCAGATACATGCTTACCTCACTGCCCACGGTATAAACGCCGGCGAGATCGTTTTCTCATCTATCGATATCGACAAGCTGAACGAGAACACTTTTAACGAAGAAGGCCGCCAGACAGGCTCCGTTTTTAAAGGCTACAAGCTCCGACAAACAGTTAAAATAGAATCCAAGAACATAGACAGCGTAGAGAAAATATCGCGCGAGATAACCGAGCTTTTACAATCGGGTATAGAGCTGGCCTCGCAGGAGCCCACCTATTACTACACCAAGCTCGCCGACCTCAAACTCGACCTGCTCGCAAAAGCCTCCATGGATGCCTACAGTCGCGCGAATACCATTGCAAAAAATGCGCACAGCACATTGGGTAATCTCCGTCGCGCAAATATGGGCGTCTTCCAGATCACAGGACAATACAGTAATGAGAGCTACACTTACAGCGGCGCCTACAATACATCAAGCAAAAAGAAAACGGCGAATGTGATCGTACGCATGGAATATGAATTAGACTAATATTCCTTTACTTACAGCTATTTCTTTACACTTCCTATACCACTTTCGCGGTATAAACATTACCTCCATCGCGGTATGGTCCGCTGTATACGGCAGGGCTACCTTCGCAAAAACAAAAAAATGAAAAGAATTTTATTCGCGATCGTTAGCATGGCAATAGCCGCAACAGCACAGGGGCAGTGGACGAGCACCCCCAACACAACCGGAAAGACGGTAATTTTCAATAACAACAGGCTCATTGCCGGTGGCACGGGTGGGGCTTACGTTTCAGATGACAATGGCACCAGCTTTAGTTTGTCAAATAACGGCCTTCCCGGCACTGCATTGTCAAATTTCTTCCCCAGGGCAGTAGTGGGCAATAACATATTTGCTATGTCCGACAGGGTGTACAAAAGCAGCGACAATTGCAGCAGCTGGACACTTGCATCTACAGGATTGCAAACAACAAGCACCATATCTTATATCTATTATGATGGTACTACACTCTATACCACCTTCCAGGATGGTAAGGTGTACACAAGCACTGATCTTGGTGCCACATGGACACTGAAAGGTAACGTAGGTACATACATCGTAGTGATACGCGCATACAACGGCTTGTTGTACGCAGGTACATCGTCATTGGGCATTTACAGCTCGGCCGATGGTGGTGCCACATGGACGACTGCAAATACAGGCATCAGCGCTGGCGACCGGCAGGTATACGGTATGGGCGTGCATGATAATGTACTCTTTATGGGTAGCTATAGCGGCAAGATATACAAGTGGAATACAGCTACCAATGACTGGACTATGATACACAGCGCAGGTTCGCCCATACGCTCTTTCCTTGTTTCAGGCAATGCGCTTATGGTGGCTACCGACGGCGGGTTCATCTACACTACCGATAACGGTTCCAACTGGCAGACGAACAATATCGGCTTAGTAGGTACCGATCTCTATTTCCTTGAGATGGCCACAAGCGACCAATACATCTTTGCAGGCTTGTTTAACGGTGGAGTAAAAAGACATACACTAGCCGACCTGGGTATCACTGGCACTAGCGTAGCTCAACTTGCAGCCGGCAATTTGGCTGTGAATGTATTTCCTAATCCTGCACAGAATACCCTGCAACTCGAAGTAAAAGACGCTTCTTTTACAGGCTATGAGATATACAGCGTCACTGGCCAGGTAGTGTTGGCGGGTAAATTGCGTGCATCAAATGACATGGTAAATATTAGCCCACTGGCTAAGGGTAGCTACTACATACAACTGTATACCAATAAGGCTACGACAGTAAAAAGTTTCATTAAAGAATAGGTAAAAATTGGATCAACATTTAAATAGCGGTCTCCGGACCGCTATTTTTTTGCGTTAAGGCTTCTGCATATTTTCATTTTTCACAGCAGCGAGTCATTTTTTCAATATACACACGTAATTGCTCGTGTTCTTCAGTTTCATGCTGGTGGGTGATGAAGTCTTGTTAGCTGACCACCAGCTGTTTTATCCGTGGCTGTAAAAACCATACACCTATGGGGAAGATCGTAAACAATATAAAATTTGTCAGCCACTCGCCTGCTAAAGGCTCTCTATTATTTTCCAGCTTTGTTAAGGTTTTTGCACAAAAAAATACTACCTGGATGCTCGCGTAGGCTAGGTAAATGCCGATCAGTAAATAAGGTAGATTTTGAAAGGAAAACAAATCCCTGTTTGCAGCCGGCATAAACCGCTCAATAAAGCTTGCTAATACCGTTAGTAGTACTGATAAGACAATATTAATGCGAAAGAGCTTAAAATTCATTGGTGTCAGTCCTCGTTCAAGTATTCTTTTTTGTCCGTAAAATGACGTTGCATATAGCCACCAAAGCAATAATGCCCATGAGATTGAATGCATGATGGTATTCAATGGTTCGGGTGAGGTCCATGCCATGGGTAGCACCAATATCAGAAATAATTGCCAGCGTTTTAATAGGAGTATATTCTGCATTTTAATTGAATAAGGTTTTCATCTTCCACAGCAGCGAGTCATTTTTCAATATACTCAGGTACAGCTCCCTCGTACCACCAAAGTTCCTGAAGAACTTCTCTACACCCGGGTCCATACTTCCTTCGAAATCAAATATTTTTTTGTCCCTGTGCATGGCGTCTTTAATAGCATGCCATAGCAAAGCCGTCATGGCACGGTTATCTTTTTCCGCGGGATTTTTTGCGCCCGCTAAATAATAGGCGCGTTCATCATCCCACACTTCCCATACTATTGCCTGTATCGCTGCGTCTTTTTTAGCTACCCACAATGCCGTGCTGTCATTGGCTTTGCAGGCATCGAATACAGCCTGCATCTGTTCCAGGCTATAGTACACTTGCAGGTCTTTGTTATTCAAAGTTGCCTTCTGGAATTCATAAAGCTTACCAAGCATCTGTGGCTCATCGGCGATCTTTAGCTCAGCATCAGCCTTGCGAATATTGCGCCTGTAGTCTTCGTTCAACTTTGCAAAAACAGTATCAATACCATGATGCAGGTCCACGAGAAAGGTCTGCTTCACCTGCACTTCAAAACCTTTTGCTTTGAATAATCCCACCTGTTTCAGCCCCGGCTGCAGGCCCATATGCCACACTTTCGCTTCAGGCATTTTATCCAGTAACGCTGTTATCGTTTCGTGTTCAAAATTATCGCGCTTGCTTTCTTTAAGGTCCTGCGGAAAGAAGATATGCGGCCCTGAATAAGGTGTCAAAAAAGCACTGCGCCTGATGCTCACGCCCCCTTTGCTTTCTATAGCATACGGCCATATGCCCGATACCCTGTCACCGTTATAAACAATAGCCACATCCCATTCCCTGCACACAGCCTCCATCCACCAATACTGCAGGAACAACGGTATGCCGGTGTTCTGTTCACAAATGCTTTTATATGTCTCTTTATTGCTCACGTAAAAATTTTTCTCCTCTTCCTTCAGGGAGAGGCCGGGTGAGGGTTATTTAAACTGCAACACCTTCGCCGGGCTTATCCGGCGAATATACAACGCAGGCAACCACATGCAAAGTACACTCAGTGTTAAGGTAACAACATCCAGTAGTAGTATATGCCACCAAACTATGCGCACTGCTGCATGGCTCATGCCATAAATGCTCTCCGGCATCGTAATGAAACCGGTCTTGTCCTGCAGCAGGCATATACCCAGTCCTATGATATTCCCCAGCACTATGCCCGATACACCTATGATGCCCGCTATACCAAGGAATATATTGCGGATGTCGCCAAAAGGCAGGCCCAGCGCTTTCAGCAGGCCTATCAGCCTTGCCCTGTCCACCATCAGTATCAGTAATACGGCACTCATATTGATGATAGCGACTACACTAATGATCACCAGCAGTATCACTACGTTCACGTTCAGCAGCTCCAGCCAGTCAAACAGGCTGGGGTATATCTCTTTCATAGTGTAGGCCGTAAGGGGTGAGGCTACGGGTAGGTAATCCGAATATATTTTTGAGGCTACAGTATCGGAATATTTTTCATTGTCCACGTTTACCTGGTAGCCTGTTATGTCGTCAGGCAGCCATTTGTTGATGCGCTGCAGCAGTCGTATATCGCATATCGCGAACATCTTGTCTATCTCCACCAGCCCGGTGTGGTATACACCCGCCACCTTCGCCTTCCTGATGCGGGGGAAGAGGCTTCCCGGCTCGGGGAAATAGAGCTCTACGGTGTCACCTGTTGTCACCTTCAGCCGCTCAGCCGCCACGCTCGACAGTATTACCTGCTTTGCATAGGCAGTATCACTAAAGTCTATCCCGTTCCCTTTTATGTCCAGCTCTTTAAGGAAACGATAATTGCTGTTTATGCCCTTTAGCACCGTAGCCTCCATTTCGCCATTGCCGTTCACTATCGCATACTTTATCACGTAGGGCGATACATCGGTCACATGTGGCAGCAGCAAGGTCTTTTTTATCAGTTCAGGGTTGGTCTTTACCGCTGTCGCGGTCAGCATCTGTTCATTTTCATCGCGGGGCACCACGTGCACATGGCCCAGGAAGCTGTACATCTTCTCAGCAATGGTATGCTTAAAGCCGGCTATGAAAGCTACGGATACGATCATCACCGCAACGCTCAGCGCCGTAGCCACTACCGCCAGCCGGATGATAAAAGAGGCAAATGCCCCTTTATGCCTCAGCATATACCTGCGCGCTATGAAGAAAGATAAGTTCAAAACCCCCAACCCCTGTCCGACCGGTTCATCCGGGCGGGCCTGCGAGGCCTAATTGTTTATGGTAGTGAAGTTAATTGATTAAAGTAAAAAAACAGGTGCAAAGCACCTGTTTAATATATTTATCCTGTCCCCCTTCAGGGGGCAAAGGGGGTTTAGCTGATCGCTGTCGCACCTTCTATCAGCACGCTGGCGTGGTTGTTCAGCACTTCCACAAAGCCCGATGTGATCTCGTACAGTTCGGTACTGTTCCTGTCCTTCAGGATCTTCATCTTACCCTTACCCAGTGAGGCTATCATTGGGGCGTGGTTTTCCAGTATCTCGAAAGAACCTTCTATGCCCGGCAATTGTATGCCATATACATTCCCGCTGAATACCTTATGCTCCGGTGTTAATATTTCTAGTTGCATTTTATTAATGTGCTAATGTGATAATATGCAAATGTGCAAATTCCCACGTTATTAATTGCAATGTGCCCGGGTATAATGAAAAGGCAATACAATTTGCACATTTTCACATTTCCCCATTTGCACATTAGTTCTTAGCCTGTTCCATCAGCATCTTACCTTTCGCTATAGCATCATCTATAGTACCTACCAGGTTGAAGGCTGCTTCAGGGTAGCCGTCTACTTCGCCGTCCATGATCATGTTAAAGCCGCGGATGGTCTCTTCGATAGGAACCAATACGCCTTTAAGACCAGTGAACTGCTCAGCCACGTGGAAGGGCTGCGACAGGAAGCGCTGGACTTTACGTGCACGTGCTACTGTAAGCTTATCTTCTTCACTAAGTTCGTCCATACCAAGGATGGCGATGATATCCTGCAGTTCCTTATAGCGCTGCAGTATCAGCTTCACGCGGTTAGCACAGTCGTAGTGTTGGTTACCAACTATAGATGGGCTAAGGATACGTGAGGTAGAATCCAGTGGATCTACCGCGGGGTAGATACCAAGGTCAGCAATTTTACGGCTCAATACCGTAGTGGCATCAAGGTGCGCAAAGGTTGTGGCAGGTGCCGGATCGGTCAAGTCATCCGCAGGTACATACACCGCCTGTACAGAGGTGATAGAACCGTTCTTGGTTGAGGTGATACGCTCCTGCATCAAACCCATTTCCGTAGCCAGTGTTGGCTGGTAACCCACGGCCGATGGCATACGTCCCAGCAGGGCCGACACCTCAGAACCTGCCTGTGTGAAACGGAAGATATTATCTACGAAGAAAAGGATGTCCTTGCCTTTGCCAGTACCATCACCATCACGGAAGTATTCCGCAATAGTAAGGCCCGACAGCGCCACACGCGCACGTGCTCCGGGTGGTTCGTTCATCTGTCCGAATACGAAAGTAGCTTTCGATTCTTTTAGTTCTTCAAGGTCAACGGTTGAGAGGTCCCAGCCACCTTCTTCCATACTATGTTTAAATTTATCGCCGTAGCGCACAATGCCTGCTTCGATCATTTCACGCATCAGGTCATTACCCTCACGTGTACGCTCACCTACACCGGCAAATACCGAAAGGCCCGCGTATGCTTTCGCGATATTATTGATGAGTTCTTGTATGAGTACTGTTTTACCAACACCCGCACCACCGAACAAACCGATCTTACCCCCCTTTGCATAAGGCTCGATAAGGTCAATTACCTTGATACCAGTAAAAAGTATCTCCGATGCCGTGCTCAGGTCTTCGAACCTGGGGGGCTTTGCGTGTATCGGGCGGCTGTTTGCCTTGCTGGTCGCAGGCAGGCCGTCAATTGCATCGCCGGTTACGTTAAAGAGGCGGCCATGTATCTGCTCACCCGTTGGCATTGCTATCGCCTTGCCTGTATCCACTACGTCCATACCGCGCACCAGGCCTTCGGTACCGTCCATCGCTACGCAACGTACGCTATCCTCGCCAAGGTGCTGCTGAACTTCCATTACCAGTTTGTCGCCGTTCTCGCGCGTTAATTCAAGTGCGTTGAAGATCTCAGGGAGCTTATTATCGCCGCTGTAATACACGTCCACAACCGGGCCGATGATCTGTTTTATTTTACCAACGTTTGGCATATATAATTGATGCTTTTTATGAATTTTGCGCAAAGGTAAGGGTATAGGGGTAATATTCAAAAGTAAAAATGGATTATGGGTGCATATGTTAGTAAGTTCTACAGTTAATCCTCCCAGACAAGACTACGCTTTCATTAAATAGCTAATAACTAGCATATATGGTACTTAATTTCATTTTTTTTATATTTTTATATGGTGAAACCTATTGCCATAATATCTCTGTTACTCATTTTGTCCTGCAGTTTATCTTCTTACGGGCAGGGGGAGAATAATATCTGGTGTTTTGGTTTTCACGCAGGCATAGATTTTAATGGTGGTCCTCCCGCTTTTTTCTCTACTCCCAATATAATTGCAGGCGAAGGCAGTGCCACTGTTGCTGGTACCGGCGGAAATTTGCTTTTTTACGCTACTCCCGGTACGGTTTGGGACAGGAATAACAATATAATGCCAAATGGGACCGGGTTATTAGGAGATAATTCTGCTACACAGGGTGCTGCAATTGTACAGTCCTTTACCGACACCAATCGCTATTATTTATTTTCAATGTCCAGCTATGCATTCAACTCACTCTATTACTCGGTTATTGACATGACGTTGAACGGTGGAATGGGAGATGTGGTCATAGGTCAGAAAAACATACTTCTTGATACGAACATGTTTGAGAAGATGGTTGTAGCGCGTGGCTCCGATTGTTACGACTGGCTATTGGTTCATCACAAGTCTGCTCCTGAGTTTCATGCATTCAAGATAGATGCTTCCGGTATAGCGGCTGCCCCTGTTATTTCCACTTCAGGCTTTTTGAATTTTGATTTGGCATATGGGCGGTTTGAAATGAAAGTATCGCCAAATACAAATCTTATTGCAATGGCGCAAATCGGCGATCTAGAACTACATTCATTCAATAATGTAACAGGGCAGGTTTATAATGCCATGCAAATTGACACTATTGGTAGCTATGGTATTAGTTTTTCGCCAGATGCCAGTAAGTTATATGTTTCAGGTAATTCACCCTTTAACTTGTATCAATATGATCTTTCGCTGTTGCCAAATGTTGCCGCGGTAACTAACTCCCGGAACAGTTTCAATAATAGTTATCAAGGCGGCATGAGGATCGGCCCCGATAATAAAATTTATTTAGTATGTTGTGGCGGTGAGATAAGGGTGATCAATAACCCAAACCTGGCAGGGGCTGCCTGTAATTATGATCCTACTCCCATTCATAACTTCTCCGCTAATGGTTCCACTTTGGGAAACGACGTGATAACGCACAAAGGGGTTATTAGTATGGTCCACAACATCTCTTTTTGTGTCTTGGACTCATTTGTTGTCTCAGCGCCGGCAGGTAACAACTATCTGTGGAGCGACGGTATTACAAACCAAACTGATACTTTTAATGCTCCCGGTACAAAATGGGTAACCTATACAGGCATTTGTGATTTATTCGTCGATACCTTTCACGTTTCATTATCTGCATTGGTCCATACCATTGGCGTTACCGATACTAACGTTTGCCTTGTAAATAATGTCCCCATCTTTTCAGCCCCGGGAGGCTACTCGTCCTACTTATGGAACGATGGTAAAACCACGCAAACCGATACAATGGCAAGTGCCGGAACAAAGTGGGTGGTAGCGCAAACGGACATCTGCAATATGCACACCGATACCTTTCATTTGCATGCAATGCCAATAGCAACCACCAGCGCAGCAAAGGATACCAACGTTTGCTTTGTAAACAACATACCCCTCTTTTCAGGCGCTCCCGGTTACAACACCTATCTCTGGAACGATGGTTTCACCATACAGCAAGATACCATGAGCCAGCCCGGCACCAAATGGGTACAGGCACAAACCGGCTGCACTATGCATGTCGATACCTTCTATGTGCACGACTGGCGCGACACTACGAAGACATCATTCGACACCAGTCATTGTGTAGCCTATTCTCCTATCCCCGTCACAGCCCCCGGCGGATATACATCATACCTGTGGCGCGATGGCAAAACAAGCCAAACAGATACCTTCTTTACCACGGGCACAAAATGGGTCACTGCATTAAATGGCTGCAGCATGCTGGTCGATACTGTCCACTTTACAGCCACCGCAGTGCCAGCCGATTCTATAACCATGCATGGTATCGATACCGCTATTTGCTTCGAGCTTGGATCTATAAATGTATCCGCGCCCTCCGGCTTTACCTTCTACCTCTGGAACGATGGACTAACAACACAAACCAATCTGTTTGCCGGCCCGGCTACTAAATGGGTATACGCACAAAAGCTTTGTACTCTATTGATTGACACTTTCGCAGTGTCTTCACAAGGCACCGATACTACCACATCTGCTGCCGATACCTTTATTTGTTTCAGCAGCCAGGCCACTATTACGGCAGCTCCCGGTTACTTAACTTACTTATGGGACGATGGTAATACCACGTCCTCCAATACCCTTAGCACAGCAGGTATCAAGTATGTGCAAATGCACAATGCATGCGCACAAGCTATAGATACCTTCCATGTCTATTTCGCCAATGGGCTGAGCGTAAGCCTGGGTAAGGATACTTCCCTCTGTAAGGGTGAGACATTGCAATTACATGCCAATACCACATATCCCGGCGTCAGTTACCTATGGCAGGACAATAGCACCGCCGCAGTATACAACGCGACTGAAGGCGGCGACTATATAGTAAAAGTAAGTGTAGGCCCCTGCGCTGTGAGCGATACCGTGCGGATACACCAAAAAGTAATAGATGCCAAACTGGGCAAAGGCCTGGTGCCATGTGGCGAGCAGGCAATAACCCTTGACCCCGGCGTGGACAGCAGCACTTATCTCTGGCAGGATGGCAGTACCAACAGAACATTCTCTGCAACCAAAGAAGGTACTTACCAAGTGAAAGTAACACAAGGCCTTTGCAGCAGCACTGCAACTGTAAATGTAACATTCGAGGAGTGTCCCTGCGTAGTAGTACTTCCGGACGGCTTCAGCCCCAACAACGATGGTAAGAACGATAAATTCGGCGCCACCATAAGCTGCGATATTAATGCCTACAAGTTCATGATATACAACCGTTGGGGCAACAGGGTATTCTATACAGAAAATTACAACGAGCGCTGGGATGGCACCGTCAATGACAAACCCCTCGACAGCGATGTCTTCAATTACTACCTCGAGTTCAAAGACAGCAAGAACAAAGTCTACTACTACAAAGGCAACATAACATTGCTGCGCTAGTCCCAAATTCCCCCTTGCGCGGACGCCCATGCGCTGGACCTGAAGGTACCCAGGGGGATGTTCGCTCGCGAAGGAAATTTTCTCGCTTGGGATATGAAATCCGATACATATTCCGTCATGGTGAGCCCCGTCGAACCATGACTTGCTGAAAATTTGCACAGCACTCAAGCGATGTCAATGAGCATTACCATGCAGCTTTCTACTGTATACTCCCTACTTTCTACTAAAACATAATCAATTTCAATTTTATGTCATTTTATCCACATTATTTGGAACCCCCTCCCCCCATTTCGTAACTTGCTTTGTTGCCTGAAATTTCCCGCGCCTCACCGTGGGAACAGCCTGTCCTGAATTTATTTCAGGAAGCAGTCTCGCGATAACCGGGTTTGCATAGGGCAAGAAGTTCGCTGAAATGATTGCAGTGCAGCTAGCTTCTTAGTGGCATTACAGAAAATAATTATTTCCCTTTTTTCAAAAAAGGGAAATAAAGCGAAATAACGGGAAATAATTATTTTAACGCATATGGCAATACCAGCAAGCATTTCCGAGGATTGCAATAAAAAAAGAGGAAATTATAAATTTCCCCTTCAAAAGGAGAACTTCTCATGAGCACCTTTGGAAAGACAATATGAAGCGAGTAAATAGTTAAAAACCCTAATTTCTAGTATCCTTCAAATGATTTATTATTTTTAATAAATTGATACAAATACCCTTAACTTTACGTTAACACAATTCGCATGAAACGGATGAGTTTGAATCGCATAAAAAAAACCTGCAATGATTTATGATCGCCTAAAAATTACCTTATGAAAAAGAAAAATTACACTTTCGTTTTAAGACTGTTCTCGGTCTTCGCCCTGCTGGTGTTCGTCCAGCTAAAGGCCATGGCAGGATACAACATTACAACCACCGTAACGGGCTCTCCTTTTTGCGCATGCGCTACTACCACTATCAATTACAATGCCGTAGGCGTGCCCCTGCTCGCGAGTAATGTATTTACTGTGCAGCTAAGCGATGCCACCGGTTCGTTTGCCTCGCCCGTTACCATTGGTACCCTCATCTCTACCACGAGCACAGGCTCCATCTCCGTTACCATACCTTGCAACACACTGACCGGTACAGGCTATCGCATGCGTACCAATTCGTCCAGCATGGCAGTGACGGGGCAGGCCAATAGTACGGACATTACGATCAATGCAGCAGTAACGCCTACTGTTAACATATCAGTATCGCCCAACGATACGCTATGTGGCAGCCAGTCGGCTACTTTTGGCTCCAGCCTCGTGAATGGTGGCCCTAGCCCCAGCTACCAGTGGTATAAGAACGGTAACCCTGTAGGCGGCAATTCCGGCAGCTATACAGATGGCTCCCCGGCCAACGGGGATGTATATTACCTGACCATTACCAGCAATGCTACTTGTGCAAATCCTGCTACAGCAACATCTGCTTCGATCACTATGGTTGTCAGCAACGGTTCTAATTTCCTTGCCGGCAATATAGTAGCTCCTGAAAGCATGAGCGTAAATGTGACCGGCTTAATGGATGTGCGCTACGCAACCGACTGTGACCTGATGGTAACAATACTACCTTCAGGCGCCGCACCACTAAGCGGCAGCACGACAGTAAAGGTGACTGAAGACGCTGCAGTAGGTACTTATAATTTACAACCCTACCTCACAAGGCATTTTGATATAGAGCCTGTAAACAACGCTGCCAATGCAACAGCTACCATAACACTGTACGCATACCAAAGCGAATTTGATGTGTACAACCTGGCAGCTACCGCAGCAGGCTGGCCCTTGTTGCCGACCGGCGCCGTAGATAATGGCAATGTACGCATCACGCAGTTCCATGGTACAGGTACTGCCCCGGGCAACTACACAGGCAGTGAAGGATTGATCGTTCCCGTAGTAACATGGGATGCGGTGCACAACTGGTGGGCGATGGTATTCCCCGTTATCGGTTTCAGCGGATTTTATATTCACACTGCATATGGCCACCCGCTTGATATTACACTCAGCAACATCGCCGCGCAGAACGATGCCACACGTAACCGCATAGAGTGGGCCAGCGCTACTGAAACAAAGGGCAGCGTATACACCATACAGCATAGTGCTGATGGCGCCAACTTTAACGACATAGGAAATGTGGCAGCTATAGGCACTCCATCCGCCTATACATACTGGGATGAAAAACCATTCAATGGTGTTAACTACTACCGTATTAAGCTAAGCGATGCAAATGGCAACAGCAGCTTTACCCGCGTGGTAAATGCAACTGTGAAGAATGGCAGCAACCTTAATATAGCAGCATCACCAAACCCGGTACGCAATAGCCTGAATGTAACTGTATATGGCACACAAACCGGTAACAGCTACATCAGCATTACAGACATTACCGGTAAAGAACTGAAGAAAGTGCAGCTAAACAGTGCTAGCGCATCAATAGACCTCAGCGGCCTTGTACAAGGCATTTACATGCTTAAGTACAGCGACGATGTAAGGACTGAAACAACACGAATAGTAAAAGCAGACTAATAGAATTTGATGATCATAAAAAAGCAGAGGCGCAATTTTGCG
>APMI01006804.1_pt1 | contig 19115 bp, 24 predicted proteins | sample 667938 | NCBI WGS metagenome assembly APMI01 (sample SAMN01084076, study PRJNA167559) | wastewater metagenome | biome: Wastewater | place: Denmark: Ejby Moelle, Odense | collected 2011-11-28 | reverse complement strand
AGCATGCGCTGACGCAGCGGGGAGGCTGATTGAGTCGTCGAGTCCATGGTTGCTGCTCCGTCGATGAGCGAGGCGGATTGCCTCGCCCATCAACTTCGCAGAAACCGCCCTGCGACGAACCATCACACCGTGGCCGGAGTGGCTACCGCGTAAGCGGTTTAGTCCGTAGGCTGATCTCGGTCGTTCGATGGCGTGGACTCCGGTGACCGCTGTTGCCGTTAGCGGACGCACTCCCGGAACCCGCCTGTCCGGTCGCCTAGCCCCTGGAACCAACCTTTGAGTGCCGCCTTGGCATATGAACTGGCCGGGTGAGCGCGCTCTCGGATCCTGCAACCTACCTCGGATCGACCGAGAACAGAAGTAGCTGTGGACGCCCGGCGATCGATTGTCGTGTTCGTACCGAGATTCCAGGCAGCACTGAGCCCTACTCCTGTCGTGTCTGCGTCTGCGTTAGCGAGCTATGGTGAAAACTAATAGTCGCCAACTCGGGAACACGAAGCAGCGTCACGGCGTCTTAGCGGCTTTCCACCATTGGATGCCCATGCTTGCCGACGCTCCATCGACCCTTCTCCCCGACACGCTGCTCCGCAGGGCAGTGTCGGATCGAATCCGCCACCGCCTCATCCACGCCGGACAGCAGTACCACGCCAACGACAACATCTCAGCGTTCATCCGAGACGGCGAACTCGATGAGTTGCGCGGCGAGGTGGAGCAGCGGATGCGCGATGTGCTTCACGCCTTGGTGATCGACACCGAGAAGGATCACAACACCGCCGCCACCGCCCGGCGCGTGGCCAAGATGTTCGTGACGGAGCTATTCCGCGGGCGCTACGAACCGGCCCCGCCGGTGACCGAGTTCCCCAACGTCTCGCGACTCAACGACGTGATGCTGGTTGGGCCGATCACCGTTCGCAGCGCCTGCTCGCATCACCTTTGTCCTATTGTCGGAAAGGCCTGGATTGGCGTGCTTCCCAATGCCGCGTCCAACCTCATCGGCTTGTCCAAGTACGCGCGCATCTGCGACTGGATCATGAGCCGCCCGCAGATCCAGGAGGAGGCCATCACGCAGTTGGCGGATGAGTTGGAGCGGCGCGTGATGCCGGATGGCCTCGCGGTGGTGATCGAGGCCACGCATTTCTGCATGCATTGGCGCGGTGTGAAGGAGGCCGAATCACTGATGACCAACTCCGTGATGCGAGGCGCTTTCCTGAGGGACCCGGCGTTGCGCCGTGAGTTCCTAAGCCTGAGGCGTGTGACAGGCCGCTGAGACGGGAACGCGGGAGCGGGTCGTGACGTCTAACGGGCATCGCAACCTTGGAGATCCCATGAGATACCTGACATGGAGCGCGTCAGCGACGCTCGCCGCGGCGCTGGTCGCCTGCGGCGGCAGCAGCGGCGAGGCCGCGCCTGAGGCGCCGTCCGACAGCAAGCTGGTCGAAGAAGGTCGCCAGACATTCCGCTACGAGACCTTCGGCGACGAGGCAAAGTGGACTGACAAGTTGCGCATGCATGAGGTCGTGACCACGACCGTCACGCCGGCGCTGGCATTCGACGTGGGCCTTAAGGTCGACGCCGACGTACTACCTGATTCACTCAAGCAGGCGCTCGCCGCCGGCAAAGTACCGCTGGACGACCCGCAGACCACACTCGCCCTGTTGCAACTGGACGCTGTGGTCGGCCTCAAGGCACGAGTGGAGAAGGAAGGCGCGGTGCTCAAGCTGCGCAGCCTCGGGGTGACCTGCGCGCTGTGCCACTCCACCGTGGACAACTCGTTCGCACCCGGCATCGGCAAGCGCCTGGACGGCTGGGCCAATCGCGACCTCGACGTCGGCAAGATCGTCTCGCTGTCGCCCGCACTCGACGCGGCCACCCAGGCGGTATTCGCCAGTTGGGGCAAGGGGAAGTACGACGCGCGCTTCAACATCGACGGCAATAGCAAGCCCGCTGTCATCCCTCCGGCCTATGGCTTGGCCGGCATCCACAAGATCACCTTCACTGGCGACGGCGACGACATTGCCTACTGGAACCGCTACGTGGCCGTTACCCAGATGGGCGGTCTGGGCAGCTTCTTCGACCCGCGAATGCCGACGGCCACCACCATCAACAGCACCGTGGACTTGGTCAGCCCCAAGTTGGCGGGTCTGCAGGCGTATCAGCTCTCACTCGCTGCACCGGCGGCGCCTGCCGGCAGCTTTGACGCCATCGCAGCGGGGCGCGGAAAACTTCTCTTCGAAGGCAAGGCGCAATGCATTGCCTGCCACAGCGGCAGCCTCTTCACCGATGCCAACGCGCGACTGCACGGGCCGGACGCTTCCATGGCCGAGCCCGAGACACCCAGCCACGCAGGCCGTTCGGCTACACGGATGTACCGCACCACGCCATTGAAGGGGGCGTGGCAGCACGCACCCTACTTCCACGACGGCAGCGCCGCGACGCTGGAAGACGTGGGTGCCACCTACAACGCCAGGCGCAACCTCGGCCTCACACCGTCCGATATCAAAGACCTCGCGCAATACCTGAAATCACTTTGACGGGAACGACCGCGCGATTCGCAACATCTATCACCTGTCGGCACTTCCGACGTCAACCTCCAGCACCAACTATGACCCGACGCCTCTCCCTCGCAGTACTCGCCGCTGCCGCTACCCTGACCCACGCCGCCCACGCCGCCGAAGGGCCCAACGACGCGCAAATTGCCGCCATCGTCGTGACCGCCAACCAGGTGGATGTCGATGCCGGCAAGCTCGCCGCGGGCAAGACGAAGTCCGCCGCCGTCAAGGCCTTCGCGCAGCAAATGGTCACCGATCACAGCGGTGTCAACAAGCTGGCGGTCGACCTCGTCACCAAGCTGAAGGTCAAGCCGCAGGACAACCCCACGGCACAAAGCCTGCAGAAAGGGGGCGACGACAACCTCGCCCGGCTGCGCACCCTGGACGGTGCGGCTTTCGACAAGGCCTATGTGGATCGCGAAGTCGACTACCACGTGGCCGTGCTCGACGCCCTGGACAAGGTGCTCATCCCCAGTGCCAGCAACGCCGAGCTGAAGGCACTCCTGGTGAAAGTGCGCCCTGCCATCGATGCCCACCTGCAGCACGCTCGTCACCTTCAGGGTGAGTTGAAATGAAGCTGCGGCTTCGCGCCGCCGCGGTCGCCTGTGCCTGCCTCGCCGCAGGGCCGGCGGCCTGGGGCAAGACTCATACGGTCATCATCGAGGGTATGCGCTTCAACCCCGAGACCTTGACGGTCAAGCGCGGCGACCGCGTCACATGGGTAAACCGCGACGTGGTGCCGCATACCGCGACCGCTGGCAGGACGTTCGACTCGGGGGCCATCGGGCCTGGCGCGTCCTGGAGCATAAGGGTGAAGACGCCCGGACAGACGGGCTACGTCTGCGCACTGCACCCGATGATGAAGGCCTACCTCAACGTGCAATGACGCCATGAACACGACGATTTCCCTCCCGGAACTGAGCGGTCGCCAGGCAGATCTCGACTTGGCGCTGCAGGTGGCTGCGGGCGACTCTGCCGCCTTCGCGCGCCTGATGCGCCAGTACAACCGACGGCTCTTTCGCCTCGCGCGAGTCACACTAAAGCATGACAGCGACGCGGAGGACGCGCTCCAGGAGGCCTATCTGCAAGCCTACCGCGCGATTGGGAAGTTCCGCGGGGAAGCATCGCTGGGAACCTGGCTGTCGCAATTGGTGGTGAATGAATGCTTGGGCCGGCTGCGCAAGCAAGCGCGCCGCGACGGCATTGCCAGTTTCGTTCCCACTGCGTCCGAGGTGGAGGAGGCCCCGCTAGACACGGAGATTGACGCCATGGTTACAGCGCCGGCCGAAAAGCCCGAAGACGCACTCTCCCGCGCGCAGTTGCGCACCCTCATCGAGCGCAGGCTGGACGATCTGCCTGAGAGTTTCGCGGCGGTCTTCGTGCTGCGCGCTGTTGAGGAGCTGAGCGTGGAAGAAGCCGCGCAATCGCTCGGCATTCCTGAAGCGACGGTGCGCAGCCGCTACTTCCGGGCACGCGGGCTGCTTCGCGAGTCGCTCGCGCAGGATCTTGACTCCGCGCAGCGCGACGTCTTCGCATTCGACGGTGAGCGTTGCGACCGCATCGTGGCTTCGGTGCTGGCCAGGCTGCGTGAGCAAGCCGACCATGAGCGCCGCTTTGCGCTCGCGCCCACGCGCTGAGAGGGCTTTTCATGCGCATTTGGGCTGAGCGCTGGAAGTTCACACTGAAGGTCGCCGGCGCGCTGCTGGCGATTGGCCTCGCAACAGCGGATGCCTACGTTGACCTCGTCCAGCCGGCAGACGTGTGCCGCGTCCGGCAAGCTCTTTGGCAAGAGAATGGAATCGACGCGACGCACGACCGACTGCGGCGTCCGTTCATTGTGGTCACAACGGAATTCTGACGGCCGCGACGAACCCGCCGCCCTCTCGGGGCGACAGTTCCAAATCACCTTGGCAATGCACCAGAGGCCGCTGAACGATCGCAAGCCCCAATCTCGTGCCGCCAGTTTCACGACTACGAGATCCTTCAACTCGGTAGAACGGCTTCGTGATTTTATCGGCATCTCTTGCCGGTATCCCAGAACCTCGGTCCATGACGCACATCACTAGCTTGCCGTCTTGCCGCTCCATCTAAACATCTGCCGCGCGGGCGAACTTTGGAGAGTTGTCGATGAGATTCACCACAATTCGGTGGAGCGCCTTCCGCCTGGTTCTCACGGTGGTGAGCGGGCCACCTTTCCGGCTCCTTTGACATCGCAGCAGCCGCCTGCATGCGGCTGCTGCGGCCGAATTCGGCTGGCGTGGACCATTCCAACGCCGAGTATCGGCGGTTCTCGTTGAAGTTCTGTCGTCAAGCCTCGATCTTGGCGCGCGCATCGTCCAGTGACAAGAACCAATGCTCGTTCAGGCATTCCTGGCGCGGTCGCCCGTTGAAGCTCTCGACCGCGACGTTGTCCGTCGGTCTGCCTGGCCTGCTGAAGTTCAGTTCGACGCCCCGCGCGTACGCCCATTTGTCCATGGCTTTGGAGATGAACTCACTGCCGTTGTCGGTCCTGATGGTCTGCGGCGGCCCACGGTGCAAGACGATGCTGCCGAGGACGCGCATGACGTCTCCGCCCTTCAAGCTCTGGCCCGCATCGATCGCCCAACATCAGCCCGTAGCATCCGCTCTTGCCGTTGGGGCAGTGGGTCGGAGCCTGATCACGCTGGCGCGCGGAGACCGGTATGCGCTGATGACCGGTCACACGGCGCTCAGCGCCGACCGACTGAGATCGCTGCAGGGCGGTGCGCCAACTGTGGCTCAGACCGGTGCGCATAGCGGGCACGCACACGAATCCCGGCCGACCCTGGAAATGCTTTCCCGGCCGGGCTCTCTCAGTGAAGATCTCGCTCGCGCTGGGTGAGCGTCTGGCGACGCCACCTTGACCCGGTCCGGAGGCGGGGCTATCTCGGCGCTGTGGCGGACCCGACGAAGGCGATGCACTCCACGAGGTTGAGCGTGGCAAGCACCAGGTACTTCTCAGCCTCGGTACGCACAGCCCACAGGTCGTGGTCGCCGAGATAGCCGTAGACGAACGCAAGCAGGAAGCGCTCGGCATGCTCGTCACAGAACTGCTGGACGATCTGGGCGACCAACTCAGGCGGCAGCCCCTCGTTGAAACGCGCACGGGCTGTCAGGCGCCGCAGGCATCCCTCTTGGATGTCCTCGGTAACGACGGGCCACTGGTGACCGCTGCGCTTCATCGCCTGGAACGCGACCAGCAGGACGTGTATCGCCACATCCAACTGCGCCATGGCCACGCCCATGCGTGGCAACACCAGGATCGAGGCGAGCAAGGTGGGTTGCTCCTTGAAGATTTCGTCGGTCAGCGCCACCTTCTGCGCCAGGCTCATCCGCTCGACACCGAGGTGGGCCTGCGCGATCACAGGGGTCGTGATCCTTCCCATCGTCAGGCGGGCCGCCAGCGGTGCGGCAGCAGTTCTTCCAGGCGCTTGCTCGGGTGCGTGTGGATGCGCGCCAGCACATCGCGCAGGTAGGCCCACGGATCCAGACCGTTGAGCTTGGCCGACTGCACCAGGCTCATCACCACCGCCGCGCGCTGGCCCGCCAACGCGCTGCCGGCGAACAGCCAGTTCTTCGCCCCGAGCTTCCAGGGTTTGATCTGCCGCTCGATGAGGTTGTTGTCGATGACCACGGCCCCATCGGCCAGGTGCAGCGTCAGCGCGTCCCAAGCGTTGAGGCTGTAGTCGATCGCCTCGGTGATCTTGCTGCCGTCCAGCACCTGCGTGCGTTGCAGCTTCAGCCACACCTCGAACTCCTCCCACAACGGCAGGCTCACCGCCTGGCGTGCCTGCCGGCGTTCCTCGTGGCTCATCTCACTGAAGGCCGCTTCGGCGCGGTAGATCCGAGCCCAGCGCTGCATGGCCTCGGTCGCGACGGCGCTGGCGCTGGCACTGTGGCCAGCTCTGCCGCCCCGGCTGAGCTCCTCGAAGCGACGACGGGCATGCGCGGCACAGGCCGCCGACTTGCGCTGCGGGTAGCGCTTGGCGTCCAGCACGGCGTTGTAGCCCCCGTACTGGTCCGTGATGAGCGTGCCCTGCCAGGCGGGCTCTCGTCCCGGTGGTTCGTTACCGCCGAGGAAGGCCAGCGGGTACTGCGATCCTCGACCCAGGCAGAACTCGTAGATCACGCCCGGGTGTGGGTCGTGATGGCTGCGCGCCCAGGCCCAGACATACGCCTTCTTCGTCTTGCCGGCGCCCGGGTCCAGCAGCGGCACCGGCGTCTCGTCGGCATGCAGCACCCGGCAGCCCAGGATGAAGGCCCGGTGCAGCTCATACAGCGGCTCCAGGCTCGCACCGCCCGCGCCACCCCAACTGGCCAGTGTGGAGCGCGGCGTGTGCACGCCCGAGCGCGCGTTGATCGGCTCTTGGCGGTAGTAAGGCAGGTGGTCGACGAAGCGGCTGATCAGCGTGTGCGCCACCAGGCCGGCCGCCGGGATGCCGCCGTCGACGACATCAGGCTCGGCGGGCTCCTGGTGCAATTGCTGGCAGCACCGGCAGGCCCACTTGCCGTAGATGTGACGGTGCACGAAGAACTTGGCCGGCACGATGTCCAGCTTCTCGCTCACGTCCTCGCCGATGCGCTGCATGGGCTGGCGGCAGTCGGCGTTGGGGCAGTGGGTGTCCTCGGGCTCGTGGCGGTGCTCGACACGCTCCAGGTGTGCGGGCAGCGCCTGGCGCCGCGGCTTACGCGGCGGTGCCTTGGGCGTCTTGGGCGCCTCAGGCAGGCCGCGCTGCAGTTCGGCCAACTTCGCGCGCAGGCTGGCCTCGTCCTCGGCCAGGGTTTCGGCGAACAGCAGCCGCTGCGCGGCGGTCATGGCCTCGGTCTTGGCGTCGAACTGCCAGCGGCGCAACCGGGCAAGCTCGAAGTTGAGCTTGTCGATCTTGGCTTGCGCCAAGGTGAGCTCGCCGCCACGGCGGGCCAGTTCCTGCGCGTCGGCCTTCGCCTGTTGCTGCAGCCGCTCGATCAACGCCGCCACTTCGACCGGCAGGCTCGTCAGATCAATGGCGGTGGCAACTGCACTGGGCATGCGCAGCATGGTGCCGCATCGAACATCGGCCGCCCATTGGCGATTGCGCTGTCAACCGCCGAGCAGGTCAACGCAGACGCTCAGGCGCGCCGGATCGTGGCCAGCTCACCCAGACGCTGCCAGGGCAGTCCGAGGGTCAGTGCCTCGAATTGCTGGGCGCTCAGTTGCAAGGCCGGTGCTGCCGAGCCCGCCTCGCGGGTGTGCCAGACGAAGCGGCCGGCATGCAGCCGGCGCGTGGCGCACCACACGCCGAAGCCGTCATGCACGAGCAGCTTGATGCGGCTGGCCCGTGCGTTGGCGAACAGGTAGCCGTGGTGGGCGCGGGCCTCGCCGAGTGTGTTGACGACGGCCGTCAGCAACCGGTCGGCGCCGGCGCGCATGTCCTGCGGCTGGCTGCACAGCCACAGGGCGTCGATGCGGATCATTCCTTGAGCGCCGTGGCGGCGAGTTCGCGCAGCCAGGCGGCACACGAGTCGGCCTGCGCCGACGGCCAGCGCACGCTCAGCTGCGTGCCGTCCCGGTTGAGTTCGACATGGATGTCGGAGGGAGCGGATGCTGAGGCAAGGTCAGTGGCCGTCGCCTCGGGCGCAAGTGCCACAGGGATGAACTGCAGCGCCGCAGCCGTCGGCATCGGCACGGCTGCCGGCATGGGACCCACGGTCCTCGGTGCAGCCAGTCCGGCACGCTTGATGCCGCGGCCAACCAGCCACTTGCGCACGAGGTTGACGTTCAGGCCGTGAGCCAGCGCGATGGCCGCCACCGACGCGCCGGGTGCTTGGCACTCGGCCAGAACTTGTGCCTTGAACTCGGCGCTGTGCACGCGCCTCTGGGATCTGGGTTGCATAGGTGCCCACCTGTTCGTATTGGTGGGCACCATCGTCACGGGTGCATCGCCGCTGTTCAAGATGGGACGGCTGGACGCTCACGCATCGGCACCATAGATTGCGGAAGCACCGTCTGCCAGTACTTCGATTCTTTCGACTGCCGCCAGCGGGATGCTTCCCACATCGAAGGTCACGCCCGTAACACCGGACGGTGTCACACGCCGCCCGTCAACCAGCACCAGCGTCGTTCCAGCGCTGAGCCCTCTCAATTGAATTGGTGCCGCGCCAAGAAAGGCGCTGAGGGGCGTAGGGGTCATGCCCGCCTGCCCACTCTGCCCAATCACATCGCGAACTGAGCTCTCCCCGCTGCGCTCAATGCGCTCTCTGTCGAAAATCGTCACAGAACCCGGGATTGACTTCGACGAACGTTCAATGCGCGAGCCCGTCACGAGCACTCGTTCGAGGGCGTCGCCCGATTCCGCCGCGCGAGATTCTGATGCGGCCTGCTTTCCGTTGACCGGGGATTCGGCCGGAGCGTTTGACGTGCCCCGAACGATGAGAAGACCGGATTGCCCCGTCTCGACGCGCAGCCCCGACCCGACGAGCAGCGCATCCAGCGCCTGGCGCAGGCTATAGCTTCCCTTGAGCGGCGGCGACCGCTTGTCGCGAACCGAAGCACTGTCGAAGGCGATCTGCTGCTGCGTTGCACGCGCCAGCGCACTGAGAGCGGACCCAAGATCCTGCGAAGGGGTGATGTCGGATTTCATGCAATACCCTGAACGCGGCAGAAATAGCTTTTCAGGATCAACGACTTAGCGTCTCTCGGTGCTGAACTGTTCGAGGGTAAATCCACTCTCTAGCGCGGCGTTCAGCCAATTCGGTCGACGGCCTCGACCTGACCACGTATTCCCTTCGGCATCGCCATACGGCGGCAAGGGCTCAGTCTTTCGACGCCCGACTTTCATTTCTTTGTTGGGAGCAGCTTTGGGAGGACGAGCGGTCGAGAACTGTTCGATGCTGCATCCCTTCGCCAGTTGTGCCACCAGCCAGTTCGGATGGCGGCCTCGGCCGCTCCAGGTGTTGCCGTTGCCGTCTGCGTACGGCGCCTGCGGAACCTTGCGTACCTTCGATTGGGGCTGAGGCAACGGCTTGACCTTGCGCGTTGCCTTGGAGACCAGCCGTAGCGCAGGCTGCTGAACTTGCCTGCCGAAGATGTCCTCGGCGTCGAACCCATAGGTACGAACGGCATCACGGATTTGTTCCAGTACGGCTTCCGCATCATCAGCTTCGGCCATCGCCTTCGCTGCGCGCGACTTCAACTGTGTCAAGGTCCTGGGCACGACGAGAGCTCTCCCATCAACGCCGCCATCTCGGCGCCAGCGAGCGAAGTTCGGGTCGAACTCAATATATGGGAAAACGCCATCAAGACGAGGATCGCCACATGGGGACGTCTCTCAGGGACAGCATGAAGGGCTACTTGGCGAGATGCTCGCCAACGCACCACCAGGCGAGGCGAGATCTTCAAGGATGGTGCAGTCCACAGCAGCACCACCGGCACAAGCGGTGTCGCAGCTGCAGACGAATGCGGCCATGCTGCTTTCCAGCGCCTGCAGCTCGGACAACTTCTGACGCAACTGCACCAGCTGCCGAGCGGCTACATCGCGCACCTCGACGCAGGGCCGGTCCGGTTCGTCCACCAGGCCGACCAACTCGCGCACCTGTTCAATGGAAAAGCCGAAGTCTCGGCAGCGCCGGATGAAGGTCAACCGACGGACCGCCGCCTGGCCGTAGACGCGCCGGCCGCCCTGTGTGCGCGGGCCGGCCGGCAGCAGCCCGATCTCTTCGTAGTAGCGGATGGTTGGCACGGTGCATCCGGTCTGCTGTGCGATCACACCTATCGACATTGGGGGCGAGGCGTTCATGCGACCAAGCTTAGCCTTTGAACACACGCACTCGGAAGTAGCGTATCGAACCTGCAGCTCGGGCAGGAACTGGGAGAACAGCCATTGCGTGTCGCCCTCTTGCTGGGGTGGCCCCTCGATGACCAGATCGACCGCGTCAGTGTGCGTGCGCAGCTCGAAGCTCAGGAAGGCACAGCATTCCCGCTCCATGGCAACGATCTCTGCCAGTTCGACAGCCGCAGCCAGGTCGTACGCCATGTAAAGCGTGCTGCCTTCCAGACGGTGCGAACGCAGGTGCCGGCGCGTTAGGGCATGGATTTGAGCCAGCCGCGGCGCCATCGCCGTGGGGCTCAGCGTGCAGACGATGGGTTTGCTGTCGACGGCGGACATCACGAATCCTCCGCAGAGCAAGGGGCCGGGCAGGCGCAAGCAGCGCGACGGGATGCCTGGCGTCGGCGAAACCACCGGACACCGGCAAGGCCGGCCGCCACAGCCAGCAGCGCCATCGCTACCGGCAGCAGTTCGTCCGCACAGGCCGCCACTGCCGACCCGAAGGCAGCGAGGCCGGCCGATATGCCCAGCAGGGGGATGGCGCAGCAGGCCGCACAAGCGGCACCCAGACCAACAACGGCTTTCCATGACTTCATCAGCGTTCCTCAGGGTGGCAATGTGAGAAGGATGGAACCTCAAGCCACTTGAGGAGCAAGCGTTTTTGCAGCGGCAACCTTCACCACAATGACGGCCATGGAAATCGTCAAGACGTTCGGCCTGTTCGTTGCCACCGCGCTGGCTGAGATCGTCGGCTGCTACCTGCCCTACCTATGGCTGAAGCAGGACAAGTCGCCCTGGCTTATGGTGCCTGCAGCGATCAGTCTGGCGCTCTTCGCGTGGTTGCTGTCCCTGCACCCCACGGCCGCCGGGCGTGTCTATGCCGCCTACGGCGGCGTCTACATCGGCGTGGCCATCCTCTGGCTGTGGCTGGTCGACAAGGTGACGCCGTCGACGAGCGACTGGGTTGGAGTGGCCGTCTGCTTCCTTGGCATGGCGATCATCATGCTCGGGCCGAAAGCCACTGGCTGATCGCAAGCGCCGCTTCCCGCGAAATCGACACTTTGACGCAGCGGCCGGTCGCCCGGGCCTTTGAAGATCGACACATTGACCTCCAGTTCGAAACTTTGTCATCAGCCACCAGTCGCCTCCCCATGAACGGTGACCTAGGCGCATGGCAATTTCCCGTCCAGTAAACCCGCCGCGGGTGGGCGAAGGTGAACACCACGTCCCGCGGGTTCAAGGCCGGTCACTACGCTTTGCGCTACCTGGCCGAGTTTCAGTACCGCTTCAATCGCCGCTTCGAACTTGCCAAGCTCATGCCATCGCTGCTGGCTTCGTGTGCCTTCCAGCGCCCGGCCACGGAGGTGGCCATCCGCACCGCTATGCCGGCTGAGCTTGGTTCCTAATCAGGAAAGAAAAAGCTCTTTGCGCATTGCTTCGTGGCGGCATCGTGCGCCGACGGCCATCGCGAGGAACGGCGCGGGTTTGCCGGGAGTCTGAGCCGACCGATCCAGAGCGCGGAACCAACCGAGGTAGCTGGCCAGGTAGGAACTGGCCACACCGTTGAAACGGCGCATTCAGCCCTTGAGCCGGCCGCAATACGGATTGGCCTTATGGATGTGCCAGGGGCCCTGCACGCGAGGCCCCCTGGAGATATTTCAGGCATGGTGCTCGACACCAAGTTGTCGGGCCGCAGCCGCCAAAGCGGCGCCGCCATCGGTGCACAGCGCCGCGTCCGTGGTCAGCACCCGGGCCAGGGCCTAAGCCGTATGGGCCTTGTTCGAGCGCTCCAGGACGATGTCCGCCGTGGCGCCTGAGCCGTCGCGCGCCACCAGCACCGGCTCCTGCTCTTCGGACAGTCCTCGCTTGGCGGCACTGCCACCACTATGGCGCGCTTTGCGAGCGCCCACCCTCGGCGGCGCCGACTTAGGTGCGAGTTAAGCCCGCTCTCTCTGTCGCGCTGCCTCGGTACGGCTCCCGGGAGCAATCGACGGCGGTGCGTGGCGTAGCCGCCACGCATTAAGTCCTGGTTAAGAAGTCGCTCCCGAGGATGCGAGGCCGCTGCGAGTGATGTGGGAATGCAGCACTGACTAGACCCGGGGCCATGACCAACCTGCACCTCTTCCAATTGATCAATGCACCACCGGGTTTGAGCCACCAGCAATTGCTCTGGGCCACCCTGCTGGCAAGCTGGCTCATCGTCCTGATACCGATCACGATAGCGATAGGATGGATTCGTGGTGATCACGCTGCCCGCTTGGACCTTGTGCAGATGCTCGTTGCAGTTGGCATGGCTCTGTTGCTGGCGCAGGTGGTCGCGCACGTCTGGCCGCAGCCCCGGCCGTTTGCCCTGCACGTGGGCACGCAGTACCTCGTCCACGGCGCGGACCCAGGCCTGCCGAGCGACCATGTCACCGTCTTCTGGACCCTGGCGCTTGCCAGTTTGCGCTCCCGCAGGTTCGCGTTGTGGGGTTTTCCTTTGCTGGCTGTGGGTCTGGTGGTTGGCTGGAGCCGCATCTACCTCGGCGTGCACTTCCCGCTGGACATTGCCGCCGCATTGCCCGTGGCATGGGCAGGTACCATGGTTGCGGGCGTTCTGCGCAAGCCCCTGATGCCGCTGTACCTGCAGATGCTGTCGCTGCACGATCGATGGCTGGGCCTGCTGCGAGACCGGATGCGCGCCCTTCGCAAGACCTGACCTTGGCGACCCCGACCTGATGCGAATCCTTTTGATCGAAGACGACGCCATGATCGGCAAGGCCGTGCGCCGCGGCCTTGCCGATGCAGGCTTCGCCGTCGACTGGGTCACCGACGGCAGGGCCGCCGAACTGGCCTTGGACAACGGTGTCTACGATCTGGCGGTGCTGGATCTCGGCCTGCCCAAGAAGGACGGCATGGCGATCCTGGCCTCGCTGCGCAGCAGCGGCAATGCGATGCCGGTTCTGATCGCCTCGGCGCGGGACACCGTGCGCGATCGCATCGCCGGCCTGGAGGCCGGCGCCGATGATTACGTCCTGAAGCCCTTCGATCTGGATGAACTGGTGGCCCGGGTGCGTGCGCTGCTGAGGCGAAACGCCGGCAGTGGTTCGCCGTTGCTCAAGTTTGGGACCCTGGTGCTAGACCCCTTGCGCAAGGTGGTGACACAGGGCGACTCCACGATCGACTTGTCCGCCAAGGAGTTCGCCGTGATGGAGGCCCTGATGCAGCGCCCGGGGGCGGTGCTGTCGCGCGCGCAGTTGGAGGAGTCGGTCTACGGCTGGGGCGATGAGGTCGGCAGCAATGCCATCGAGGTCCACCTGCACCACCTGCGCAAGAAGCTGGGGGCCTCCGTGATCAAGAACGTGCGCGGCGTGGGCTACCGAGTCACGGAGGATTGAGTGCGTTCGATCGAGCGCTATCTGCTGGCCTGGATCATGGGGGCACTTTCTCTGGGCGCGGTGGTCATCGTCATGGTGACCTATCTCGTCACGCTCGACGAGATGAACGAGATCTTCGACGCCGACCTGAAGAACGTGGCCGAAGCCCTCGGCACCCATCACCGCGCGGGTATCGGGCCCGGGGATCCGTCACTGCCAGTGCGGCCGGCGCGCACCGATGTGCCGGATCCTGCGGAGATCGTGACAATCACCTGGACGCATGACGGCAAGCAAGTCTTTTCTTCGGACCCGCGGGTCGCGATCCCGTTCAGCGACCATGAAGCGCTGCAGCAGGTGCGCCTGGTGCGGGAGGACTGGATCATCTACACCGATGTCAGTACCAATGGCGTCGCACAGGCGGCGCAGCGGACGGCTGCGAGACACGACACGGCTGCAGAGTCTGCGTCGAAAATCTTCCTGCCGATGGTGGCGCTCGTGCTTTTCGTTGCGGGTCTCATGGTGGTGGCCTTGCGGCGAGGGCTGAAACCGCTGGATGCGGCAGCACAGAAGGTCGCCACGCGTACCGCGTCCTCGTTGGAGCCGATTCCCACGGATGCGGTGCCGCGTGAGATCAGCCCGCTCGTCGAGTCGACGAACGGATTGATGGCTCGACTCTCATTGGCGCTGTCGACCCAGCGGCGCTTCCTGGCCGATGCGGCTCACGAACTTCGAACGCCAGTGACGGCCCTGCGCTTGCAACTGCAGTTGCTCAAGCGCGCAAAAGACGAGGCGGACCGAGCCGAAGCTGTCGCCGAATTGGAGGCGGGCATCGATCGCTCGCAGAGCCTGATCGAGAAGTTGTTGCACGTCGCCCGATTCGAGCCCGACGGAGAGCAAATGCGCCTCGAGCAGGTGGACCTCGCCGAGTTGGTGCGCTCCGTGGTGGGTGCCATGAGCGCGAAGGCGGACCATCGCGGGCTCGACCTCGGCGCGGCCGGTGATGCGAAGGTATTCGTTGAAGGCGATGCGGGTCAACTCACCGTGCTCCTGAACAACCTGGTCGAGAACGCGTTGCGCTACACGCCCGCCGGAGGCGTCGTCGATGTGGAGGCCGCGCTGACGGAGGGACGCCCCACGCTGCGCGTCGTCGACACCGGCCCAGGCATCCCGAAGCCAGAGCGTGAACGCGTTTTCGGCCGCTTCTACCGCGGCATGGACGCCAGCGGCCAGGCCCCGGAGTCCGGAGGCACGGGTCTCGGGCTGGCCATCGTGAAGGCGATCGCCGAGCTGCACGGTGCGGCGGTCACGCTCCACGTGCCGCAAACGGGGTGCGGCCTGGAAGTTCGGGTTGTGTTTGCTCAGCAGCCGGTTTGAAAGGGCGCGGCATTGACGCTGGCCTCGGAAGTCACGGGTGTGGTCGCGAGAATGTGGCTCATCGGCCGAAGTGTGACGCCTGCGTCTTTTAGTTGGACCTCGAAAGCAGGACCGGAGACCACTTCGAACTCCGCGCGGCGTGCATCGATCATCGGGTCGGCGCAGTCAATTGCCACGCTGGGGTGGCACATCAGCAGGTCGCCCTGGCGGGAACTGGACAGCCAGTTGGCGATGAGTCGGCTGTAATGATCGGGCCCTCCTGCGAAGTCGTAGACGCCCAACAGCCGGCCATTCTGCGGGTAGCCCAACTCCCTCGCCGCGGACGCGAGCCCTGCGGCCCCGAGGCTCTGGACGATCCACGGCTTGAGAGAAGATCGCCAGCCCGGTTGAACGTGTGCTTCAGCTTTGCGAGCGCTGCGGGTCGACCTGAGCCAGGGCTTGAACTCGCCATAGCGTTCAGCCAGTTCGGCCAGCAACTCATCGCGCACGACGGGAAACTGGTGCACATGCTGGTGGCCGTCGACGTAGGCGGGCGCGCGGCCGATCGCCAGCTCGAAGGCGTCCAGCTGTGCCCTGATCTCGGCGCGCACGGCGCGCCGATCCAGTTGGAGCAGGAAGCTGTCTCGGATGAGGGCGCTGAGTGATCGCAGCGTGCCCGGCAACAGGGGTGTTTCGGTGAAATCGAGATGCAGGCCCAGGTCGATATGTGCGCGGTCGAGGGGCCTCAACATGTGGCTCCACTTCGTCCACGAGGGTCCGCCCACCATGCAGCCGATGGCCTGTACGCGACCGATCTCCGCCAGTCGGAGGGCGGCCTGGTTGATGCCCGCGTGCAGGCCGAAGTCGTCCACGGCGATGCAGATCGCGCGCTGACCGCTATGCTCAGCCGAACCATGCGACAAGCGATCCGAGACGGGGGCCGACGGGCACTGAGCCTCCTGCAGCGGGGCCGTGTCGGGTGGTTTGTCGCTGTGGGGTGCGCCGCCGCTGCCGTGCATTGGGGCGTCGTCGTGGGACTCGTCAGTCGCCAGGGCTGGCACCCGCTGGCGGCCAACGTGCTGGGTTGGCTGGTGGCCTTCGTCGTCTCCTTCACGGGCCATCATCGGCTCACCTTCCGTGACCAGGCGGCGCCCATCGCTGCTTCCGTCGGGCGTTTTTTCCTGGTTTCTGCGGGCGGTTTCGGTGTCAACGAAGCGACCTACGCCCTCCTGCTGGCTTGGAGCGGGCAGCGCTACGACCTGGTTCTGGCCGTCGTCCTGGTCGCTGTGGCGGGGGTCACATACCTGCTGAGCCGACATTGGGTGTTCCTTCGCAGCGAAGAGCGCTAAACACGGCGGCGTTTTTCGGGTCGACGCGCCACAGCCGGATGGCGCGGGCGCTGGCGGAAACCGCCACGCCCTGCAGGAACGAGTACTGCTGCGCGGCGGAGTCAGGCCCGATCACCCAGGCAGCTGGTGCCGAGCACAGCGCCGCTGGCAGTGACGTCGGCAGAACCAGCAGCTGCGCGGCGCGTCGTGTATCGAATTGCCCCGCGTCGCTGAGTTCCTTGTGCCAGTTGTCGCGCAACTTCGCTGCAGCGTCCTGCCAGTCATCGACGACGGGGTTCGCCGAGGCCAGTCTTGCGTAGAAGGGCACGTCGTAGTAGTACTTGCCGAGCATGAAGACCGGTTCGTTCGGAAGGCGTTGCGAGGCCAGAACCGCAGACAGTTCGCGCAGCGAGTTCGGCGGCCGGATGGCCAAGCCGATGACGACGGCCAGGCTCAGCACGCTTGTGGCCCCTGCCGTGGCCAGCCACCAGCGCCTGGCGCGGCGCGACGGGCTCACGATCAGCGCGTAGCCTTCCGCCATCAACGCTGCAAGCGGCGGCACGGCGGGCAGCACGTAGCCCAGCAACTTGGACTTCGGCATCGAAAAGAACAGCACCACCAGCAGCACCCACACCACCATCAACAGGCGCACCTGGCGTCGTTCGCCGTCGACCACCGCCGCGCGGTTGAACAGGCGATAGATCCACGGCAGCCAGGGCAGGCTGAAGAGCAGCAGCACCGCCGGGTAGAACCAGACCGGCTGTACGTTGTTGAAGCCGCCGGCAGCGAAGCGCTTGAAGTGCTGGACCACGAAGAAGTAGTCCAGAAAGTCAGGGAAGCGCGCCTGCATGGCCACGAACCAGGGCGCAGCGACGAGCAGGAACAGCAGCAGACCCGGCCACCAGATGAGTGCCCGCAAGACCCGCCAACGACGCTGCGCCACCAGCCAGGCCAGCAGCACCAGCGCAGGAATCACGATGCCGATGAGGCCCTTCGCCAGCACGCCGATGGCCGCCATGGCGTACGCACCAGACAGTGCGGATCGATACGGCAGGTCGCGCTCCACGCACAGTGCGGCATGGGCCGCCAGCACGATGGTTGCCGTGATGCACCCGGCCACCAGCATGTCGAGGTTGGCGAACTGGCCGCCAATGAAGAAGAGCGGTTGCGCCAGCAACGCCACCAGCGTCAGCCTTGCCAGGCGTTCACCGACCCAGCGGCGCATGAACAGGTACAGGGCGAAGGCGCCTAGCGATGCGCCGAGCACCGGTGCCACGCGCGCCGCCCATTCGTGCAGGCCGAAGACGGACATCGAACCCGCCGTGATCCAGTAGAACAGCGGCGGCTTGTGGAAGAAGGGCAGGCCGTCCAGCGTGGGCGTCAGCCAGTCCCCCGAGCGCAGCATTTCCCAGGCCACGCCGACGTATCGTCCCTCGTCGGGCAGCATCAGCGGACGCATCCAGGCCGTGAAGCCAAGCCACAGGATGATGAGCGCCAGGGTGATGGCGGTCGCCCGCCCGCCGGTCCTGTTGGCGACCGTCACGGGCGCGCCGCCCGCAGGCCCTGGCCCAACTCGCGCTGGATGATGAAGAGCGGTCGGGCCTTGACCTCCTCGAAGATGCGGCCGACGTATTCGCCCACGATCCCCAGCGACAACAGCTGGATGCCGGCGAACAGCATCAGGCTGACAACGATCGTCGTCCAGCCACTGACGGCATGGCCGTAGAGCAGGAAGCTCGCCGTCAAGTAGCCGCCATACAGGAAGGCCAGCAGGGCCAAGGCGAAGCCCAGCATGCTGACGGCCCGCAGGGGCCAGGTGGTGAAGGCCGTCAGGCCATCGATTGAAAGCCGAATCAGTCGCAAGGGGCTGAAGTGACTCTTGCCATGCGCGCGCGGTTCGGGAACGTAGGGCACGGCGACAGCCTTGAAGCCGACCCAGGCGTACAAGCCCTTCATGAATCGGTTGCGCTCGGGTAGCGACAGCAAGGCGTCCACGACGCTCCGATCCATCAGCCGGAAGTCGCCGGCGCCCGCAGGCACCTCGAAGCGATCGGCGGCGTTGACGAGCGCATAGAACCAGCGCGTGCCGACACGCTTGAAGCGGCCTTCGTCGCTGCGGTCCTGTCGCACCGCATAGGCCACGTCAGCACCCTGCTGCCAGTGACGGATGAAGGTGGGGATCAACGCCGGCGAGTGTTGAAGGTCGGCGTCCATCATGATGACGACATCGCCTGCAGCTGCCTCGAGCCCTGCCGTGAGTGCAGCCTCCTTGCCGAAGTTGCGCGACAACTGCAGTACGCGAAAGCCCGGGATGCGAGCCCAGCCTTGCAGCAGCAAGGCCGTGTTGTCGGTGCTGCCGTCGTCGACAAGGACGATTTCCCAGGACCGTGTGGCCTCGGTGAGAGTGTCTCTGAGCAACGGCAGCAGGAGCGCGAGGTTATCGGCCTCGTTCCTGCAAGGGACTACGCAGGACACAGTGGGTTCGGTCTCTCGGCCGCAAGGAATAACGCCAGAAGTGTCGGTCACGCTGAGTTCGTTGGCACTCGAACGCGCGCTGTTGTCGGTGCCAGGGCGCCGTGACGTGTCGATGAATTTCGGCGCAAGAAGTTGGCTCATTCGGATCTCCGCAGCGGGATGTGCTCTGGACGAGTCTGTCGGCGAGCGACTTAATCGACCCTTAACGGGGGCAGGCCGGTGCTGAAGTTG
>APMI01037235.1_pt1 | contig 19143 bp, 20 predicted proteins | sample 667938 | NCBI WGS metagenome assembly APMI01 (sample SAMN01084076, study PRJNA167559) | wastewater metagenome | biome: Wastewater | place: Denmark: Ejby Moelle, Odense | collected 2011-11-28 | reverse complement strand
GCAATCGCCCGACAGCGAATCGGCGCTTTACATCACCAATGTCATGCCTTGGCGCCCCCCCGGCAACCGCGACCCGGAATCCGCCGAGATTGCGATGATGAAGCCCTTTATCGAGCGTCACATCGCGCTGGTCGATCCGCAGGTGATCGTGGTGATGGGCAACACGCCGCTGGTGGCGCTGACCGGGGCACGCGGCATCCTCAAGGCCCGTGGCACCTGGTCAGAGGCGCTGGGAAAACCTCTGCTGCCCATGACGCACCCGGCCTATCTGTTGCGTACCCCGATGGCAAAACGGGATGCCTGGGCCGATCTTTTGTCGCTGAAGGTGCGGCTGACCGGGGCATAGATCGGTGCGTGCAAAGCACACACCCTACGGGCCAACCGCGCAATCGTTTCACTCTTTGGGTAGGGTGCGTGATCTCGCGCACCTTTGCACGTCAAGGTGCCGGACACCCGGCAATCTCGACCGCCCGGCCCTGCCCTAGCACGGTGACAGTCACCCCTTTGCGATCCAGTGCAAAGGCCCCTCCGCCCGAGGGCACCATATCGGCAGAGGACACGAGCAAGGCCCCCTGCCGTTCGGTTTCCGCCTCTGATACCCAGACATTGCGGTCGCCGTTCTCGATGACCACAACCTCCTCTGGTCCACGCTTGGGCAGGTCGATGCGGGCGGTCAGGCGCAGGCCATCCGAGATGGGTTGAACGGTGCAGGAAATCGCCTTCAGCCCCGCCTCGTCCCCCCGGCGCGGCTGAGCGGCCAGCGCGGCACGAATCGAGGGATCGGGCTTGCCCTGCGCGGGCAACTGCCCGGCGAAATTCAACTCGGCCGGCAGGCAGATATCATTGCAGACCCCCAGATCGACCCGCAACCGCACCGTCACCGGCTTTGCCGGGTCTTTGGGCGTGATCTCGACCGGCAGGACCAAGGCGTCGTGATAGCCCACCGTCTGCAAGCCGTTCGTGTGAAACACCGAAGGGCTGGGCCAGTGAAAACGCACCGCCTTGATGTTGTCCGACCCTGACCAGTCGAATTCCGGTGGAATCCCCGCCTCGCCCGGCGCACGCCAATAGGTTTTCCAGCCGGGCGACAGGTTCAGCGCCATGGCCGCCATCTGGTTGCCATTCTCCATCCGCCAGCCGGGCAGTAACTGGCCAGACAGCACGTCATCCTGGCTGAAGGCGTGAACCGGCGTCGCAAGCAACGCAGCAAGGGCGAAAGCAGCTTTCATCATGCCTGCAACATAGGCAAAGCCGGCCGACAGGGAAATCAACTTTGGGCGATGGGTGCTTGAGCATCGCAGCCCAAGCGCCCATCCTTACCTCATGGGGGGCGATTCGATGGATCTGACCGGAAAGCTGCTGATTGCCATGCCCGGCTTGGGCGATCCGCGTTTTGAAAAAAGCGTGATCCTGATCTGCGCCCATTCGGATGAAGGCGCGATGGGCCTGATCGTGAACAAATCGATCCCCGACCTGTCGCTGTCGAACCTTCTGGAACATCTGGAGATTCCCCGCGCCGAAGCCGGGCGCGAGATTCGCATCCGCTATGGCGGGCCGGTCGAACGCGGGCGCGGCTTTGTGCTGCATTCGCGGGACTATCGTGGCGGCGAGACGACGATGAAGATCCCTGGCGGCTATGGCATGACCGCAACGCTGGATGTGCTGGAGGCGCTGGCGCGCGGCGAAGGTCCGCATCGTGCGCTGCTGGCCCTGGGCTATTCCGGCTGGGGTCCGGGGCAGTTGGAGGATGAGATCGCCCGTAATGACTGGCTGACCGCCGAGGCCGAGCCTGCCCTGATCTTTGCCGAGGATGATCCGGCGAAATGGGGGGCGGCGCTGAAAACGATGGGCATCGACCCCATCACCCTGTCGGCCACGGCGGGCCGCGCCTAGGCCCCCTTCAGGGAACTACATTCAAGGTCTTGGATGATCGTCCCAGTCCTTGGTCAAGATCCGGTTGGCATCGCCCTGCGGATCATCGAACTGCCGCGTCTTCATCGCCCAGAAGAAGGCAACCAGCCCGATCCCGCCCAGAAACAGCGAAACCGGAATCAGGATCGACAGGATTTCCATTACTTCAACCCCATCATTTCAGCCTCAGCGCATTCAGCGAGACCGTGATCGACGACAGCGACATCGCCAGTGCCGCCGCCAGCGGTGTGGCCGACCCGATCAGCGCCAAGGGAACCGCGATCACGTTATAGCCTGCCGACAGCGCGAAATTCTCGATGATCCGCCGGCGTGCCTGTTTGCCGATCCGGGTGGCATCGGCGATGGGTGCCATGTCCTGCCCCAAAAGCACGATGTCCGAAGCCGTGCGCGCCGCGTCCAGCGCCGTCGCCGGGCTGATCGAGACATGCGCCGCCGCAAGGGCCGCCGTGTCATTCAACCCGTCACCCACCATCAGAACCCGTGCGCCGCGTTCTGTCAGGTCGCGCACCAGCGCCGCCTTTTCGGCGGGCAACGCACCGCTGACCCAATCGGCAATGCCCAGACGTTGCGCCAGCGCCGCCACTGCACCCTCGGTATCGCCGGAGATCAGGCGGATATGCTTGCCTTGCGCCCTCAACTCGGTAACCGCCGCTTCGGCGCCGGGCCGCAGACGGTCCACAAAGGTAAAGGCACGGGCGCGGCCGTCACCGGTGCAAAGATAGGTCGCCGTCACCGGCGCCTCTTCTGCCTCGCACCATGAGGCGCGGCCAAGGCGCACCACATGCCCCATCCAGCGCCCTTCGATGCCATAGCCTGGCACCTCGCGCAAATCCTCGATGCGGGCAGGCGTGATGCCCGCCGCGCGGGCCGCCTGTGCCAGCGCAAGTGCCAGGGGATGCGACGAGGCTGCTGCAAGCGCCGCCGCCACCTCGACCGCAGCGCGCGGATGGTCGGCCAGATTGGTCGCCTCGGGCGTGCCCATGGTCAGGGTGCCGGTCTTGTCGAAGACCACAGTATCGACATCGGCCAGACGCTCCAGCGCCGTGCCGTGCTTGATCAAAAGCCCCTTGCGGAACAGCTTGCCAGAGGCGGACGTTACCACCGCCGGCACGGCAAGCCCAAGGGCGCAAGGGCAGGTGATGATCAGCGTCGCGGCAGAAATGTTGATGGCAAAGCGCACATCGCCGCCGGTTTTCCACATCCAGAACGCAAAGGCCGAGAAGCTGAGGGTATGGACCAGCGGCGAGTAAAGCCGCGCCGCCCGTTCGGCCAGCGTGGTGTATTTCGTGCGCGCAGATTCGGCCACCGCAACCAGATCGGCCATGCGGTGCAGGCTGCTGTCGCGCCCCGCCGCCGTGACCCGCAGGGTCAAAGGCCCGGTCAGGTTCACCTCGCCCGCCGACACCACCGTTCCCGGTCCGGCAAAGACCGGCAGACTTTCCCCGGTCAGAAGCGAGCGGTCAAGCTCCGAAGCCCCCTCAGTCACCACACCATCGACCGGCATCCGCCCGCCGGGGCGCACCACAACCAGATCGCCCACCGTCACCTCGGCAATCGGGCGCACCACCTCTGCCCCATCGACAAGAACCGTGGCGCGCGGCACTTCCAACGCCGCCAGCTCCTCGGCGGCAGAGCGGGCCACCGCCCGCGTCTTCTGGTCGAGATAGCGGCCAAGCAGCAGGAAAAAGCACAGCATCACCGCAGCATCGAAATAGGCATGGCTGCCGGATTCGATGGTTTCAAAAACCGAGATCGACGAGGCCAGAACCAACGCCAGCGAGATCGGGAAATCCATGTTCACCCGGCGCGCCTTCAGCCCCGTCCAGGCAGATTTGAAGAAAGGCTGGCCAGAGAAAATCACGGTCGGCAGGGCGATGGCCCCGGAAATCCAGTGGAACAGATCGCGGGTCGGCCCTTCGGCCCCCGACCAGACCGCGACCGACAACAGCATGATGTTCATCATCGAAAAGAACGCCACGCCCAACCGCATCAGAATGTCGCGCGCCTGCTTGTCGGCCTCGGTCGCGGTCAGAAGGCCGGGGTCCAGCTCATGTGCCTCATAGCCCACGCCTTTCAGCACCGCGATCAGGTCAGCGGCGGTGACAGACGCCTCGGCATCCACCGCCACACGCTTCAGCGTCAGGTTGACCCGGGCGCCCTGCACCCCCGGCACCGCCTGCACCGCGTTTTCCACCGTCGAGATACAGGCCGCGCAATGCGCCGTCGGCAAGGACAGCATCAGCCGCGCATGATGGCTTTGTGCCAGTTGCGCCAGCCGTTCGGCCGAAGGCGCCACAACGCAGGCCGGGCAAGCCGAGGCGGCGGGCGCCGTGGGGACAAAATCGGCGGGTTCGGGTTGCGCGGTCACGATCTTACCTCTCGACCATCAGGTCGATGCGGCGGCGATACAGGGTGCCATTCTGAGCCGCAGCCTCGACATGCAGCATCCATTTGCCCCTGGTCAGCGGCACCTTGGCCACATAGGCCCCGCCTTCATGGATGAAATCGGGATAGACGTCATCCTTGGCCTCGGTCGGGCGCCCGACCAGAACCTTCAGGGCATTCACCTGAACCGGCTGGCCCGCGCTGTCGGTAAAGGTCAGCAACAGCTCCTGCGCCGCCTCGTCGTAATCCTCGGCCAGGTGCCAGCCCAACGCCTTTTGCGCGGCCATCTCCTTGTCCCAGGTTTGCGAGGCGACATAAGAGTTTTCCACCTCAAGCCCAGGGAAGGTGCTGACCGCCTTGACGGCCATCACGGTATTGACCGCGATGATCACCCCGAAAAAGGTCAGGGTGATCGCCAGAACATGCTTGCCAGTCAGCTCGGCCATGTTAGTTCGCCTTTCCGTTGAACACGGTGTCCTTGTGAACCCGGTCATGCCCCTGCACGGCAGCCGTGCCATCGACAGCGCCCAGATCCTGCACCCACAGCCGAATTTCGCTGCGGTCGGTCGTGGCGCCGATTGTGCCAGCCGGCGCGGTGATGAACAACCGCTGTGTGCTGGTTTCATTGGCCGGAACCCGAACCTTCAGGCCGCCCTCTCCCTCCAGCGACAGCACAAAGGTTTCCCCCGCGCCGGACGTGGCCGAGAAGGCGAACCAGTGGTCTTGCCCATATTTGTTGCGCAGCCTGAGGTCGTAGGTGTTGCGGATCGCGCCGTCAGACAGCACGACGTATTCCGGATTTCTGACCGGCGTTACGTTCACGTCGATGGGAGAGCGCAGGAACAAGGCCACGACCAGACCGATCCCCACCGCCGACCACAGCACGGTATAAAGAACGGTGCGTGGCCGGAAAACGTGCTTCCAGACCGATTTCGGCGGCTGGCCCGCCCGCTCGCGGGTCTCGTCGGTCAGGGCAAGATAGCTGATCAGCCCGCGCGGTTTGCCGACCTTGTCCATCATCTCGTCGCAGGCGTCGATGCACAGGCCGCAGGTAATGCAGGCAAGCTGCTGGCCGTTGCGAATGTCAATTCCCATCGGGCAGACGTTCACGCAAGCCATGCAGTCGATGCAGTCACCATTGCCTGCCACACCCGGCTTGCCACGCGGCTCGCCCCGCCATTCGCGGTAGCCGATGGTCAGCGTATCTTCATCCATCATCGCGGCCTGAATGCGCGGCCAAGGGCAGGCATAGATGCAGATCTGTTCGCGCGCAAAGCCGCCAAAGGCAAAGGTCGTCGCGGTCAGGATGAACATGGTCGTATAGGCGATGGGATGGGCATTGCCGGTAACCAGATCGCGCGCCAGCGTCGGCGCATCGGTGAAATAGAAAATCCACGCCCCGCCGGTGGCCAGGCCGATCAGGAACCACAGCGTCCATTTGATCGCGGTCTTGCGGATCTTCTCGGCATCCCATTTCTGGCGGAACAGACGGATGCGGGCGTTACGGTCGCCCTCGACCCAGCGTTCGACCAGAATGTAAAGGTCGGTCCACACCGTCTGCGGGCAGGCATAACCGCACCACACCCGACCGGCGGCGCTGGTGAACAGGAACAGCCCCAAACCCGCCATGATCAGGAGGCCCGCAACAAAGTAGAATTCCTGCGGCCAGATTTCGATCATGAAGAAAAAGAACCGCCGGTTCGCCAGATCAAGCAGCACCGCCTGATCGGGAAGCGCAGGTCCCCGGTCCCAGCGCAGCCAGGGCGTGATGTAGTAGATGCCCAGCATGACGGCCATCAGCCACCATTTCAGCGTGCGAAAGTTGCCCTTCACGCGCTTGGGGAATATCGGCTCGCGCGCCGCATACAGGCTGGGGGACGGATTGGTATCTGGCGTGCTCACGGTGCTTGCTCCGGCCGTTTGGCTGTTCCGGTCTGCATCCTATCGGCGCTTGACCGTCTGGTCGCATTGACCTGCATCAATCTCTTATCCCCGCGACAGCTTTTCGATGCGGCATGGCGGCGCGGGCAGGATAGCAAACAAAAAGGCCCGACCAAAGCCGGGCCGTGAAAGAAGGCGCCGACGCCCCCAGGAAACGCGCGAACAGGATGGGGCGTCGGTGCCGGGCCGCGAATTACATCACGGCGTAAAAGCAGGAAACCACATCCCGCCCCCTCGGCGCTTTGACCTGAATCAAATGGCACGGAATTCGCGGGTTTCCTGAATAATCCAGCGCGCAAAGCTTCTGGCCTCGGGCCGCTGGGGGCCGGGGCGGCGAACAAGCCAGTAGCCTTTGCCGTTGTCGATCTGGTGCAGCAGGCGCAGTCGCCCCGCCTCAAGGTCGCCCTGCACCAGAAGGCGCGAAATAATGGCGATCCCCTGCCCTGCGCGCGCGGCCTCGATCATCAGATTGCCGGGCAGCGACACCATGCCGCCCCCCTCCACCGTCAACCCGTGACTGCCGAACAGCGCCCCCCGGTCATCGGTGCCCGGCTCGTCGATCCAGGGCAGGCGGGTCAGGGCCGCAAGATCGCCCTGGTCCACGCCCTCGACCAGTTGCGGGACGGCGACAACCGCCAGCGGCGTCGGCATCAGCAACTGCACGTCCACACCCGGCCACTGGCCATGGCCATAGCGGATCGCCAGATCGATCCCGCCGGAGGTCAGGGTGCGCAACTCGGTCGCCGGGTCCAGCATCAGGCTGATCTCGGGGTGCAGGCTGCGAAACCGGGCCAGGCGGGGCAACAGCCATGCCCCGGCAAAGCTGGGAGAGGTGGTGATCTGCAACGGACGCCCGGCATCGGCGCCGGTCAGTTCGGCAATCGTGCGCGCCATGCCGCCAAAGCCCGTGCGCAGGGCTTCGGCCAGCCGGGCGCCATCTGCCGTCAGACGCGGTGGTGCGATGCTGCGGTCAACCAGTGCCAGACCAAGATGCGATTCCAGCGCGCGAACCTGCTGGCTGATTGCCGCGTGCGAGACGTTCAGCCGCTGGCCGGCAACCGTCATAGACCCCGTGTCAGACCAGGCGGCAAAGGCGCGCAAGGCGGCAAGGGGCGGCAGGGTCTTCCAGATGTCCATGTAAGCCTGACTTACGGGGTGCGAAATCCGTTTCCTGTAATCATGGCCTGAACAAGCGTAAATTCAAAGTATGAACTTACACAGAGAGGACGCCATGCTGACCCTTCTTGCCAACACGTTCCGAATTGCCGCCCGCACCGATGACCGCGCCGATCCCCCTCCGCCCCGCCACTGGCCCGCGCCGCCGCATTGGCACCTGCCGGTGCGCGACCTGCCGGGACGCGAAAGGTTCTGAAGCCATCCAAGGCCAAACAGGCAAAGCCGAACATGCGGGGACCGAACACACGGCCGAAACTGAAAAGGGGGCCCGAAGGCCCCCTTTCGCCGCCCATAAGGGCAGTCTTACTCGCCGCCGCCCAGGCTGTGAACATAGGTCGCCACAGCACGGATCTCGTCCTCCGACAGGCGCTCGTTCCAGTTGGGCATCACACCGAACCGCGCATAGGTCACGGTATGGGTGATGGTGTCGCGGTCGCCGCCATAAAGCCAGATCGCATCCGTCAGGTTCGGCGCGCCCTGCGTGCGGTCACCCTTGCCGTCGGGCCCATGGCAGGCCGCACAATTGTCGGCAAAGACCTGCGCGCCGGCGGCCGCCTTGGCGGCGTCATGGTCCTGCCCCGAGATTTGCAGGACGTATTCCACCACATCACCGATCTGCGCCGGTTCCAAGAGCCCATCCACTCCGAACTTCGGCATTTCGGAATAGCGGGCGTCGGCATCGGTGGTGTTGCGGATACCATGGGTCACGGTGGTGTGGATGTCGTCAATCGTACCGCCCCACAGCCAGTCGTTGTCCAACAGGTTGGGATAGCCCTTGCCCTGCACCCCTGCCGCCCCGGCCCCATGGCACTGGGCGCAGTTGTTCTTGAACACCGAAGCCCCAGCCCGCAGCGCATATTGCTTCAACTCATCATTGCTGGCGATCTGGTCCAGCGGGACCGCGACCAGTTGGGCCTTGATGGCGGCGTTGGCATCGTCGAACCGTTTGATTTCGGCATCGACATCAGCGCGCGTGCTTTGGCCCAGAACCCCGCGGGTCGCGCCGTGGATCAGCGGCCATGCCGGATAGGCGATAGTATAGCCAATGGCGAACACGATCGTCAGGTAGAACACCCAGACCCACCAGCGCGGCATCGGATTGTCGAATTCCTCGATCCCATCCCAGCTATGGCCCGTTGTCGGAACTTCGCCCTGAACCTTCTTTACTTGTTTGGCGCACATGACATCACGCCTCCTTCGCGGGCCGCATGGCGGGGGCCTTGTCGGCCCCCTCTGCGGCGGGTTGCTTTTCATTGCGGAAGATCGAATTCGCGATGTCGTCGTGGATGGCGCGACTGCCCGGACGGAAGACCCAGAGGAAAACTCCCACAAAGATCAGCGTCAGAAGCAGCAGCCCCCAACTGTCGGCGAATTCACGCAGCAGGCTGTAAAGATCCATGCTGCCCCCCTTACCGCGACGGATCGGGCGTATAGGTGGAGAAGTCCACCATCGTGCCCAGCACCTGGAGATAGGCGATCAGCGCATCCATTTCGGTCAGTTGGGGCTGGCCGTCAAAGTTGGCAACCGTCACATCAAGATGCTTGAACGCCGCGGCGCCATAGCGCTCTTGCAGGCCTGTCGCATCGGCATCGGGATTGGCTTGCGCCGCAAAGTCTGCCTTGGCATTGGCCATCATGTCGTCAGTGTAGGGCACGCCCACGACGCGGTTGGCCCACATCGAATCCGCGATGTACTGGCCGTCAATCACATGGTCCGACAGGAAGGCGTATTTCGGCATCACCGATTCCGGCACCACCGCCTGCGGGTTGGTCAGGTGATCGACATGCCAGGCGTTCGAGTAACGGTTGCCGACGCGCGCAAGGTCTGGCCCGGTGCGCTTCGACCCCCACTGGAACGGATGGTCATACATCGATTCCGCCGCAAGGCTGTAGTGGCCATAGCGTTCAACCTCGTCCCGCATCGGGCGGATCATCTGGCTGTGGCAGACATAGCAGCCTTCGCGGATGTAGATCTCGCGTCCCGCCAGTTCGAGCGGGGTGTAGGGGCGAACCCCCGTCACCTTCTCGATGGTGTTCTGGATGTAGAACAGGGGCACGATCTCGACCAGACCGCCGATGGTCACGACCAGGAAGGACAGGACCAGCAGCAACGTGGCGTGGGTTTCGATCTTTTTATGTTTGTCGAGAATGGACATCTTTTCCCCCTCACTCCGCCGGAACGAAGTTGTTGGCGTTCACCGCTGCTTTCACCGGCTGGGCCTTGACGGTCATGTACAGGTTGTAGGCCATGATCAGGGCCCCGCCGAGGAACATCAGGCCACCCGCAGCACGCACCACATACATCGGGAATTTCGCGGCCACCGTGTCGGCAAAGGCATTCACCAGGAAGCCGTTCGCATCGACTTCGCGCCACATCAGGCCCTCCATGATGCCCGACACCCACATCGAGGCGGCGTAAAGCACGATCCCGATGGTCGCGAGCCAGAAGTGCCAGGACACCAGCTTCAGCGAATAAAGGCCTTCGCGGTTCCACAGACGCGGTGTCAGGAAGTACAGCGCGCCGAAGGTGATCATGCCGTTCCAGCCAAGCGCGCCGGAATGGACGTGACCGATGGTCCAATCCGTGTAGTGCGACAGGCTGTTGACCGCCTTGATCGACATCATCGGGCCTTCAAAGGTGGACATGCCGTAAAAGCCGATCGAAACCACCATCATGCGGATGATCGGGTCGGTGCGCAGCTTGTCCCAGGCGCCCGAAAGCGTCATCAGGCCGTTGATCATGCCACCCCAGGACGGCATCCACAGCATGACAGAGAACACCATGCCAAGGGTCGAGGCCCAGTCAGGCAGCGCGGTATAGTGCAGGTGGTGCGGGCCGGCCCAGATGTAGAGGAAGATCAGCGCCCAGAAGTGGATGATCGACAGCTTGTAGCTGAACACAGGGCGCTCTGCCTGTTTCGGCACGAAGTAGTACATCATCCCCAGGAAACCGGCCGTCAGGAAGAATCCCACCGCATTGTGGCCATACCACCATTGCGTCATGGCATCCTGCACGCCGCCTGTGACCTGAACCGAGGTCGAAGAGAACATCGAAACCGGAATCGCCAGGTTATTCACCACATGCAGCATGGCGATGGTGATGATGAAAGACAGATAGAACCAGTTGGCAACATAGATGTGGGGTTCTTTCCGCTTCCACAGGGTGCCGATGAACACCAGCAGGAACGCGACCCAGACGACCACGATCCACCAGTCGATGTACCAGACAGTCTCGGCATATTCCTTGCCTTGCGAGCCGCCCAGCACATAGCTCGTGGCGGCCAGAACGATCATCAACTGCCAGCCCCAGAACACGAACCACGCCAGGTTCCCGCCCCAAAGCCGCGCCGCCGAAGTGCGCTGAACCACATAAAACGCCGACATGATCAGCGCGTTGCCCCCAAAGGCGAAAATCACCGCCGAGGTGTGCAGCGGCCGCAGCCGGCCGAAGTTCAGGATACCCTCGACCCCCGGAATGTTCAGCGACGGAAAGGCCAGTTGCGAGGCGATGACCACCCCCACAAGGAAACCGACGATCCCCCAGAAGGTCGTCGCGATCACCCCGGCGCGGATCACGCCGTCAAGATACTCGGTCTGAGGGTGAACAGCCGGCTCGCCCACATGCCGCAATTGCCAGACAAACGTGATGGCGGCGGCAAGCATGACGACGATGGCATTCACCATATAAGGCAGATCGTGCGCATAGTTGGCAGCGATGGCGGCAAAAACCGCCACCGCCCCCAGCACGATCAGTTTTATGTAATCCCACATTTTGCGTCCCTTCGTCTGTACGCCCCGGTCCGGCGCACGGGAATCAACCGCACACCTGCCGGGAACTTTGACTGACCGCTTGTCGCAAATGTGTGCGACCCGGGCCTTGATCCATGTCAACGCAATAGTGATCTGGGATTGATCGAGGTCAATGCGCCAAATCGCTCCACGGGCGAAACATTGACGATGAAATCAGCCGCAAGGGAGACCCTCCTCATGGCCTACAAATCACTTCTGACTATTCTGAACTTCGTGGCAGACGTGCCCGGTACCATTGCCTCGGCCTCGCGTCTTGCCCGGTCTCAGGATGCCCATCTGGACATTCTGGTTCTGGGAATCGACCGCACCCAGCTTGGCTACACCTATATCGGTTCTGGTGCCGAACTGATGCAGATCGCCATCGAGCGCGCCGAAGAAGACGCCCGCATCATCGAAGCGGCCGTGACCGAGGCCCTAAAAGCAGAGCCGGAAGATCTGCGCTACAGCGTTGAAGCCGCCGTGACCCAGATCGGCGCGCTGACCGATCTGGTGGCCCAGCGCGCGCGGTTCGCCGACCTCGTGGTGCTGGCACGGCCCTATGGCGCGGGCAAGGGCGCCGATTCCGAAGCCGTGGTCGAGGCGGCACTGTTCGAAGGCCGCGTGCCGGTGATCGTGCTGCCAACCCAGGGGCTGCCGGAAAACCCGGTGCCGCAGCGGGTCGTCCTGGCCTGGAACCAAAGTGCCGAGGCGATGGCCGCCACCCGCGCGGCTCTGCCCTTCCTGAAATCGGCAGACAAGGCGTTGACCCGCCGCAGCACGGCCCCGAACGGTCGGACCCCGGCGGCCATCTGTGCCAGATGCTGGTGCGTCACGGTGCCAAGGCCGAGGTCAGCGTGCTGGCCAAGTCGCTGCCCAAAGTGTCCGAGGTGATCGCCCGCCATGTCGCCGATATCGACGCCGACCTGCTGGTAATGGGGGCCTATGGCCATTCCCGCTTCCGCGAAGCGATTCTGGGCGGGGCCACGCGCGCAATGCTGGAACAGGCGCAGGTGCCGGTTCTGATGGCCCGATAGGGCGGATCATCCGCCCGCCTCCGTCATCCCCTTTCGTTGGGGGCATGATTGGTCAAGGTGCCCGCCAAATTCACCCGCCAAATGAAAAAGGGCGCGGAAATCCTCCGCGCCCTTTTCGTATTCCTGACAGACCTGCCTTAACGGTGGTCGTCCTCGTCATCATCATGCCCGCCCTGCGGCAGGTTGAAAAAGCTGTCGGCATTCGAAAAGTCCGAGGGGCCGCGCGTGTCGTCCTCTTCCTCGTCGCCAAAAACTTCCAGCCCGTTCGGCACCCGCGCTTCGGGCGCCATGCCCAGCGACTGCTCGGTCGAAACAAGCTTGCGCCGCTCATCATCGGTCATCACCACACCGTCAGCGGCCTTCTTGCGGGCGGCTGCCTGAACGGCGGTGTCCAGCTCCGACTGCTTGCACAGGCCCAGCGCAACCGGGTCGATCGGCTGGATGTTGTTGATGTTCCAATGGGTCCGCTCGCGGATCGCCTGAATGGTCGGCTTGGTGGTGCCGACCAGCTTGCCGATGGCACCGTCCGAAAGCTCGGGGTGGAACTTGACCAGCCACAGGATTGCCGCGGGGCGGTCCTGACGCTTGGACAGGGGGGTATAGCGCGGGCCACGGCGCTTTTCCTCGCCCACGGCCGCCGCGTTGAACTTGAGTTTCAGCTTGTAAAGCGGGTCTTTCTCACCCCGCTCGATCTCGATCGCGTCAAGCTGGTTGTTGCCCACAGGGTCAAAACCCTTGACGCCGCCCGCTACATCACCATCAGCGATGCCCTGCACTTCCAGTTCGTGCATGCCGCAGAATTCGGCAATCTGACGGAAGGTCAGCGTTGTGTTGTCCACCAGCCAGACGGCGGTCGCGCGGGCCATGAGAGGCTTGTTCATCTCTCGCTCCTTATAGCTGTGCCGCCAGCGGCGGACTTTACAAATCTCTCCCGTGCCGGGAAAACGGCTGCGAGGTTTGAAGCCCGCGAATTCCTGTTTTCAGGGAGTTCCCGGTGCCAATAGCGCGAAACACCGCAAAGGGGAAGCAAAAATGCGCAGACTGGCCCTGGCCCTCGCGGCCTTTTGCTTCGGCGCCCCCGCTTGGGCCGAGGGCGAGCGGGCGGGCGATTTCGACTATTATGTGATGTCGCTTTCCTGGTCATCCAACTGGTGCGCGTTGACCGGCGATGCGCGGCACGATCCGCAATGCGATGCCGGGCGCGGGCTGACCTGGGTGCTGCATGGCCTTTGGCCGCAAAAGGAACGGGGCTGGCCCAGCTATTGCCGCACGGGCAAGCGCGACCCTACCCGCGCCGAAACCGCCGACATGGCCGACATCATGGGAGGCTCCGGTCTGGCCTTCTACCAATGGAAGAAACATGGCCGCTGTTCGGGCCTGTCAGCGCCCGATTTCTACAAGACCGCCCGCGCGGCCCATGCCAGCATTACCCTTCCCCCGGTTTTCGCGAAAATCCGCAAGGACATGAAGCTGCCCGCCTCGGTTGTCGAGGATGCGTTTCTTGAGGCGAACCCCGGCCTGACGCGGGACGAGATTACCGTCACCTGCGACCAGGGCATGATTCAAGAGGTCCGCATCTGCCTGACCAAAGACCTTACTCCGCGCCCCTGCGCGCCCGACAGCGCGCGGGATTGCCGGATGAAGGATGCCGAGCTGGACGCGGTGCGCTGACCCAACCCGCCGGGGGGTTCACACCCCCGGACCCCCGTGGGATATTTGCAGAAGGGGAAAGGAAAGAGCTGCGCTGTCACCTTCCCCTTCGCTAAATATCCTCGGGGGGTGCGGGGGGCGAAGCGCCCCCGCTGCCGACGGGTCCGCACTTAGACCGTATGCAGATAAAGGTCGAAATCGACCTCGCTGACAGTCCGCATGACGCGGGCGTATTCGGCGGCCTTCACCGCCGTAAAGGTGCGGTGCATCTCCTCGCCCAGCGCGTCCTTGAGGAAAGCCGAGCCCGTCGCGGCCTTGATGGCCGAGCGCCAGTCGTCGGGCATCACGATATCGGTTTCCGCATCATAGCCGTTGCCGGTGACCTCGGGGCCGGGGTCGATGCGGTGCTTAAGCCCGTGGCGGATGCCTGCCAGAACGGTGGCCGCGACCAGATAGGGGTTGGCGTCCACGCCCGCCGGGCGGTGTTCGATCCGGCGGGCGCGGATGTCACCTGCCGGAATACGCAGCGCAACCGAACGGTTGTTGACGCCCCAGGTGGGCGAGACCGGCGCATAGCTTTGGCTGGCAAAGCGGCGCCAGGAGTTCGCATGCGGCGCGAAGACCAGCATCGATTCGCCCATGGTCTGGCGCAACCCGCCGATGGCATGGCGGATCGTTTCATTCCACTGGCCCTCGACCGGCTCCATGAACACATTCACGCCCTTGGCGTCTTGCAGCGAGACGTGGAAATGCATGCCCGAACCGGCGTAATCCTCATTCGGTTTGGCCATGAAGCATGCGGTGCGGCCATGCAGGCGCGCGTGCATCCGCACCAGACGCTTCAGCCGCATCAGGTCATCCGCAGCCTGCATGACGTTTTCACGGTAGTGCAGGGTCAGTTCATATTGGCCGGGCGCGAATTCAGAGATCAGGGTTTCCGCCTTGATTCCGGCGGCCTTGGCGCCCGCGTAAATATCATTGAACAGGGGCAACATGCCGTGAAGTTGATCGACCGAATAAACATCGGTTTTACTGTTTCTGCGCCCGTCCAGCACGTCGCGCGCCGGGATCATCTTGCCGTTCGCATCGCGCTCGTTCTCCAAAAGGAAAAACTCCAGCTCGAACGCCCCTGCCGGGAACAGCCCCTCGCCCGCCAGCGCATCGACCTGCCGTTGCAGGGCGTGACGCGGGTCAGAGGTCATCTGGCTGCCGTCGAGGTTATAGAGCGACAGGAACACCTCGCCCCGCGGCGGATTGGTGCCCGCAAGCGGCACCAGCGTGCCGGGAATGGGCCATGCGCGGCGGTCGCCGTCGCCCTCGTCCCAGATCAGGCCGGTTTCATGCACATCCTCGCCGCAGATGTCGAGGCCGAGGATCGAGATCGGCATATGCCGGCCCGATTTGTAGATCGACAACAGTTCGTGGCGGCGAATGATCTTGCCGCGCCCGATGCCGTTGGAATCGTGCAGGATGATGTCGAAGGCCTCAATCTCGGGATGAGCGGCAAGGAAGGCTTCGGCTTCGGCGATGGAGGAGCCGGAGGGGCTGTGTTCTTGGGTCATGGGGGTCTCAGGCGAAAAGTTCGGAAAGGGCGGTGTCAAAGGCGGCGATCAGGCGGTCCACTTGCGCCTTTTTCGTCGCCGGGCTGATCAGCATCATGTTGTGAAAGGGCGCGATCAGGCAGCCTTGGTTCAACAGCGCGGTGTGCAGCGCCGCCTCAACCTTTGGCTGATGCGCAAGCCCAGCCTCGGCACCGTTTTTCAACGGACCTGGGGCGCAGATGAACTCTACCCGCGCGCCAACGCGGACGACATGCCACGGTGCATTGACCCGGGTAATCACCTTGCGCAGGCCATGCGACAGGCGTTCGGCCAGCTTTTCCATATGCGCATAGGCCTTTGCCGTCATCACCTGTGACAGGTTGGCCTTCAGACAGGCGAACTGCATCGGGTTTGCGGACAAGGTGGTGCCCATGCCGGAATGGCCCGACGCGCGGGCGGCGTTGGCCGTGGCATAGCGGGCGGCGACCTCTTCGCTCATGCCCCAGACAGCGGTGGGCATTCCGCCCGCCACGCATTTGCCGACCACGAACATATCGGGTGTCAGCGAATGCACACGGGTATAACCGCCACGGCCGCTGGAAATCGTATGCGTCTCGTCGATGATCAGCAGCGCGCCATACCGGCGCGACAGGGTGCGCAACCCGTCATGGAAACCGGCATCGGGCAGCACCATGCAGGAATTGGTCATTACCGGCTCGGTCAGAATGGCGGCAACATCGCCCTTGGCAAGTGCCGCTTCCACCGCCGCCAGATCATTGAACTCCACACAGACCGCGCCAAGCGTCAGGTCTGCAATCTGCCCCATCAGGCCCTGACGGTTCTGCGTTTTGCCGTTCACAAGTTCGACCATCGCATCATCGACGGTGCCGTGATAGCAGCCGTTGAAAACCAGGATCTTTGGTCGCCCCGTAACCGCCCGCGCCACGCGGATGGCGAAGCGGTTGGCATCCGTCGCCGTTGTGGCGATCTGCCAGCGCATTGGCCCGAAGGTCTGGCTCAGCAGCCGTCCGGCCTCCAGCGCCTCTTCGGTGGGCAACATATAGGTCAGGCCGCGACGGGCCTGATGGCGGATCGCCTTGGCAACGGGCGCAGGCGAATGGCCGAACATGCTGCCGGTATCACCCAAGCAGAAATCGTCGATCGTATGGCCATCGATGTCCTCGATCACCGCACCTTGGGCCTTGGCGACCAGGGGCAGATGCGGCATCGGCCAGTCTTTCATCCAGTGCAGCGGCACGCCATCCAGAAAAACGCTGGCCCCGGCCTCCAGCGCCTTTTTCGCCTTGGGCCGCGCCTTGGCATAGCGTTTCGCCTCGCGCGCGGCGAAGGTGGCAAGGCGATCGGCTGGAATTCCGGCGATCTTTTCGGCGGTCATGGCGGCGCTCCGGTCTGGTCTGGTGCTCTTATGGCGAATAATTTGATCAAAATAAAGTCCCGCGTGGCGTGACAGAATTGCTGCTGGCAATGACGCCCCCCCCCGGCTAAAACCCGCGCCACGAACCCCAGAGGATTCCGATGAACGACCAGATCCGCCCACAGCCCGGCATCATGGACATTGCCCTGTACGAAGGCGGCAAAGCTGCCGTCGCAGGCGTGGCCAATGTCGTGAAGCTGTCGTCGAACGAAAACCCCTTCGGCCCGTCCGACAAGGCCAAAGACGCGTTTGCGCGGTCGGTTCATCAGTTGCACCGCTACCCCTCGACCGACCACACCCCCTTGCGGGAGGCGATCGGCGAGGTGCATGGCCTTGATCCTGCCCGCATCATCTGCGGCGTGGGGTCGGATGAAATCATCACCTTCCTGTGCCAGGCCTATGCCGGGCCGAAGGACGAAGTAGTGTTCACCGAACACGGCTTTCTGATGTACCGCATCAGCGCCATGGCGGTCGGGGCCACCCCGGTCGAGGTGACGGAGCGTGACCGCACCACCGACGTGGATGCCATCCTGAAGGCCTGCAACCGACGCACACGGCTGGTGTTCCTGGCCAACCCGAACAACCCGACCGGCACGATGATTTCGACCGCCGAGATTGAACGGCTGGCCGACAACCTGCCAGCCCAGGCCATTCTGGTGCTGGACGGGGCCTATGCCGAATATGTCGAGGGCTTCGACGGCGGCGCTTCGGTGGTCTCGGCGCGCGAAAACGTGGTGATGACGCGGACCTTTTCGAAGATCTACGGCCTTGGCGGGCTGCGGATCGGCTGGGGCTATGGGCCAAAGGCCATCATCGACGTGCTGAACCGCATTCGCGGCCCGTTCAACCTGTCGAACACCCAGCTTGATACTGCCGAGGCGGCGGTGCGCGATCAGGATTACGTCACCAAATGCCGGGCTGACAATGCGCGGATGCGGGTCTGGCTGGCCGAGGCTTTGGCGGCCCTTGGCGTGCCCTCGGACACCTCGATGGCCAACTTCATCCTCGCCCGCTTCGCCAGCGTGGAAGAGGCCGAGGCCTGCGATACCTACCTCCAGGCCCAGGGGCTGATCGTGCGCCGCGTGGCCAGTTACAAGCTGCCGCACTGCCTGCGCATCACCGTGGGGGATGAGGCATCGTGCCGCCGCGTCGCCCATGCCATCGGCCAGTTCAAGGGCATGAAATGACGGTGATCTACCAGCGCGTCGCCCTGATCGGGCTGGGGCTGATCGCTTCGTCCATGGCCCATGCCATGCGGGCAGACGGGCTGGCGGGCGAGATCACTGGCCATGCGAAATCGGCCGCGACGCGGGCGACGGCGCTGGAGATCGGCCTTTGCGACCGGGTTTTCGACACGGCGGCCCAAGCGGTCGAGGGTGCCGATCTGGTGGTGTTGTGTGTACCGGTGGGGGCGATGGATGCCATCGCCACCGAGATCGGACCGCATCTGAAACCGGGCGCGACCATTACGGATGTGGGGTCGGTCAAACAGGCTGTGGTCGATGCCGTCTCACCCCATCTGCCGGAAGGGGTGCATTTCATCCCCGGCCACCCGATGGCGGGAACCGAGTATTCCGGCCCGCGTTCGGGTTTTGCCACGCTGTTCCAGAACCGCTGGTGGCTGCTGACGCCGCCCGAAGGCTGCGACCCCGCGGCGCTTGCCCGTTTGCGGTCGCTGATTGAGGGAATGGGCGCCAAGGTCGATGTGATGGATGCAGCTCACCATGACCTTGTGGTCGCGGTCGTCAGCCATGTGCCCCATGCCATCGCCTATACGATGGTGGGCGTCGCCGATCACATGCGCCGGGTTTCACAATCCGAGGTCATCAAGTATTCCGCCGCCGGTTTCCGCGACTTTACCCGCATCGCCGCCAGCGATCCGGTGATGTGGCGCGACGTGTTCCTGACCAACAAGGATGCCGTTCTGGATATCCTTGGCCGCTTTGCCGAGGAACTGTTTGTCCTGCAACGCGCGATCCGCATGGGCGATGGCGAGCATCTGCACGCCTATTTCACCCGCACCCGCGCCATCCGTCGCGGCATCATCGAAGCCGGGCAGGACACCGCCGCCCCCGATTTCGGCCGTGCCGCGCCCCCGGCCAAACCGGGCGAATGATGCGGGCCGGAGTTGCCCGTGCCCTCTGCGTGATTGCCATTTTGGTGGCAGCGCCCCTTCGGGCCGATCCGCCTGCCACGTCACTCATCCCCAAGCCGCGCCCGGGCACGGTGGCTGCGGCGGCCACCGCCCGCCCCCCGGCGG
>APMI01012971.1_pt1 | contig 19146 bp, 14 predicted proteins | sample 667938 | NCBI WGS metagenome assembly APMI01 (sample SAMN01084076, study PRJNA167559) | wastewater metagenome | biome: Wastewater | place: Denmark: Ejby Moelle, Odense | collected 2011-11-28 | reverse complement strand
GATTTTCAAATATTAATATTAAAATAGAATTAAGTTATTATCAATACTATTATAGGTAAATAATTATGAGTTATTTTCTATGTTGCGAAACTCAAATATGGCATATGTTTAATTTTAACTGATACCACTTAAGAAATAACACCCCATTTTTTATTTAATTATTTTAATTAATGGTTACTGGTAACTAAAATATTTTAATCAATAAGCTGAAAACAGAAATTTATAAGTCGAAATTAAGCTTTAATGGAGTAAACTTGCATAAATATACATTTTTAGTCCATAGGTTTACCTTCTTTTGAAATTATTAATTAATTTGGGAATATTTTTTACCGTTTAAATTCTCTTCCTTTTAAATTATCAATATTTAACAACTAAGATAGAGAGTTTTCCTAACAGAATTAGTCTTAAGCAAGATAATAGTGATCAAATCACCCTGAAGAGCTATACAATTAAATAATTTTTTTTTGAAATAATTCTAAAAATCAAAGATTTTCCTAGGCTTATCACTTTGATAATTTATACATAAATGAACAAATTGACAACTATCATATATATTTGGGGTTGATATGTCTTTAATTCTTAAGATGTTTTTATTTTTTAAAATTCTTCACATGTTGATTCTTAATTATAATTTTTAAGCGCAGAGATTAGAAGTAATTTTCGAAGTTTATGATACAAAAAGAGCAAATTGATGCTGTTACTCTACAAAAAACTTAGCCAACTGCATTTTCTGATGAAAAAACTTAAGAAATCAAGATAGGAGCATGGAGCAAAGAAGAAAATGATGAATATATATATTTTCTTTACGTCCATCGAGCTCAGTTTCAATACAAGCTGAAAAATAGGTACAAAATGTATTAATAAATAGGAAAAACTTCCTCTTTGACAAAATGGCAAAAGCAATAAAAACAAGAACTCCTACCCAATGTCGAAATCATCACCAAAAATATGAGGCCAAGTATGGAAATTTCAAAAAATTACTAGAGTTCTACAAGTTCTCTATGGGAATAGAGAATTTCAAAAACTTTGTATATAGAAAGAGACATAATATACAAAGAAAAGATGATTGTCTGAAGGTAGGAGATGGTTAGAGCCAACCAATATCGTAGAAAAAGCAAACAGGTCAAGAAAAGCCTGTATAGTAGAATACCAGTTAAAATAATTCAATGATGATGTGCTTTTTTTTCCAGTATGACCCTTGCGCTATAGTTTATAACCATTGGCACTACAACCATGAATTCATACAATTCACTTGAGTCCTCCATGATCTTGTATAAATTGAGACGAATCATTATATTGTTGTTTCTAGAAAAAAATAAATTCAATTTCTTGTCACATATCAGAAAATCGAATTGAATATATGAAATGCAAACCATATAAGACAACTAAGAGATACTTGGTAACGCAAGACAATACATATTATTCAACTGCATCGAATCAATTATTGTTTTAACTAAGTAACACCATTGATTTATATCTAATATCTTCAAAAGTAAAACAGCATATTGTAAAGACTCAAAATAAATAAGTTGTGTATGATTTTCTAAGGACTTATTATAAATTTAATTTACTATGGATTTATAGGCGTATTTATTAATTTCTATCTTCACAGAATTTAATTTACTTTTAAAATATACAACAAACAATAGCAAAATCAGTTTTCAAACTAACGCAAATTCATTAGTCAGCCTATATATTTTTAGAAGTCTTATGTGTAAAGTATGATAATATTTCAGTCATTCATATTAAAGAATAAGATTTCTATCAATTAAAACATATTTCTCATTAATAACTGGTAATTTATATTTCAGGAAAATAATATTTTTATTACAAATAAAATTGATCATTTTTGAACACGCCAACCCTTACAATTTCTTATTTTATTGATTCTAAAGGGGTACTTACTAGCGAACTCATTTCAATTAAAGTTAATGTTTGTAAAAAAACTTCTTGAGTTTTTGTTTAATTCAATAATCATTGACTCAATTTCATGAACTTTCTATACTTCAATAACCATTTGTTAATCGTGGATCGTATTCATTTGCAGCTTATTTTGATAATATTTGATTGAAGAAATACGAAAATATTCATTTTTGTTATTTTTCTGATATTAACTAAATCTGTATTATGATTTCATTCAGCCTGCCTTAAATGCGTCATAGATTAGCAATTATCTGTGACTACATGCAGGAAAGACAATGTTTAATACTTTTAATTGTAAGATTATTGAACCATTCTTCAGATTCAAGTAGCAAGACCACCCTACCGAAGCGCATGGACTTAAAGAATATATTATATCTGATATTCTATGTCTTTATGACTGATGTATATTAAAAGGTAAAGTTTATAGCTGCAGCCGTCAAATTTTCTATGAAACTGTCAAACATATATAAAATATATATAATTTTAAATAATTTCGATGTTTGGTTTTGGAATTATAGTGAAAATAATTTAAAAATATTTCGTTATACTGCGAAACTATAATATTATCACTCTTCGATTCTATTCAGTGCTATTTATAGCAAATACATCTTATTTCTTTGTTTTAATTTATGGAAAATCTGATAATATTAACGATGAAATTATTTTATTCACTGGGCTTAACAAAACAATTTATTAATAATTTTTTGATTATTGAAATAGAAAACATGTGGAAATACTTATTTCCAATGCATACCTTTATTATTTTATCAAAATTATATCTTTATTCAATGATTATTGTTATCATTTAAATTCGCTCTAGATAAAATTATCGATATTTAACTGCTGATATAGAGAGTTTTTCTAAAAGAAGTATCATAAAGATAGATAATAATTTTTAAGCTGACTTAGACAGTCGTAAAAACGAATAAAATTTTTCGAAAAAAATCAAACACCGAAATTTTTCCTAAATCTATCATAGTGAAAAATTATACGAAAATAAATAAACTTTTGCATGCGTTATTGATTGAACACGCTCATGTGTCCTTGCTTATTGACAGATTTCTATTTTTTTTACATGCAACCTAAGTTGATTCCTAATTATAATTTTTAAAGCATATACAATAAAAACAATTTTTTGAATTTATCATGCAAAACTAATAAACAGTTGCTGCTTGTCAATAAAAAACTTTAATGAATGCCCTTTTTATAGAAAAAACTTAGGAAATTAACGTAGGAGTGTGGAGCAAATAAGAAAATGATCAATACATGTATTTTCTCTACGCCCATCGAGAGTAATTTCAATTTAAGCTGAAAAAAAGGTACAAAATGTATGTAAATATAGAAAAAATGTTCTCTTTGAGAAAATGGCAAAAGTGATCAAGACAAGAACTGCCATTCAATGTCGAAATCATCACCAGAAATACGAGGCAAAGTACGAAAACACCAAAAATATATTGAAGTTTTACAGATCATCAATAGGTAAGGATAATTTCAAAAATTATGTTGCTACAAAAAAGCAGAAACCCAAAGAAGGAGAGAATAATATCAAGATAGAAGACAGTTAGAACAAAAAAATATTACTGAATAATCAAAAAAATGAGGTTAAACCATCTTAGCAAGGTCCCAGTTAAAATAATTAGACGGTCATGTACATTTTGTTTCAGTACGATCCCTGTGCCTTTTTTGTTAACAATTGGTACTACAGCCATGAGTTCCTGCAATACATATGATGACACCTTGATCTTGTTTAAAATAGATAAATTAATACGTTCTTGATTTTTATGAATTTTAAATACTATTTTTTACTGCCTATTAGAAAATCGAATTTAACACACTAAACATTATTCATTGTAAGATAACTAAGAGATATTTAAGCAAGTACGTACCATAAGTGTTGCTATTTCAATCGCATCAAATTTATTATTTTATTAAATAAATTGGACATCCAATGTTTTTTATTTCATATTTTTATAAGCGAAAACGGTTTAAAGCAAAACCAATAAAAAGAGAGAAAATTACACTGTTTAGGAAAACTAACGCTTATTTAAATTATTATACGACGGATATATAAGCTTTCATATTTATTACTATCGTCACGAATTATTTAATTTAATTCATAAATTATAGAAAGCAAACAAATGCGTAAAATCAGTATACATATTGACACAAATTTATCAAGTAGCATCGCAATAATGGATAAATATAATGTTAATCCTTGCTTTAAATAAACTGTTATGAATATCAGCTTAACATGCTTAATTTTCGTTGATCGTTAGTTTTTTATCATTTAATACATGAATACTGTAAATAAAGTAAAGCGAATGTATATCCAGTGGTTCATATAATCAGTATTTTGAATGTTTCTCTAAAATAAAATCATTCATATCGAATAATTCTGGGATTATCAATATTTTAAATTTTATTAAAATTTATAAACAGATATAAAAATCAAGAGTGCACCATTATCATAAAAAGGCCAATAACAATAAGGGCAGTCCCAGAGGCACAAAAGCCATTAAGTTTCTAATGATATTTGAGCAAACTCACAAAATATCCTACGACTGAGTTGCATGCGCACATCATCATAGTCATTCCGATGTTCTCGCTGATGACCAGCGCATACACAAAAGACATCTCGGCTATTGAAAGTAATAGACCTGACAAAATGATGCCAGGGTAAAATATATGAGGGTCCACGTTTACAAATGAGGTAATTTTCTCAGGAGAGTATGATATGTAAGGGTAAAGTAGGCTAGACAGCAAGTAAAGCTTGAGACCGAAGTGGAAATTAATTGAATAAGGAGACACATTCATGTTACCAGTTGAGTATACCGCAAATGACCAGAATGCCATAAAGACAGTGAATACTATTGACCAAAATGCCATATGCGCTGGATCAAGTGATCGATAATTAGCGAACTACGTAGTAAATTAATACGAGGAATCCAGCCATTTAGAAATTAAATTACCATTGCTGGTCAGTGCAATTCCGAAGAATGTTAATATTATTGCAATTACTTATCGAGAGTGAGGAACTTTCTTTTAAAATATGTACTGGTTGACTGCCACGAATATTGATCCTGTCATAGTTAGCGTGTGTAGGATTCCTAAAGGAAGATAGAACTGTATGGCAGCCATTAGAAACGCTTGCAAGAGAAATAATGAATTTCTTTTCCACAGAAGTTTATACTTATTTTTATCTTTCAAATTTATTTAAATACCATTCCAAACACAGAAAACTGCCGATAGGACCATAATCATGAACCCCCTTAGAATGGAAGTCTAAATAGGATCGATATTATGTTCGTTGCAGTACAGAAACCCGCTGACCCATGTCACACATGACAATATCATCAGCCCATATGATAAGTACTTATTTCGGAATTGCTTTTACTATTTAATCGGCTATAATTTTTATTGAGGAATTGGTTACCGTACAGGGGATTCTGTTAGCTAGTTTGCCATTCAATAGTATGGATATGGCTGTTCTTTACTAATATTATAATGCCTGACATAAGAGAAATTTATTGATGAATGTTTTTTAGCTTAGTACATGATCAAGAAGGCGATATATAAAGAAGTATGTCTGAGTGTGTTCAAAAATATATCAAATAATTCTAAAATATATTTTGAAGTAAAATTAATAATGTATACGATTAAATAAATAAATCTTATTAAGATTAGCTAAACATTTTTGATTGATCGACTTGCTAGCTCTCTTTCTCATTTTTTATTATGTTATTACTCACTTTATTCAAGAAGTGTTTATTTCTTTTGGTTTTTAGAATAAAGGCAATAATGTTGATAAGCAAAGCTCACATCAATGACGACACTAAAAATTCCAAGCAATATTTTAGACAAGTTGAGATCATTTGAAAGAGCAGCGCTCATGAATGAGAAAAAACCTCCAAAAAAATCCAATAATATCATCACAATTGACCACCCTTGAGTGGATTTGCGTTTATAATTCCAATAGAGTTGTGGAAAACACTTGATAAGCACGAATACCAATTTCGCATAGCCCATAACAGCAACAGGATTCCAATATTCGCCCCAATGCCCTATTGCTAGCACCTGAATTAGATAAAATATACTCCTTGCACAAATATTTCCCCAAGCACGACAGCCCACACCGCAATGGAAATGATCAGCACTTTGCCTGAAAATACATTATTGCCTCTCTTGCATAAGGGTACAAAGTTACAGGGTAGATAATAAACTGTATTAAGAACAGTAGCAGCATGAACATAGCATGGTACACGAACAACAAATCAGGTAGTAAGACTGTACCGGCTCCTTTGATTTTTGTGAAATACCCCAAAGATGTGTATATTGTGTACAGTAAATACCCGCTGAAATTCATGCAGTAGTAATTTAATGAGTACCCTTACATGCTTAAATAAATATCGAAAAGAAGTACTTTTTGAGAATATAGTTTTAGTATAACTGACCATAAAAAGATAGAGCCCATGTTGCGCTGTATATGTATCCAGTGATGCTTGCCCACAGAGCCTATGAATCAGACTCCATAATAGATATTATTAAATATAAACTGTAAAAACTTAATATACAACAATTTACGACTAATTTAATATCTTTATATACAGATAATAATTTTTGATTTTGTCTTTCAAGATGGAATAATTTAGAAAACTCAACAATTATAATATTTAATAATTTATGCCGACATAGTATTTATGCCGATAATTCCATATATATTAATTATGAGCGTCACAATCAATCCTTTCAGTCTGCTGCTTGTCGCTATAGTAATTTGTTTAGTGTCCTCAACAACAGAGCATAAGCCAAGACTAGCAAAAATATTCAAGCCAAACCGAAAGAGTGAAGGTGATGGAGCATATGTGATTCGTATAATAGGCACTGATTTTTTAAGAGCTCTTGATCCTTTCCTGATGCTGGACTATTTCCAAGTAAAATTACCTGCTGGTTTCCCTGACCATCCTCATCGAGGCTTCGAAACTGTCACTTATATGAAATCAGGCACAATGTACCACGAGGATATTAAAGGACATCAAGGAATAATACGACCAGGCGATCTGCAGTGGATGACAGCCGGTAAAGGGATAATTCATGCGGAAATGCCTGGCTCATTTTAATAATAATCTGTTGGGTTTCAACTCTGGATCAATTTAAGAAGCAAATAAAAAATGAAAGATTCTCATTATCAGTAATTTAAGAAGGAACAAATCCCAACATATAGCAAGGATGGAGTGAATGTCAAAGTTATAAGTGGGAAAGTCTAATAAAAATAAGGACCAATCGTCGCAAGCACAAAAACATTGTATTTAGACGTTGAAATATAAAGCGGAGGTGAATTCAAGATAACAACATAATCATAATGGAACTCAATAATATACATGTACAACGGCGATGTGCAATATATCGGTCATAACCCAACATCGATATACCAGATATATAACTAATCCGCATGCGTGATGTAGAAATCTTACACTGAATCAACTACACATACTTTCAGATCATTGACTTAGAAATCGCACTTTTTATTGATTTCGGGCTAACCCTTGGACTAACCTATCAGTTCGCATGGGCCTATTGTCATGAATACTGAGGAAGAAATTAAAGAGGCTTTTGCTGATTATAGAAATTAGAGAAATGGGTTTGAGGGAGTCAAACAATGGAAGTCTAAGATAAGAGATATGAAGACAAGAAAATAGAATAATAAAAAATAGGAAGAAATATTATGATTATATTTGTATTTTATTCTTTGATATACACGCCTTATTCATTACTATCTAGTTCTACTTTGAATAATTCTAACATATTCCATTTTGATGGACCAATTTTAACTGGCAAATTGAATAGCACATTGCATAGATGGCAAACTCATTAAAATTAGTCTACTTATTTACTAAACTGTCTCAACATTACTCCCTTCATATGAATGTAATAGTGTAAGATATTTCCAATGGCATTGAGTAAAAATAGAGAAACCAACGCTTGTAATACGATTTGCGCCAATTCTAAGCACTGACAATCTATCCGCTGATAACTTAGCTAAACATTTGACACCTTCATTTTATATTCCGCATCCATCTATAAATAATTATCAAAATATACCAAAATGCAATTAAGTAAGATTGCTAAATTTGATCTTTGTAAGTATTTTTACTCCTTTATTACCAATTGGATTGAAGCCTAATTTTAATTATATGTGTCGTACTTAATTGTAAAATCTTAAGGTTACCTATACATGGATTCTTTATCAGTTTCTATATTCCAATACTCGTTAAATGATTAAACCCTGCCCAATTAGGCAAAAAATACATAAATATAGCTCATTGAGATTAGGCAGATCCATATTACTTATATTTTGGACTTGCTAATCTTTTATTTGGCAATACCCTACACTAGAATAATATTTACACAGGCTAAGGATAGACAATTCACTCCAATTGCGACTTGTGATAACTTAATTCCATTGCTTGTAATAATGGTCTTATTTTAATATGTTGTACGTAAATCCAAACGATGTTCGCTCTAATTGTACGATTGCCTTATAATCTATTATATAGAAGTCATCGATGCTTATGCTTGGCTGTTCTGTCTTGCGCCCATCTTATAATAATAATCATATACTATGCTATATTATATACTATTGTACTAGTTATTCTATTATTGCAATTAATGATAAAAAATATCAATGCTTTGGCTGATCAAATAACTTACTTGAGCTCAAAATTTTACAACACCTTTTCAAAAGCTTCATTATATTTCCTGCCGACAGCCATATCACACTTTTCAGTTTGTGATATCTGTTGTAAGTATGACATTTTGGAATCTGCTTTACCTTTTCCGTGTCTGCTTCGTGAAGTCTTCTTACAGTTGAATAGCCCTGGTTTGTTCATTTTCTTGTCTTATGCGCCTAGCTTCCACCACATGCCAAAACCCTGTGCCACTGCCTTACGTCTCTCCATCTGCATTAGGTTCTCATAAGATTGACTCTTCTGGATCATTTGTTTAAATTTCTATATCTGATTGTTTTGGGATTGTTTCTTACTTCTCTCGGTTGAAGCCAACGAATTAGATAGTAAAGTGCTGCTTGTGTAGCTGCCGAATGAATCAGAAAGTATGGAAACTTACAATGATTTCTGACTATTATAAGGCATAGTCTCTACTATTTTTTGACATTTCTTTATCATTGTTTTACGAGTGGCTTCTACTTTCTTCCGAGATCTATCGCATGTATTCGATTTCAGTTAATTCAATGGTTGTTCATCTGCTTGTACTTCTCTACGAGTATAGTGAGAGTTATTTCTGCCGCACATTATATCGCCAGATTTACCGTGCATAGTCTGAATATAAAGATCTAATTTTTTAGCCTATAATCAATTTATAAATTACTTGGTTCTATAATTATTTATCTTGCTTTTGTTTTTTAATTTCTGTCTCATAGCTAGTCTTCTTGGCTTGATTTAGCACTTTTATTGTCTTTGCAAGTATTTCTTTTGTTTTCTCCTACAACTGTACCTTTTATGTCTCACACAATGCCTGAATATTAGTTACTTATTACGTATGCATTAGGTGAATTTGCACTTGTTTATAGCTTAGAGATGTTCTCTTTGACAGTGCCCTCCTTCAAAAATTTAGTGATCAGTTCATTCGAGTTCAAATACGTAAACTTAGATGGAGCTAGCTTTGTGAAATTTGGCTTATGTTGTATATCATGTTCTACTTGCAACTGGTTTTCCATTACCGAATATATTATCGATCTATTTAATTATAAAGACTAACAAATAATAAGGAGATCATTGCACATTTTAAATTATTATAGCTGTTGACCCTCCACCTCCATTACAAATAGCAGCTAATCCATACTTACCCTTATTGAGTTTCAAAGTAGTAATTAGACTTTGTACAATTCTTGCACCACTTGCACCAATTGGATGACCCATTGCGACAGCGCCACCCAATGCGTTCATCTTCTACGATGGTATTTTTAACATCTGCATCATTGCAATCGGCACAACTGAGAATGCTTCATTGTATTCAAAATAGTCAATGTCCTAAACCTTCAGTCCAGCTTTCTCGAGGGCTTTAACGGTTGAATAGTATGGGCTTCGACAAAAATGAGTTGAATATATTTCTGCATCAGCACATGCAATAATTTTAGCTAAAGGTTTCACATTTTTCTATTCTGCTTTCTTTCCTGACATTAAAATGAGACAGCAAGCTCCATCGTTAATTTTAGAAGCATTAGCTGAAGTAATCGTACCTTATTTGCTGTCAAATGCTGGTTTTAATTTTGGTATTGCTTGTTCGTTGTATCTTGATCCTTATTGGTCTTATGAGATAATCTGTTTTCCTTTTTTGTCTTATACTTCAATGGGCACAATATCATGGTTAAGTATATTCTTTTTTTGAGCCTCAAGATGTCTTTTGTAAGTCAGTTTACAATATTAGTCTTGATCTTCTCGAGTTATTTTCATTAATTTGGCAGTATTTTCAGCACAAAGTCCCATACTGATATGATGGAATGGATCAGTAAGTCCATCAAAGGTTAGTGAGTCAATTAACTTTCTATCTCCATGGCCTACCCCTTTTCTTGCCTGAATTATTAAACTTGTTTACATTCATAATGAGGTGTGGAGCGTTTGACATGCTTTAAAATCCCCCAACGACTGCTACATTCGAATGACCTAGTTGAATAGACTGGCAGCCGTAGACAATTGATTTCATGCCTGATGCACAGACTTTATTAACAGTGGTGCAAGTTACAGTGGCTGGAAGTCCTGACAATGTTGCAGCTTGTCTTGCAGGAGCTTGACCCACTCCTGCTGTGAGTACATTACCTAGAACAACTTACTCAACATCAGTGGGACTCAGTTTTATGGATTATAATGCTGATTTTATACAATAGCTTGCCAGCTATGGACCTCTCAGATTCGAGAAAGCACCCATGTATGAGCCGATAGGTGTGCGTTTTCCTGCCACAATGTACACATCCTGCAGTCCATTATTACATTGTTTTTACTGATTACCCTGCGCAATGCACTCGCTAATAATGGATAGCCGATGACTCATTGAGTAACACTTAATAATTATAATAATTGATAGAGAAGGTAACAAAATTATAAATTATCATATTTAACTTAGTGTAAGATTCACCCACATGTTTTATTTCCCGTACCCGTCCACTTCGAAATTCGCAGTCGACACACTTCCAAAGAATAACTGATCAAGAGTCAACTTGAAAGCATCATCTAACATTCTTGGTATTAATTTTTTCAGTATTTTACTCGATTATTATAGGCAAGGGTTTGTGTTCACCTAGATTAGCCATGGGTGTCCGGTTTAGTCAATCATGAAATCGTAGCCAAATATTTAGAATGAGAATTTGCGACTGCTTTAGTTTAGTTTCTTGCATGTGGCGTTCAATGACAGTTGGATATGGTCATACATTTTTTGTTTACATTAGGTAAAACTTAGCGAGCTCGCTTACATAACTTCTCTAAGATCCTTAAAAGACATCTGATTACCGTCTGCTACTTTACCATAATCTGCACTGAATTTCTGAACTGCGTTGTTGGTCAAATGTATAAAAGAACTATCTTTTGTATCTTTGCAGCTGTACTCAAATGAACTTAGTCTTATATATCCTTATGGGAATACATAAGCCTTGAGATTATGAGTCATCAACACCCACATCCTGATATCAAATTTATGATTATGGATCAGTAGAGGTCTTTCTAAATATTTCTGCACGAGGAAACAATCTGTTTTTATAATTGCAGGTCCGTTTGGAATTATTCTTATGTACTGATTGCCATCGAATAATGGTTCATCTTCTTAATATTGCGCTTTCTATATTTTTTATCGCACATTCGGTGAGTTTTATCTCTGGATCATCGGATTTTTAGCAGCTTATGAGTTTCTTTTTATATAATCTACTAATGGAGCTTTGGGTTTATTGACATCTCCTTAAGATTAACCTAGCTTTTTCTATTGATATCCTGATATGTTCTATGACACAAATTTAGTAAAATCTGCTAGTCTTGAAAACACTTCAATTCCACGTCCTCTGTTCAAAAACGTTGGTTTTACAATCCATAAATAATCCCCATCATCTTTGTTTAAGAATATATTGTGCATAGGTGGGTTCTTTGGTAATAATTTTTTCAACTGAATTTATCATAGAAGTTTACGTTGCAGTTAAAGAAGTACCCACGCAGTTTACGCCTTTCTTCGTATATTTATTTTTAAACCTATGTTGCTGATCGCTTCTATTTAAGTGGTTTTGGAAAATGTTTGGAATAATAGTCGATAAATCCTTTTAGTGCTTGCATACAGCATTCGTCACGACAGTTAAGGATGAATGTCGGTGGAACAATATGCCATAAATCTATGCTATTTTTCTAGTGTAATTAGATTTTTTACGTTACAGTATTTCTACAGATTTCGAAATAGAAATTCCTTATTGGATAAATTCTCATGGAACTCAAAGTGATTGACAACAGCCCGGTACTGCCCTGAATCGACTAGCCGGTTATATCGATACCCTTTCTGATCCTGCTGCCATTTAAAATTGAGGAACGCACTGGTGGAATCATCAGTTTCTACCCAGTGCCCCCTGAAGCCTAGTACTCTTCTGATGATGCCTTAATTATTACCTTTCCCCACATAATACTAGCATAAGATGATATTTTACAGTGAGGGTCTTGGGTATCATTTTCTCGCTGCCCATCATCACGGGAGCATGCTGCGAACTGTTCAACTTATTCGCTTGGTTATACGGGTTCGTTATAGCGTTGTGATTCATAGATGCTCCTCGAATGGAATTATTACGAAGAGGGAATAAGTTTCGGCTTACACTGCGTCGATTTGATGCGGATTGTTCGGTATGAGCAGGTTTGCTCTGCATTTTATAATTCAATAATTTTATATGTTATATATTTATTGACATAGTACTATAACTCCTCATTACTTCCTTTTTTCCATTATTTTGCCATCCAAATTATCGGTAACGCATTTTTGCGTTATATTATGCCAAAGAAAAGGAGTGTATGCTGATTTAGGGAAAGGGAGTAAAGAGAAGGCAATAAAAATAGAGCTTAATAATTATAATGTTTATTTGTTCTTTGCCAAGATTAATTATAATATATGAGCAAGAGTCTGATTCCGGTGCTGACTATCGCGACTGTGAGTAACTCCTATATTAAACCCAGGTTCATTGGCATATTTGCTCCGGAAGTACCTGTCCTAGGACAAAAACATCATGGACAGAGCTCAATTAGTGCAAATAATAATAACTCTACGCAAACAAATATACAGCACATTGAGATAGATAGCCTACGTTGCCAACTGCATAAAAATAGTGTAAAGTGGCATCGAGGCTAGAAAAATAAAAGACATCACTATGAAAGACGGAGGTACAATTTATATTATAATCAGCCACTGCCTAGAAAAAGCTATAAGGTATCGAAGAACTAGTGCTGTAACGCTTCGATGTGACAAGTACAATAAAAATATATATAGGATAGAAATTTGAGTAATCATGCAACTATCATTCCTACAACGACATCGAAGTGAAAATACTACTGCAGAATTTCCAGACTGATATCCAGAACGCAATCGATGGCACTGTTGAATCATACTACGGCACTTTGCCTAGGATCAGCAGTGCGTAGGCCATCAATATTTATAGGGAAATTACATTAAGGAGAATGCGGGTTATTGAGGAAAGATTTTTAAATGGCATGAATAATGTATAATGCCTTAAACTGTAGTTTTAAATGTACTTGTTGTATGATATTAGAGAACAATATCTAGAAGGTGTCGGCATTACCCACCCCAAGGAATCAAGCTAAAAAGTGTTCATAGCTTTGCTTGAGTTTCATTACAAGACCGATTCAGTATTTAAAACTGAGTTTGAAGCTTTGTAAAAATAGTTTTAAGATTGTAATTTTTTAACTTATTTAGTTATTGAGGAAGTTAAAAAGAAAAAAGAGAAGAAAAATAAGTGAAGAAGCAAGCCAAAAAGTTATTTATTAAGTGAAATTCTGGCTAAAAATAGGCATATTGATATTATTCTTTCAGTAATATATGAATTAATTATCAAATTTTGTAGCGATTGATGTCCTCAGGCAAAATTTCTGCAAAGTAGGGATGCTTCAACGCCTACTTCATTGAAATTCTGCGAGCTGGGTCCAATGCTAACATTTTCATGCATAGGTCTAGGCCTTGTCTATCGAAATTCTTGAAATATGTTTCAGGGTTCACTCCCTTGAATTTAGGGAATGTAGGCTTGAAATCGGGAAGTTTATGGATGTTGCTCCAGTCATTTGAGGTGGGTGTGCCATGGAATTGGAATATTTTGAAGATTTGATCGATTTAAGAATCGCCATTGAACATTGGCTTCTTTTCAATCAACTCTGCGAAAATACAACCGACTGCCCAGATGTCAACACCGAGGCTGTACTGTTTCTGGCCCAACAGCACTTCAGGTGCTCGGTACCACAATGTTTAAATTTCGTGAGTGAGAGTCTTAATAGGAATGCCAAAAGCACGAGCGAGTCCAAAATCAGCAATTTTAAGATTGCCAGCCCGATCAACCAACAAATTTTGAGGCTTGAGATCACGGTGGATAATCCTTCGTGAGTGGCAATAGTTGACTCCATTGACAAGCTGGTAAAGGAAGAGCTTGACTTGATAGGCTGTAATAGTGTGTTTGTTCTCAGATAAGTATTTTTTAAGGTCATAGTCCACATACTCAAAAATCAGGTTGAGCTTCTTCTCGCTGGGCACATACACCACTTCATTGAGGCTAAATTAATTTGTTTCTACCTAACGATATTGGGATGAGGTTGTAATTCTTTAAGAATGGAGATCTCGCGCATGGCAGTTGATGGGACTCCCTCATCATCATTTTCAAGCTTGATCTTCTTGAGGGCAACAGTCTTGTTATGGACAGTATCCTTAGCTTTAAACACTACGCCGTATGTGCCCTCTCCGATGCGTTCCATACGTTCGTATTTTTCTCTTTTCTCCATGCTAACGACTGATTTAAATATGAATTATATTAGCAAATATCTGTTAGTTTGAATTACTAATAGCAACTGTAATAAATATTGCCGCTTTCCAACACAGATTCTTGACATTCAGCTCTCACAGCATCTTACTGTCATGAAGCCTTCACTCTGCTTCCCAATAAACGTACTACTCCTCTTTTTATCGAATTTCAAGTTCGCGACTACTTTTTAGACAATCTTCTGGAATATCTTGTTAATATTTTAGGCACTCTTGGCCGAACACTGCAGTTCTTCAAATTAGTTCATCTTCCGCTAGTTTTTCTTGAACAGAGCCTTCGTGCGTTACAGTTCCTGCTGATTGTCCTCAGTGCTGATGTCACACTTATTGCCTGCGATAAAACTTGTGTGATTGTCTGGATTGGCTGACTAGAACAAGTTTACCCATTATACCAAATCCATGTACGAGTTCATGTCTAGAGTTAAAGTTTGCTTACTTTTGCAGTCGTACACGTACAGGCATGCATGAGCACCCTTGAGATACCCTTTCACTAACGACCGATATTTTTATTGCCCGGCGGTGTCCCAGAGCTAGAGTCTATACTCAGCGCCATCATGCGTAACAGTTTTACTCATGTAGTCCACTCCTACTGTCGGCTGAGTTAAGTAACAAAATGTACCTGTAGATCTTGCGGGAAATCATCTAGAACGTAGCGGCGGATTATTGATGATTTTCCCACTGCTCTATTTCCTAATAATACAATTTTGATCTTCTTGGGTTTGTGAAATTTCTACATATGGAATTTTTCTAAATTATAAATTGCCTTACCAATGAAAAAATTGCTATTGACTTCATCAGCTGCTCCGAAGCTTTCATCTTCTAACTGCATCATTTTTACAATCATTCATACGGAAATAAAAGCATTGCAGGGGACTACTAAATGTAAATTTTATTTAAAGTCATTAATTTGTTCTGGTAGAAACTATCGCAATAGATTGTGTATCTAAGCAGATTTCAATATGGCGATAGAAGTTAGAGACAAAAAGATATCAGTTATAAATTTGACTATGTTTAAGGATGATATTAATTTGATTTAGGATATATGCTATTTTTTATATTGCCTTCCAAAATATAACTTAATCTTAATTGTTCTCAATAGTCTATATATATAATTCAAATCATTTTAAAACAATACAATGCAAGCCAACCCCGATACCCCTTCTGCCGCAATTACCGCAAATAAACTGCCTCCGAACATTCAATGCTGTTTCACAGGTACAATATGCCTAACATAACAGAGAGACCGTCCCCTAATATCAGGTATTTGATCAGCAGGCAGCTCCCTAAACTTATCGACATTGTACCATATATATACTAATGTAGGCGATTGGATAGGCTTTGGAATTTGTCAACACGGCATAAACTAAGGGTAAATCATTAAAGCAACTAAAATATACTGTCCTTATTGCATAGCAAAGTGTTAAGCCCTATCTCGAGAAAATTATTAAAGCTTTAGTTCGCATTTGGCAGCTTGAAATCGATAATGTTTAGAGAACTATTGGATAAATTATGGCTATTGTAGGCTATCATATTCCTTCTTCATATTACCTTCCCCTAATGATCTCGATATTAAGCGAGTAAGAGATAAAGAATTCCTCTAAGAATACTGTTATTCTATTAAAACTAATCGCACATATGCTTCTGACCAGCGAGGATCTTTAACCTCATTTAGAGTAACTAGCACGTATAATTACCACATATGAGAATTTACTATTATAAAGTGATGAAGGACTCATGACTGTGGGCCAGATAGCTATTACTCTTACTAATAGACTACAGGTAATGACTAAATAATAATTGATTGGTGCTATATTTTCAGTTCTGCTGAATATCTAAGCAACAAAGAGCATCTCAGTATAATATCGAGATAAATCAAAACAAGCGATGTCAATACTGGCTAAAAAATCTGGTTACTCCTCAGTTCCATAGCTACACTCAACATACATAAGGCCGGTACTGTCGCGTATAATATCAAATAAATAGTACACTCAATGGCACAAATCAAGTAAAAGTAGATTCAAATTCGATACAATAGTTCGTAACTGTTAATCATAATGTATCAGGTATTTGAATTAAATACTTACTGTTATTTAGTATTGTATATCGTTGGAGTGTGATATAGAAATACGTATGGATACACTTGTGCTGTTATAGTAAATGATGGAAAATTAGAAAATTAGATAAGCGCTAAAATAGCACGCACAAAGAGTATATCTAAAAGTGCTCAATATCGCAGTGAAGTGGAAGGTAGGCAAACCACAGATTAAAATTAGGAAAGCAGGGGTTATCAACATGATCAAAATGATATAAATGGGTGTCATCAATTAGGAACAACTATTGGAGTGCTTTTCTTAAATACTACCGCAAATTAAGACATGCATTGGAGATGACTGGGCACCTGAGTTGAGATTTAGCTGCTGTTAATTTCTGGAGAAATTTTTAATGACAACTAGAGAAAGAATCGATGGAGACCAGCTTAAAGATATTTATGTTATACTTCTATAAAGGCTAGATGATTCACAGGATCCAATTAGACAGAAAGCAGCATCAGCAATCAGCTTATTCTTCATGTCTAAGTGTTTACTATTAACACCCTCAATGTCCTCGACAATATAGTACATGATAAACGCAATATTCATTCACTTCGATGACAACAACGAACAAATCCGTGATGCTATAAATGTATGTCTTCGTCATGCAGCCAGAGTGGACCCTAATCAAGTTCTCAAAAGTGCCAAAGCTAACCTTACTAAAATGAAACACAAAGAACAATGTCAGGAGTTAGTTTAATTCTGCAATGATGTAATTGAGGAGAAAAAATTGTGAAATTTGACCAAATAGAATGATAAATTAATGTAGCCTAATTAAAGGCGAATAAAATATTAAAATTTTATTTTATTAATCAACACAATATAAATTATTAGCTCAAGCCTAACTCTGATGTTTTATTTTTAGGTGATTTTTGAGAGATGTTTCAGTGCCATAGATACGACCACATGTTTAAACTGGACACTAAGATAGATTATGTTTTACTTTATGATTGCGTTCAATGTCGTTTGCTCTTCTTCTTCTCTTTTTCTTGGACTGCTGAAGTTCACTCTTTTCGAGTTTGTTCATTCTTTTTTCAAGCTACTCTACCTTCTTCTGTAGTTGGCTTAGGTAGATAAATTCTTGAAAGTTTAGACTGTGCTGCTACTCTTAAGCATCAATTTCAGTGGCTATGTAAAATGATAAATACCTCGAAATGCAGACCCTTTGAAATCAATCACTGAGCTGCCCTTGAGCTCAGAGTAGCTCTCCTCTGCGGTCTTGGACCGGTTGTCGACCAGCATGAAGACAGTTTTATTCATCATCCGACGCTTTCAATTTAAATAAGACTATTTCTGAAGTAGTTAATAAATTCTTATTGTTTTATTCAATATTTTAACTAATGCCAACTGGGAATATTATAGAATATAATGCAGATAAACGACAGCTCATTCTACACCTCCAAAGTGAAAATAATTCTGTTGGGTGATCCTACAGTAGGCAAGACATCTATAATCTCGGCTATCCGCCAACTTGACTTCCGTGAGAAGCAATAAGTACCTGTCCATAAACAAAGGCAACAGTAGGCATCGATTTCTTCGCGCAGATAGTCAGCAAAGGTGGCCAAACCCACAAATTGCAATTCTGGGACACGGCTGGTCAGTAGAGATTTAGGAGTATTATCCCATCCTATGTCAGAAATGCGCATATTGGTATCATCGTGTTTGATGTGCAAAGTAACACAAATATTTAAATAGGTCGAAGCACTTTTGATAGTCTAGCTGTATGGCTTTAAAGTTTTAGGTAAAATGCTGCAGAAAATAGCAAGATTATAGTAGCAGGTAACAAAGTAGACCTAGAATAACGCGAAGTTTCTCAATAATAAGCACAACAAAGATTAGCTAAATAAAATGTGATATATGTCGAAGTGTCAGCCAAAACCAAGTACCAAATCGATAAGCTTACTTCCATACTAATTGACTGCATTCAAGCAACGGGTACTGACATTGCATATCAAGAGTTGAGAACGAAATCATATACAAAAATACAAAATTTAGGATAAGATATTATTCCTAACAGAGCAAGGCAGAGAAATTGTTGTCGGATTTGACAGTGCGTACAATTTTACAA
>APMI01000202.1_pt1 | contig 19146 bp, 17 predicted proteins | sample 667938 | NCBI WGS metagenome assembly APMI01 (sample SAMN01084076, study PRJNA167559) | wastewater metagenome | biome: Wastewater | place: Denmark: Ejby Moelle, Odense | collected 2011-11-28 | reverse complement strand
TGGAGACCTGCGCCTCTTTTTTTTATATATATTACTATAAAATCAGAATAGTGTATGGCTGGTGTTTTATTTTTAGTCTTATCGCCTTTGATGCTGATTGCCATATTAATGATCGGTGGCCGCCGTTACATTTTGCTTCACAAACAGGTGAAAGAACTTCAAAGGTTAAATGAAGCAAAAGACAGATTATTTACCGTCATTGGGCACGATTTGAATAGTACCATAAAAAGCGTGCAACCCACAATTGAATTATACCGCCACAAACATACGTCAGAAGAAGAAAGACAGTTTTTGCTGGATAGCATCGAGGAGAATACGGTGTCCGCCGTCGAGACCCTCCAGGCGCTTTTAGAATGGGGCAAATCTCAGATAAAAGGAATTACTTTAAGTCCGACATACTTCAATGCCTCAGACGTAATAAAAAGCAAGCTAAACCTATTCAAAGTATCAATACGGAATAAGGGTATAACCATTGTAAACAACCTTCCTCCTGAAACTATTGTACACGCCGATTTAAACCACTTCAGATTCGTCTTAAGAAACCTTTTAATTAACGCCATAAAGTTTACCCGTGTCAAGGGCACTATCGAGATAAATGCAATAAAATATCATCAGCCTGAGTATGTTATTTTTTCGGTGAAAGACAACGGTACAGGAATAGAAAGGGAGAGGTTAAAACAAATATTTGAGCCTTTCAGTACAAGTGTTGAAGGAACGGCGAATGAAAAAGGAAATGGTATAGGTTTGCTGCTTTGTAAGGAATTTGTAAGTGTTAACGGCGGGCAGATATGGGCAGAAAGTGAGGCTGGTGAAGGTACCACGTTTTATGTTGCTCTGAAAACTTTTAAGCATTCGAAAGAGTTAGTCCCGTTAGACCATAAAAAAGAAAGAGCTGCTTGGGATGTTTAATGGTAAGTAACTATGTGACTTCATGTTATTCCACAATAGCCTGAACGCGGCAAGTGTGCCGACGGACAGCCGGTCATAGTACAGCTCGCGCTTGATAAAGGGCCTAAAACTAAAGTGACCTTCCTGAATTTGCGCGTCAGATAATTGCGATACAAAAGTGAGCAGGGCGTTTATTCACTTATAATAAATTCGATTGGTTGAAGACGCCTTGAACGGCTATCCGGCCCTCTAGAAACAATATCCGCAAATATAATTTTTTCACCGCCTTCCAGTTTGGCAAAGGCATCTTTAGTGCTTGCCGTAAATTTTGGGCTATTACAATCTTCAACATAGAATGATTTACCCTTTTTGATAATGGATATAGTAAAGCGGTCAACAACGAGCGCATCAAAGTCGAAATTCAAAAGTATGGCAACAATGCCAACCTGCACACGTAATATATTCTTACTGATTGCTCCTCCCTGTTTGCCCGCAACCATTGCTACCGGTTCAGGAATATATTTAACTCTGAACTCTACAACTGGAAACACCGTCATCTACAGTGATATCTCGTACTTTATGTTTGGTAAGCCATTTCTTAAAGCCTTCAACATCTTTAGGAGAAAAATTTGTCATTTTGCCACCCTTTAGTGATATAATGAAAGTGCCAACGCTAAAGGCACAGGCGGAGAGCTCCTCAGCGGAGTAGTCAAATTCGGGGTATTTATTGTTTTCAGTGCCCATAGAAGCGGTTTTGGGTTTTAGTTGGTACTACGCAAAACAAGGACGTGAGTCTCTACCTACCGTCCTGAGGCACTGGTATGCCCGACTACGAATAAGCGAGCGCCCACGCCTTTGGCGTGAACGTTCTTACTTATGTCTCGTAGTCGTAAAAATTACCCGTTTTCAGGACGAGACTTAAAGCAACAACGCTTCAAGAACTTTATACTTAACAAAGATAGGAATGTTTGCTATCCTGTCAACAGATCCTAAGGTAGATTTTAGTTTGCTCTATTTGCTATTATCGACTCAAATTCATCAGGATAATTGCTTTCAACGTAGGCCTCTATTTCTTTCTTTTGCTCCGGATCAGTAAGCTGTATAGTTCCTTCAAGTAAATATTCCCAGGAGGGTGTTTTACTATCATACATCTCCCCGGACCAATAACTCTTCAAGTATTTTTCCTGGGGGGTCTTGGTAGTATAATCCCACCCAATTGTGATCAAATCGCATTAACTCAAGTTGATTGAGAATAGATACCTCAAAAATCATTGGATATTTAAATACCCCCCGAAACATATTTCCGAGTGAATCCCATCCAGGTGTGTCATTGTCCACTAAATAAAGGCATGAAAGCCTACTAGGTGCGGCATGGTTATAAAGACGCCTTGCCCTTTCAAACTCAATTTCCAGATCACCTTTAAGCACCTGTTTTTCCTCATCCTCTGTTAGGGGTCTTTTATACGTCTTCAGTATTGAGCGTTGGAAAACGAAGAGCATACGTGAACTGCTTAGCCCATTTATATCTTCATCCCTACAGTTGCGTAGCTTCTCAATATCAACATGCATTGGGTTGGGCTTCTTGTCATCGATAAAAAGCTGAACAGTAAGCAAGGATGATAACGTCCCGGTTGAGCAAAGGTTAAGGCATTTCAGTTTGTCGCATAGATCAATACAATGCAAATAATTGGACATGTCGCTTGATTTAGGCGCTTCTAGTATTGATGTGTTTACAGCTCCTGTCATAGGTTTTCATCCAGCTACCTTCTTTGCAAGTAAATGTTTGGCCAGCGGCAACCCGAACTGTTTTACCGCTTCCTGACATAGTTGCAATGTGCTTGCATTTGTCATCATATGTCTTTATCCAGGAACCTTCTTCACAAACAAAGAAATCAGAACCGATGCCTACCACTTCGCGACCTGAAGCTGACATAGTCGCAATCTGCTTACCTTTTTCATCGAATGTTTTGATCCAGCTACTTGCTATCTTTACGTCTGATAATGCCATAATATCTTGATTTTGTAATCAAAGATATATTGCAAACATCCTAATGACAATAGGCTGCTAAAGAGCAGCCTATTTATTTATACCAGCCCCTTTTACAGTTGCGAATTTGTAATGGGATGCCTCAAGATAAATCAAATCACCCAAAACACATCACGACAAGCAATTTTGAATTCAATATTAATCTCCATTCTCATTCCTGCTAGTTAAAATCCTCTCATTTCTTGACGGAAACATTACATACAGCTGTCTTATAAATGTGTAGGTATATTTCATCATGATATGGGTTTTTAATAATTTTATATCAGGAGAGATAACACTATGAAACGAGCTAACATAGAGGACAAGAACCTCGTGGTTGACATGCTCATCAATTCATTTGACTCAAACTTGAGTGTCAACTATATTATAGAGCAAGACGGTGACCGAAGGAAGCGCCTTGAAGAACTTATGAGTTATTCGTTCGACACCTGCCGTCTATTCGGAGATATCTTTTTGTCTGAAGACAACAGAGCCTGTGCTCTAATGTTATATCCCGATAAGAAAAAAGCTACGATCAAGTCAACATGGTTAGACCTAAAATTGGTTTTCAGAAGTATTGGATTCAAGGGAATTAGCAAAACTCTCAAAAGAGAAGCCTTGCTGAAAGAGGTTCGTGGATCTGAACGAAAGACAATCTTATGGTTCATTGGTGTTGACCCGAAAGATCAGCGTAAAGGGCTGGGCAGTAATTTACTGCAATCCGTTATCGCATATAGTGATGAACTCGGCCGACCGATCTACCTGGAAACTTCCAATAACAATAATCTACCTTGGTACGCAAAATTTGGATTTGAGATTTATGCTCAGAAGGAGTTAGACCATACATTATACTTTCTAAGAAGGTTAACGAAAAATTGATTGGTATGTTGGTATTTGGAACAGAGCTGCATATAGTTACTTTTTTGATAATCGTCCTGGAGCTGGTGTTTTTCTTCTATCAGTTTATACATTATTTATCAAGGCCATCGGACAAAAACAGGCTTTATTACCTGATTCTTTTGTATTTACTAATCCAGTATAATCTAATAAGCGGTTTACTACCGGACAAGAATATTCCTATAAACATTCCTGTGCAAAACATTATGGCATTTGCGGTTGCATTCATAATGGGGATGTACTTTCCGTTCTATTTCTACAAGGTTTTTAACCTTACTAAGCTTAAGTTTTACGCATACGGTGGCTCGATACTTTTCCTGCTGGTGCCATTCTTCTTATGCTTTCTGGTTCCCTATTATCTGACTGGCAACTTGGAGATTAGTAGGCGGTTAGCCGTTTCAATTCCGTTTTTTTATGCGTTATCGTTTCTGTATTCGTTAACCAAAGCAATAAAAACCAGAAATCGTGAGAGTAATGATTCGGACTTTAGAAAGGAAGTACTAGGGGTGTACGTTGGCGTAATATTCTTTATCATGCTGCCTATTGTTGCATTTTTTGAAGTACAGCTCAATGATTTACTCAGACCTGTATTGCATTTCCATAATGGTAGTCAAGTGGTCGAGGCGGTAACCACTAATTCGGGGTTATTGGTAATGACAATTCTGTTCATCAGGCGATCTGTCAGGCAATCAATTTTTGAATACAACAAGCTGCTTCAGTCCGAGAAAGAATTACAGGAGCTAAATACGGTATTGATGCTTAAGGTAAAAGAGCGAACTAAAGAGTTAGAATTTGCCAATGAACAAAGAACAAATGCTTTTATCAACCTGGCACATGAGACCAAGACTCCTTTGACATTGATAAACAATAGTTTGGACGACTACATAACAAACTACGGAGAGACCGAGGAATTGAAAATTATCAAGCGGAGCATTGAGAAGTTAAACAACGATATCGTGAACTTCTTTGACCTAGCAAGCATAAGAAAGGGGATGGGAATTTATAACCACTCCCAAGTGTCAAATTTTAGTTCGATACTAAATGATATAACCGAGCTTTTTAAGAAGTACAGTGCAAAAAAAGCGATTTGTTTAACAGCTATAATAGAACCGGATTTGCTAATTCAGGCGGACCCTACTGGGCTGGCACGGATAGCGAATAACTTGGTTGAGAATGCTATTAAGTATACGGATGAAAAAGGGGAAATTACAGTCCTACTGAAAACAAACGGGGGGGACGTCTCCTTTGTTATCCGGGATTCGGGTATCGGTATTGCGCCTTCCCTTCATGAGAAGATTTTTGATCCTTATTATCAAATCAATAGGGAAAAGAGTAACCTGCAAGGCATGGGATTAGGTTTGCCGATTGTAAAGAAAATTATCGATTCTCTTTCGGGGACTATTGATATTCAAAGTGATCCGGCCCTAAAACCGGGCACTACAGTGACCGTAACATTAAAGAAGCACACCGGCTCGTCTACCGCCGTTAGTCATTTAACGCCACAGTTACAGACCAGCCTTTATGATCTGGACCGAATAGACACTTTTGACACCGACTATGACCCGGAAAAGAAGTTAATACTTTTAGTTGAGGACAATAAAGCCATGATCAACTTCCTGGTTAAAAGGTTAAGCACAAACTACAATATTTGCAGCGCCATAAACGGAACTGAGGCACTCAAAAGACTCCAGCAGTTAACCATTATTCCTGATTTGATCTTGTCGGATGTAATGATGGACAAAATGGATGGGTTTACTTTTGTGAAAATACTCTTTGAACAAGATCGATACAAACATATCCCTATTATATTTCTGACAGCAAAAACCGCTTCTGCTGACCGTTTAAAGGGCTTAAAACTGGGAGCTATAGATTTTATTTCAAAACCCTTTTCTTTCGAGGAGCTAAGCCAAAAAATAGAAGCCGTACTGGAAAATATTGTTAAGCAACAAAAAGCTTTACTAAACATCTCGATTGCAAATCTCAATAGGTTAACAAATTCACAGGGGGAACATGCGAACGGCTCGTCTTCCAAATTCGCACAAAATTGCAAATTACTTCAATTGACTACTCGTGAAGTAGAGGTTGCCAATTTAATCCTGAAGGGTAAAACTTATAAGGAAATTGCAAAGGATCTATACATTGCCGAGAAGACGGTAACTAAACATATCCAAAACATTTTTGAGAAGGCTAATGTCTCCAATAAGGTGGAACTACTCAATAAACTGAATGCATAGTACCATTTAGGCATTGATATACTTACAATTGCGTAGGAAAATAAAAGAATTTACGTATAGGCACCGGCAAATACGGTGAATAACTTTGTACATGATAAAGGGTTCCTTGACGAAATATAGGAGGGCTTATGTGCGAAGGATATGCATTAGAATGGCTGGATGTTTTAATTACTGTTACCTTAAATCCGCAGAAGGCAAAAACTCAAAAACTATCTTCCGAGGACATCGTAAAACTGAATGAACACATTGTTACAGAAAGGGATAATATATTATCTACAATTAAATCTGTGGTATTCAATTTAACTGATGAAGCAAAAATTAGGTGCTCAGTAGAAAAGTATCATTCCGGCCTCATCAGTTTGCTGGACCAGGCTTTAGAAACGAGAGCCTTAGGTTCCAAAAACCTTGAATCGCTCTGGGATTCAATTACTTACTGCTTAGACGATTTGATTTCATTTATTGAAAAGAGATTTGCAAATTATCTGAGCAGGCACGAACGAGTGTCGGCTACGTACCTCTCTCGCACGAGAGCAGATATCATCAAGCTATTGTCCGGAATAATAGAAAAACCAATTCATCAATATCCGCTAAAACCCACTTTGGATATTATCGTCCGCGAGTTAGTAGACCTTTTGAATGCACCGGTTGAAAATCACACGCATACTTTTCAAGAAATTCTATATATCAAAGAGCTGGGTATGGCTATTGCAGAACTAGATTTTACAAAGAACAAAGATGCGTTTTCCAGCTTGGATGAGTTACTCATCTATATGAATTTCAATAGTAAGGAATATATGAATGACCTGACTCAAAGGGTAATGGCTCAAATAAACAATATCCCCCTGATCCCTGACAAATTGGAACGTCTTATATTTCTTTTAAAGTCTTTTAGGCAATTACCTAAGAAAAGAGATGCTGTTTATTGTTCCGCAAACAGTGATTTGTATAAACAGGTATGTAATTGGTTTAACCAGGAGTTATCTTACTTAGAAAAGCAAATACACTACTCTTTTAATTCGCCTGTGAGTAGCCAAGAATCGAAATGTACAACAACCAAGGAAAACAAAATCAGGTCCATTTTGTCCGTTGACCAAATGGCAATAATTTTAAGAGCAGCGGATGAACTGAAAATTGTTACAGCACGTTCGTTAAGTAGTGTATTCAGAGCTATTGTTCCCTACTTGTCAACTCTTAACCAGGAAAATATTTCGTTTGACAGTATGAGAAGCAAATCTTATGCTGCCGAAATACGAGACAAGGAAGTAGTAATACATCTCTTGCAACAAATGATAACGACAATTAAGGAATATTGAACGTCATTCTTAACGGCTTGAATGGTATGAAAGTAATTCCGATAGCTAGACAGGGTCTTATAAAGCCTTTTCAAATTTCCATCCTGTATCAAAAAGCAACAGTGTTACACGTTTCGTATCAGGTTTAGAAAAATCAACATCAACCAGCTTAGAAAACGGGTTGACGTTCTTATATACAACAGTATATTCTACAATTGCTTTTTTATTATCCTCCTGTATCTGAATGCCCGTGATCTCATCTAAATCTGTGTCTGCTACCTTAACCACTTGAACGTTGTCATATTTAGGATCTATACGGATAAGATAGGGTTTAGTCTTTTCTGTAAAATGGACAAGGGGTTTCCCTATATCTATCATTTTCTGTTTCCTATCGATGGTTACTAATCCTTCGTCTTCCAGTCCTGCCTTAAGCAATTTTCTCGCGCTTTCAGGATCAGTCATATTTACATCGTATTCAAATGCTCTCGGGTAACCTTTTACTTCACGTATAATAGCTGCTGCCTCACTCTTTTCAAGCTTTGCTCCGCTATCACAGGCAGTCATAAAAAGAAGACTTGCGCCCAATAACCACATTGCTTTCATAACCGACTTTTTATACCTGCAAAGATATAACCAAATAAAATTCGACCATCAAAATTGGGTTGTTTTTATAGCTACTAGGGAACCAAAATATTCTTTTGGATTTTTTCAGCTTAGCCAAAATGCTTATTCATTGATTATTATGGGGTACAAGGGTACAACTTTAAAACAATACAAAGTTGGACTTGAAACCGCTTCCCACGCATAGTTACTTTGCCTTAGAAACAAGGTAACAACCCGGCTTAAAGTAAGACGGATTGATGTGTAAAACAAAAAAAATGTGAAGTGTATGTTTACTAATATTTCATGGACGGAATACTTATTTGCGGTCGCAGTTGCATTGGTCATTTATTATTCCTTTGTTGGCATCCGGTACTTCCCCGGTGAACTCAAAGCACTGCTCACCGGAAAGAAAAAATTGCGCTTTCGCCCGGCAGTTCCCGGATACGACGATGACAGCGATGATATGGTGGCTACCGATGGGCTGAATGCAAAGGCAAGCTCCGAAGAGGATGATGCATTCGCAGAAGTGGAAGAACTGATCAGCCGTGTCAAGGAAGCCATTGCCAACGCTTCCCGTAAGAAATACGTTCCCCAGGAGATCAGGCATTACATGCAATTGCTCCTGCATGAATATCCAAATATCAAAGATTCTGCTTTACGCAGTTCCGTTAATGAGTTGATCATATCGGAATGTGAAAGACATGGCGTTGTTACACTTAATGAAGAGGAAGCGGATATGTTGTGGAATGATACCGTGTAACAACGTTTGCGGAGGGTACTTCCCATACATCCCGGTGTGGTAGGGTGATGTGGCAGAATGATGGGGATCGTAATGGCAAAGGCCCTCCGCTTTTTTTAATCATGATATTTTCTTTCAATCTTAATAACGTGAATTATGGAAATGTGCAATAAAACTTCAAAGCGTAAAACTTATTTCATACGGGAACTGCTTACGGTAGTATTCCTTGTGATAGTTACCTGTTACAGTGCTTATGCGCAGGATGGTATCGCCGGTATCAATGAAGCTAATACAAAGGTGCGCAGCTATTTTAGCGCCGGCACTAACCTCATGTACGCCATTGGCGCATTATTGGGATTAATAGGCGCTGTTAAAGTGTATCAGAAATGGAATTCCGGCGATCAGGATACCGGTAAAGTGGCGGCTGCCTGGTTTGGCAGTTGCGTTTTCCTGGTGGTGGTTGCCACGGTTATCAAATCATTCTTCGGTGTTTAATTGCAATCATGCAACAGATTCTAAGAGAAAAGTTGTGGACATATATCGTCCAAAACAATCCTGACCTGATGATCCAGTTACAGGAAACACATGGTGTAACAAAATACCTGGACGAAAAGGTCAGTACCGTGATGCCGCTGATAGCTGGGTTGCTCTCAGAAAGCAAGCCTCAATATATCATCGAAGAGCTGTGCATGGACACCCTTACAAAGGAGTTGCGGCCGTCGAAGTTCCTGTATATCCGTTCGGTATTGGAAGAAGAATTCGTAACAGATTATGAGCGGCTGCGGGATACAGGTACGCTAACCTATGAAATACTAGATATGATGGAATCCTGCAAGGGCATTTTTGAGGAACTGCAGTTCAGTTCCGAAAATGAAGATGCGCGGCATATACGCTATGCAATCATCGGGCAGGTACATGACTACCTGAACTGAATACAAACAACGCTTTAAGAAACAAGTGCAGATGGAAAAGGTGCGGATATGGCTTATAATATTTCACAGAAACTAAATGACAATATACAGGCGGTACGCCTGGCCATCGCTTACAAGGGCGGTGCGCAGTTGTCGCAGTCCGATCTTTTGGACTTGGGCAAGTATGCCGGTTTCGGAGGTATTAAAGCCATTCTGTACCCTTATGGTTCTCAGGAGGAATGGCTCGCTTCGGGCGCGACAAAAGAAGACCTGAAACTGCATACAGGTATCACAGAGTTGCATGACCTGATTAAAGAGCATTTTCCGGAACAGGAATACAAAGCAATCATAGGTTCGCTGCGCAACAGCGTATTGACCGCATTTTATACCCCCGAAATAGTTCCTAAGACGTTATATGCAGCACTTAACGCCCAGAGCATTCAACCTAAAAGGCTGTATGAACCTTCCGCAGGCGGTGGTGTCTTTGTCAGTGAAGCTGTACACACCTTTCAGGGACTGGAACAGATAACTGCCGTGGAAAAGGACCGGCTCACAGGCCTGGTACTTTCAGCGCTCAACAGCGCATTGCCCGTTCAGGCCAATACGCATATTACGGGTTTCGAGGAAGCGCCCATAAATGATAACGGGCAATATGACCTCGTGGTGAGCAATATACCATTCGGCAACTTTTCTGTTTATGATGAAGCTTATCCCGATAAAGAATTATCCGGGAAGATACACAACTACTTTTTTGCCAAAGGGCTGGATAAGTTGGCTGAAGGCGGTATCATGGCGTATATCACCACGGATGCTTTCTTAAATAATCCATCCAATAGTACAGCAAGGCAATACCTGTTTGAAAGGGCTGATTTTGTTGCCTTGGCGGTGATGCCTGATAACCTCATGAAAGACACAGGTAACACGGAAGCGCCCAATCATTTGCTGATCGTTCAAAAAAATACAACGAAAGAAAAATTAAGTTACGAAGAAGAATGGCTGAATGAAATCAGGGAACGGGAGAATGAATTCGGGCGCTTCCCTTATAATTATTTTATCTCCACCCATGACCATGATGTGGTCATGGGTAATATACGCAAAGCCGGTACCAACCAGTATGGCCGTGCAACGGAAGTAATCTGGCAGGATGGTGATATCGGTAGTATCAGGGAAAGCCTTTATGCCAGCCTTACACACCAGTTTAAGAACAGGTTAAACGTAGAGGCTTACGGGCAAGCGCAGGCGGTGCAGGTAAAGCATACGCATGTTGCAGGCAGTAAGCTGACATATGTGCCTATGCCGGAGAATAAGGAAGAAGCTGCGCCCGTACAATTGGGACTGTTTGACGCAGCGCCTGCAGAAGCCATTAACCGTGCTATAGCTTATTTGAGCGAATCGGATGAAGCTATCGTGCAAAAGGATACAGCGAGGATCATCAGTACGGTTCGTACTACGGACAATCCTGGACACGAAGCACTGGTCTTATTGACGGCAAGACATAAGAAGAGCAACAGCTTTGTCTATAAACTCTGCGCCAATGTAAAAGAGATAGACCGGCTTCCCGGACACTGGATGGATAGCCATCTTTTAGCCCAGGAATTGCAAAAGGTATCTGAGCAGCTCAAAGGATTTGATCATGGTTTCCGGCATGAAGGAGATGCAGCTTTCAAAAGCTATTACAATTTCAATGAAGAGCGCATAGAGCCTTTTGAGTCCCTGAAGCCTTTTTATAAAGCAGGAACCCTGGTCCTTCATAACGAAACCATAGGAACTATCGGTCAACCTGATAGTGAATTCAAACAGGCATCCTTTCAGCCCTTACCTGCGCAGCAACATCGAGGATTCTATGAAAGTTATATTAGCCTCCGGGACGAATACCTCCAACTGTCCGGCCGTGAATTAAGCGGCGAGCTTATCAGCGATGCGGACCGTCAGCGGTTGAATGAACAATACGACCGCTTTGTTTCCCTGTACGGTATTCTTAATACAGCAGACAACCGCAGGCAGGTGATGGAAGATACGGCATTCGGTATAACCCTCATGTCATCGCTTGAACGCCGGGAAGGCGACCGCTTTGTCAAATCGGATATACTCACTCGTTCCATCGTACAGCATAAGGAGCGCTTTACTACGGAAGATCCGCTGGAAGCGCTGGCCCATAGCCTGAACGATACGGGAAAAGTAGATATGGATTTTATTAGCGTTGCTATGGGTATCGAGGAAGCCGAAGCTATCAGCCACCTGGGTAATCATATCTACCTGAACCCCGCTACGGATGTATGGGAAACCGCCGACCTGTATCTCAGTGGCAACGTAGTGGAAAAACTACGGAAAGCAGAGCGTATAGCAGCAGAAAACCCGGATCATGTGCAATACAGGCGGAGCCTGGAAGCCATTGGCAAGGTTCAGCCGGAACGTATTCCTTTTGAACTATTGGACTTTAACCTCGGCGAACGCTGGATACCCACTACCTATTACCGTGACTATGCGAAGGAACTGTTCGAGCTGGATACGGACATCAATTACTTCCCGTCATTGGACAGCTTTAAGGTCAGCACCGGCATGAACATGAAAGTAGCCAGGGAGTTTGCCGTCACGCCAAAGAGCGGACGCACTACCTACGGTTACACGCTGCTGGAACATGCGTTGGAAAATACGACGCCCTTTTACACTTACGAAGTACAAGGACCTAATAATACCACCATCAGGCTACCGGACAATGAAGCTATCCAGTTAGCGCACCAAAAGATAGAACAGATGCGCACCGGATTCATTGACTGGCTGAACCGATTACCTGATGCCAATAAGAAGCATATCGAGGAATTGTACAACGATACCTTTAACTGTTATGTGCTCCGTGAATATGACGGCAGCCATCTGAAATTCCCCGACATTGACCTGAAAGCATTAGGTATCGAAGACCTGTACAGCTCCCAGAAAAATGCTGCGTGGCGCATTATTCAGAACCGTGGCGCACTGGTTGACCACGAGGTCGGTTTAGGTAAAACACTGACCATGATCGTTTCTGCCCAGGAAATGAAACGGCTGGGTATCGTACATAAACCGATGATACTGGCGCTTAAGGCTAACGTCAACCAGATAGCGGAGACCTATAAAAAAGCTTACCCCAAAGCCAGGATATTATGCCCGGGAGAAAATGATTTTACGCCTGCCAAAAGATTAAGGCTGTTCCATGAGATCAAAAACAATAACTGGGATTGCATCATCCTGACACATGACCAGTTCGGTAAAATACCACAGTCGCCGGAGATACAAAGAGAGATATTCCAGACAGAGCTGGACAACGTAGAGCGTGATCTGGATACAGCCAGGGAACTTGGTGATAATATATCCAAGCGCATGCTTAAAGGATTGGAGATACGCAAGAACAACCTGGAAGGCAAATTGAAAGGGCTGCTGCAGGATATAGAAGAGAAAAAAGATACGGGCATCAACTTCAGGGAAATGGGTGTAGACCACCTGTTCGTTGATGAAGCACATAAATATAAGAACCTGACCTTTACCACCCGCCATAACAGGGTTGCAGGCCTGGGTAATATGGAAGGAAGCCAGAAAGCGCTTAATATGCTTTTTGCCGTGCGTGAATTGCAGAACAGGTTCAACAGCGACCTTTGTGTCACTTTCCTTTCAGGTACACCCATCTCCAATAGCCTTACGGAAATGTATCTGCTGTTCAAATACCTGCGCCCTAAAGAAATGGAGCGCCAGCGTATTGAGAATTTCGACGGATGGGCGGCGGTCTTCGCCAGGAAGACTACCGATTTTGAATTCAGTGTCACCAATGAGATCATTGCCAAAGAACGTTTCCGTCATTTTATCAAGGTTCCTGAACTGGCTTTGTTTTACAACGAGATCACCGATTACAAGACAGCCAAACATATCAGTCTCGACAAGCCTGACCTGGATGAAACATTGGTCAACATCAAACCCACGCCGGAACAAACTGAGTTTATCAAAAACCTCATGCAATTTGCGAAAACAGGCAATGGTGAATTGATCGGCCGTCGCAGGCTCACCCCGGAAGAAGATAAAGGCCGTATGCTGATTGCCACCAATTACGCGAAGAAAATGGCGGCTGATATGCGCCTGATAGACGAATGGAAATACAGCGACCATCCGGAAAATAAAGTAAATGTCAGCGCCCGTAAGATCGCAGAGATATACAAGGAAACTACAGCGCATAAAGGCACGCAGATCGTCTTCTCGGATATAGGCACCCCTAAACCCGCTGAATTCAATATTTATGATGCGCTGAAAGAAAAGCTGGTTCGCGATTTCAATATACCGGAAAGGGAGATCAGTTTTATACACGACTGGTCTGATACTAAAAAGCCGGAATTGTTCTGGAAGATGAACCGTGGCGAAATACGTATCCTGCTCGGCAGTACCGAAAAAGCCGGAACCGGCCTCAATGTCCAGGAACGCGTTGTAGCGATGCATCATCTTGATATACCCTGGAAGCCGTCGGAGCTGGAACAGCGTAACGGACGTGGCGCCCGCCAGGGCAATACGGTGGCTAAAGCACATTATGGCAATAAGGTACGCAACTACGTATATGCAGTGGAACAATCCCTGGATAATTACAAATTCAACCTGCTGAAGAACAAGCAGACATTCATATCACAGATGAAGAACTGTGAGCTGCATATCCGGACGATTGATGAAGGCGCGGTGGATGAGAAAAGCGGCATGAACTTCTCCGAATATATTGCAATCCTCTCAGGTGATACCTCGCTGCTGGAAAAAAGCAAGCTGGAGAAAAAAATAGCCGTGTTGGAAAGCCTGAAGGTAGCACACTTCCGTGAGATGACCTGGAGCCGTTACCAATTGGAAAGCCTCCAAAATGAAAGAGGGACTACAGAGAAGACATTGGGCAAACTTGTAGCTGATGAAGTACACTATAAGAAGCAACTTCAATACGGCAATGATGGTGTAAAAGCTAACCCTATACAGTTGGCCGGTCTGAATCGTGCTGAAAGCGAAACAATCGGAAAACACATTATCAACCTGTATAAGAACTGGAAGCCGGAAGTAGGCGGCGAACAGGAAGAACAGATCGGTAACCTCTATGGATTTGACCTCTATATCCGCAGACAAAGAGAAGCCTATGAAGAGAACGGCATGTTTGAATACAGGTATTCCAATAGTTTTTATGCACAGCGTACGGATGAAGGCATCAAATACACTTATAACAATGGCTTGCCCAATACCGATAATCCCAAACTGGCAGCGCGTTATTTTCTGAATGCTATCGACCGCATGGAAGGCCTGCGGGAGCGCTATACCAAAACAAAGAATGAGCTGGACAAGGAGATCCCCAGGCTCGAACAACTTGTACAGAAGCCTTTCCTCAAAGAGCAGGAATTACAAAGTATGAAAAACGAGTTGTCCGGACTGGAAAGGCAGATAGCTATCAAAATACAGGAGAACCAGTTGAAGCAGCATCAGCAGCAGGACGCAGCACCGGAAGCCGCCACACAGGACGAGGCCATAGAACAGGTTGTACCTGTTATCGAAACAGAAGCATTGAACGGACACAAAGCACCAAAGGAAATTCTTAGTCAGCAAGCTGTAGAAGCTCAGCGTGTAAGGAGTAGAATGAGATTATAAAAACTAAAGATAGAGAACATGGCAAATAGTGTATACCAGGTCAATAAAGGGATCAACCAGAGCATTGAATTCAAGGGCTTAAAAGCACAGTATATCTGGTATTTGGGTGGATGCATTGTCGCCTTACTCATACTGTTTGCCATCCTTTACTTCATTGGGCTGCCCTCGTTGCTATGTGTTGGCATTATAGCTACCATAGGAACTATAGTCGTTATCCGCATTTACAGCATGAGTAATAAATATGGTGAACATGGATTAATGAAAGCGTTGGCCCGTAAGCAGGTGCCCAAACTGATCCGGTGCAACAGCAGACGTGTTTTCGTAATACTTAAAAAGAACTGAGAAATGGAAACGCAGCGACAACTTATAATAAGTGGAACATTGTTCGATATTGATTATCAGAACAAGGAATTCATTGAAGTGGATAACCGGCAAAACAGGATCTCTTTTGATAAACTGTCAGAAAGAGATGGGTTTTACGAAGGCCTTTATCATATGACAGATAAAAATTGTTTGTCACGTAACGTTTCGGTAGGTGATGTTTATTTTGATGAGGAAGTAACAGAGATCCGGATTCCTAAACGAATCATGGATAATGATTATCCTGACCAAAATACTGCAAGGGCGATAAACGATGAAAGCTATTTGAATGACTATGGCGTGCTTGTAATGGATGACCGCATTGCAAACCGGCTGCAGGGTATGCTGCCCAGGATAGACATCGCAGGAGATACATTTATAGTAGATTGGCGCCTACAGGAACTCCGTCATGAGCATGATCTGTCGTCCATTATCAATCTTAAATTCCTGCCCGTAAGCAGTGACGGCAACAGCTATCTTTCATATTACCATGTTGTCTCTAAGCAGACCGTCCAGCCTGATCCTGATATCCGTGAGATGCCTCCACATGTAGTAATGATCGAGATCCCGGGGGAAATGACGTTGGATCCTGTAGGTGTAGCCAGGCAATATGGACTGAAAGACACGCAGCTCCTGAGAACTTATCCGATACGGGATCATCTGAAAGCCACGGTTAAACCCTTGTCTGAAACGCCGCTCAAGGAACCGGTAGAGAAAAATAAACAGCAAAGACAGTCGAAGGGATATAGAAAAAGCCGGGGACGTAAACTATAACTGAATAGCTAAATAACCGTGAGATGGAAAAAGTGCTGGATGATATATTACCGATCATGGATGTGGAACATGATTGTATCCTGAGTAAAGCAGGAGATGTGACCGTAGTGTTCCGCGCAGAACTGCCGGAGATCTTTACACTTTCCGACCAGGAATACGAAGCATTTCACCAGGCATGGGTAAAAGCCCTTAAGGTGCTGCCAAAGTTCACTGTCTTTCACAAACAGGACTGGTTTCTGGAAAGCAGCCATCAGCCGGATTTCACAAAAGACGATATCAGTTTCCTGAGCAGGGCCAGTGAACGCTTTTTTAACGAGCGTCCTTTCCTCGACCATAGCTGTTATATCATGCTCACTAAAAAGCCGGCAGGCAGAAAGCCTGCCAGTACCCTGTTCTCCAGTCTGCTGCGCAGGACCATTGTGCCGGAGGAGACATTGAAACCACAAATGCTCCAGGATTTTCTGGACAGCACAGGCCAGTTTAAGCGTATAATAGAAGACAGTGGCTTTGTGAAGCTCACCAGGATGCGGGAGCAGGAACTGCGGAGCCATAGCCGTAAATTAGGTCTGATCGAGCGGTATTGTTTTCTTTCCGAAAAGCAGGACAGCTTCGTAATCAATGATATCAGCTTTGACGAAAGCTTACTGGTTGGCGACCGTCGTTGCCAGTTGTATACACTCGGCGATGCCGCAGACCTTCCCGCACTTTGTGGCAGTCGTATCAACTACGACCGGTATTCTACCGATAAAACAAAATTCAGTATTGGCTTTGCATCTACGTTGGGACAATTGCTATCCTGCAACCATATCTATAACCAGTATATTTTCATCGAGGATGCGCAGAAGACGATCCAGAAGCTGGAAAGCAAACGCCTGCGTTTACAATCCTTAGCAGCCTATAGCCGGGAGAATTTGATCGCGAGGGATGCTACCAATGATTTTCTTAACGAGGCCATCAGCCAGCAACGACTGCCCGTAAAGGCACATTTCAATGTACTGGTATGGACGGAAGATAAGGAAGAGCTGAAAAATCTGAAGAATATGGTTTCATCGGCACTGGCACAAATGGATGCCGCTGCCAAGCAGGAAACCGTTGGGGCGCCGCAGATATTCTGGGCGGGCATCCCGGGAAACGCCGCCGACTTCCCCATGAATGATACCTTTGATACGTTCGCGGAACAGGCGACCTGTTTTCTTAACCTGGAAACCGGTTACCGCTCTTCCCTCAGTCCTGTCGGCCTCCGTATGGGTGACCGCCTGACCGGTAAGCCTGTCCATGTGGATATTTCAGACGAGCCCATGAAAATGGGTATTTGTACTAACCGGAACAAGTTCATTTTGGGTCCGTCTGGCAGTGGCAAGTCCTTTTTTACCAATCATATGGTGCGGAGCTATTATGAGCAAGGCACACATATCGTATTGGTTGACGTCGGCCATAGCTATAAAGGGCTATGCGACATGGTAAAGGGTTATTATTTTACTTATAGTGAAGATAATCCCATACGCTTCAATCCATTCTATATCGGTGAAGGAGACAGCCTGGATACCGAAAAGAAAGAAAGCATCAAGACCTTACTGCTTGCTTTATGGAAGAAAGATGACGAGACTTTCAAGCGCAGTGAATACGTGGCGCTGTCCAATGCGATCACCGGTTATTACGCATATCTCGCAAATAACCCGAAGGTCTTTCCCTGCTTTAATAGTTTCTATGATTTTCTGCGCGATGACTATGTACCTGTACTGGCCAGTGATAAAGTAAAGGAGAAGGACTTCGATATCAATAATTTCCTCTACGTACTACGCCCTTATTATAAAGGTGGTGAATTTGATTACCTGCTCAATGCCACGGAAAATCTTAACCTGTTGCAGGAACGCTTTATCGTGTTCGAACTGGATAATATTAAAGACCACCCAATCCTCTTCCCGGTAGTGACGATCATTATCATGGAAGTCTTCATCAATAAAATGCGTAAGATGAAAGGTATCCGTAAGATGATCCTTATTGAAGAAGCCTGGAAAGCGCTGATGAAGGAAGGATTTGCAGAGTACATCAAATACCTGTTCAAAACAGTCAGGAAATTCTTTGGTGAAGCAATTGTAGTAACACAGGAAGTGGAAGATATCATTTCCTCGCCCGTAGTGAAGCAGGCGATCATCAATAACAGCGATTGCAAGATACTGCTGGACCAGAGCAAATATCAGAACAAATTTGACCAGATACAGGAATTACTGGGACTCACCGAAAAGGAAAAAGCATTGATACTTTCTGTCAACAAAGCAAACGATCCTTCAAAAAAATATAAGGAGGTGTTTATCAGCCTGGGCGGTATGGTCAGCAAGGTATATCGTACCGAAGTATCGTTAGAGGAATATCTCGCATACACTACGGAACAAAGTGAAAAGGTAAAGCTGATGGAATACGCGGAGAAGTTTGGTGGTGATATTAAAAAGGGAATTGCCGCAATGGCAGAGGATCTGAAAACAAAAAACTTAAACGGTTAAGTGATGAAAGGAAACAATCTGGTATACGGACTATGGGATACGCTAAAAGTAGTCTGCCTGTTTTGCAGGCAGCATTACAATACATATTCTATGCTTTTGGGAACCTACGTCCTGCAATCGCCTTCGATAAAGCCGGCGACAGGAATTGATGCCGTACTTCAGATCAAGCCCTATGGCAGTCTGTACCGGTTAACGAGAACCGAATATATCTGTAACGAGCCGGAAAAGGAGCAGACATGGCTGGCCAGCTATAGCTGGCATTCAGGCGGTGCGCTTGTGGAAATAGGCGGTGA